>Ga0272445_1000392_pt1 | contig 41653 bp, 29 predicted proteins | sample YNPCB0031_FD_194404 | JGI IMG/M metagenome (GOLD analysis project Ga0272445, IMG submission 194404) | Hot spring sediment microbial communities from Yellowstone National Park, WY, United States - YNP-CB-003-1 | ecosystem: Environmental > Aquatic > Thermal springs > Hot (42-90C) > Sediment... | reverse complement strand
ATGGACGCCGGCCCAAGAGCAAAGGCTACGGGAAGCGGTGTCGGAAGGGCGGTTTCGGACGATAGGAGAGGCGAAGGCTTGGTGTGAGAAGGAACTGGGGGTGGTGGTTTCGTACAAGAAGTTGTACGACTGGTTTCGGCGATGGGGCTATTGGAAGAAGGTGCCACGGCCGATGGCGGAGAAAGCGGATGCGCAGGCGCAGGAGGGGTGGAAAGAGGGGGGCTATGGGCAGCCTTGCAGGCGGAGGGGCTAAGGCGAGGGGAAGAGGTGGTGTTTGCGGATGAGATGCGGCTGGGGCTGTTGGGACAGGTGAGACGGGTGTGGGGGAGACGGGGAGAGAAGTTGAGACGGCGTGTAGAACTGAGGTATGAGTGGGTGTATTTGGTGTTGGGGGTGGATCCGATGCGGGGGCGGCTGTGGTGGGACTGGGTGAAGCGGGTGCGAGGCGGAGAGATAGCTCAGGTGCTTAGGGCGTGGAAGGGGGCAGGGGTGAAGGGGGTGGTATGGGACCATGCGGCCTTTCACAAGGCGAAGGTGGTGGGGGAGGTGGGGCTGAGGCGGGTATATCAACCGCCTTACTCTCCTGAGCTCAATCCTGCGGAGTAGAAGGGCGTAGGTATGAGAGCATAGAAGCGAAGAAGGCGGCGGTGGAAGAGGTGTTGCGACGGTTGGAAGCCGAGGGAAAGGTCTTATCGCTGGTAGGGTGGCGCTACATCCGTCAAGCTTTGAATGCCCTGCCTTCATGATTAAGAATCTGTGTCTTTAGAAATGGTATTATTTCTGGGATAGACTTTCTTTTCAGGCGGCGCCAGCCCCCGCTGGGGGCTGGCGCCGCCCCCAATGTCCCTCTTCCCATTCAGAAAATTAGTTACGTTTTCACGGGTCAGACGTGGAAGGGGGCTGCTTTGGGGGTAAGAACGCTTAGGAGGAGGTGGGGGATAGTGTGGGAGAGGGGAGTAGTTATTCTTGAGGCGGGAGTGGTTCTATGCTTTCTAAGACGCGGAATTCGGTTCGGCGGTTGAGGAAGCGGTTGTAGGGGTTGTTGTTGGGTCGCCAGGGTTTTCGTTCGCCGTAAGAATAGGGGCGCAGGCGGTGAGGGGCAATGCCGTGTTCAATAAGGTAGTTTCGGGCGGCGTGAGCCCGATGCAGGCCTAAGCCCATGTTGTAGGCGTCAGTGCCAATGCTGTCGGTGTGGCCCTCTACGGCTACGATGATGGTGGGATACTGTTGGAGAATAGCGAGTACGGTATCTAAGCTTTTAGGCGCTTCTATGCGGAGGTTATGCTTATCAAAGTCAAAGTGTATGCGGGGGAAGTGGATTTTACGCAGTTCTTCCAGGGGGATCATAACGATGTCTCGGGTGAAATCTGCGCTATCGGGGAGGGTGATAGGTTCTATGTAGGCGGCGTAGCCTGGGGCGGTGGCGATGAGGAAGTAGTTTCCGCCGGCGGGCTTGATGGAGGAGAAGGTGCCTGTAGGTTCGGTTTGGGACTGCCAGGTAGGTGGGGCTTCGGGATCGGGGGCTAAGCGGATAGTAGCTACGACGGGGGCCTGTGTGCGGAGGTCATAAGCGCGTCCGGAGAAGGTGTAGATGCGGGGCTGGGGAGGAGGTGGGGCCGGTTTAGGGAGCGGTTCTTTAACAATGAGGTAGATGTCCATTTTGCCGAGGCCATTCATGCGGTCGGAGGAGACGAAGGCTGAGTCGGGATTGAGCCAGAAGAGGTAGATGTCGTGGGCGGAGGTATTGAAGGGTTTGGGGAGCCTTTCGGGGGTGCTCCAGCGATTGCCTTGGCGGAGGCTGCGGAAAACATCATATCCGCCGAGGCTTTGGGGGCGGTTACTGGCGAAGTAGAGGGTATCGCCGATGATGAGGGGGGCATCTTCGTCGTAGGGGGTATTGAGTTCGGCGAGGGGTTCGGGCTCACTAAAGCGGCCGTCGGGGAGGCGACGAGTGCGCCAGAGGTCTTTTCCGCCCTGGGTGCCCTTCCGATCAGAGGAGAAGATGATTTCGCCAGTTTTAGGGTCTTCACAGATGGCGTCTTCGCTGCCTTTGCGGCTATTGGGGAAGGCTTTCCAGAATATGGGTTCAGACCATAGCTGACCATCATAAGTGGAGATATAAAAGTCGCCCCGTCGGCGTGCAGAGCGATAGACAACCATGGTGTCTTTTCCTACGAAGCCCGCAATACCTTCATGAAACTTTCCAAAGAAGCCCATGCGCATAACAGTGCTGTCTTTGAGGGACATTACATACAGGGCTTCATAAGGGAGGAGGTCTTCGGGATCAAGGCCGCGTCCGGGGTCTCGCCGGCTAATGAAGTAGAGCTTATCTCCATAACGGAAAATGCAGTAGTCCATTTCAGGGGAGTTGAGCTTAGAGAAGTTGTAGGCTTTCCAGACAAAGTCTACGGGGGGAGGCTCTTTGTAAGCGAGCATTTGCTTAGTCCAGTCCAGGGCCTTTGAGAAAAATGTGATGGAGTCCGCGTCATTAAGTCGGCTGAGGGCATTTTGGAGGTAGCGTTGGGCGGTGTTTAGGTCCTCTGCATGAAGACAAAGAAGTCCATACTCCGCCACAAAGCGGGTATCTACCTGATCGGGGTTGCGTTCTGAGAAAGCCTCCCGATAGAGGGCGTACGCTCTGTCCTTATCCTGAAGAGCATAAAAACTGCTTGCTGCATAGAGCTTAGCCTCTGGCGAGAGTGGAGCCGCTTCTTTTTCTTTTGCTTCGTAGGCTTTGATGACACTTAGGTATTTGCCGCGATAGTAGGCTCGGATGGCAGTCTCAGGTAAGTTAGTTAGTTTGGGCGATTTAGGGCTTTGAGCCTTTGCACCAGGACTAAGGAAGATAGCCCCTAAGAGGATGCTTATGGAAGCCTTGAAGGATGTGAAGCTACCCCGTGCATAGAATCTATCCCCCTGCATACCTTCGCAAAAGTAGGCATAATTGCGCAAATAGGGATATGCTTATTAGACAAGCGGAGAAGAGCCGAATAAGAGAGTTTGGTTTGCGGCTACGGTGGAGAGATGGTACGGAGTCCTGTTTTACCTTTGGAATATGCGGGTGTTGGGTGTGGGTTTATTGAGTGTCGGTGCATTGGTAGCGCAGGTGGAGGGGGTGGTTCGGATGGGTGGGCAGCCGGTGGTGGGGGTGCGGGTGTGGTGGAGCAGCGGGGCAGGGGGGGCTATCACGGATAGCTTAGGTGGTTTTGTTTTGCCAGAGCCGGGGCGATATCCGGCCTATTTACGGGTGGAGGGGGAGGTAGATAGTTTCTTAGTTAGCGAGAGGCCGACGAAGCCGCTACTATGGGATTTGCCACCTCGGACGACTTTACCTACACAGGCGATAATAGGGGAGCGGCCCAGCCGATATCTTTCTTCGCAGAGTGTGCAGAGTGTGGAGACATGGACGCGGGCGGCGCTTACTTCGGCGCCTTGCTGTAATCTTTCGGAGGCTTTTCAGGGGTCAGCTTTGGTGGATGTTTCTTTGGAGGGGAGTGCGATGGGCTTGCGGCAGCTGCGGCTTTTGGGTTTTGAGCCGGCTCATAGTCCGCTTTTAGCTGAGAATAAACCCCTCAGTTGGAGTGTAGGGCGTGCTTGGAGTGCGGCGCTGCTGCCTGCCCTGTGGATAGACCATTTGGCTTTAGCTAAGGGGATTGGCAGCGTGCTCAATGGACATGATGGGTTAGCTGGGCAAATACAAGTTTTTTACCTACCTGAGACGGAGGAGAGCCCGTCAGTTGTGGAGTTTTTCACGCGCACGACGGGGGAGGTTTTGGGGGCTTTGCGCTTTCATGACACGGCGGGGAGGTGGCGTACGCTTTGGCTTTTGCAGGGGGGCGGTACGCCATGGGAGAGTGCATTACTACAGGACCACAATGGGGATGGATTTTTAGATGTGCCGCTGTATCGGCAGCTGCAAAGCTATTTTAAGCTTTATCGGCGTCCGCTGGAGGGCGGGCTGATAGAATGGGAGGCGGGTGGTATGTACGACTATCGGCGGTCGGGGCAGTTATTTATTTCTGAGCCGGGGCGGGTGGCTCGGATGGAGGGGTGGGGGGCTTTTCAGACGATTCGGCAGGTATATGTGGGGGGTCGGCGGGGTTGGGTAGGGCGGCAAGGGCGGGGTTGGAGTCTTTTGTGGCAGGGGCGTTTGTGGGAGCAGCGGACCTATCCGGGCTTTGCGGAGTATGAGGCTTGGGTGCCCAGCGGCTGGGTGAATTTTCTTTATCGGCAGCCTATGGGTGATACGCGCCTTTTGTGGCATGTAGGGCTTTCTGGGTATTGGAATGGACTACAGGAGCGGCTGCGAGACCCGGGGCAGCTGGATAGTGCCTGGCGGCGAATGGAGTTAGTGCCGGGCTTAGTTTCGGAGCTGAGTTGGACGCCATCGGTGCGCTGGTCGGCGGTTTTAGGCTTTCGGGCGGATTGGCATTCGTATTATGGGTGGCAGGGGGTGCCGAGGTTGCATGTACGGTGGGCTTACTCTGCGCGAGGGGCTCTTCGGATTTCGGTAGGCCGGGCCTGGCGAGTTTCGGACCCCGTAGCTGAAAATCTCCCGTTTCTTTTTTCAGCTCGGGCCTGGCATGTGCAATGGCAAGGCTGGCCCCCCTTAGAAAGGGCTTGGAGTGGCGGTTTCTTTTGGACAGAGGGAGTTGCTTTTTTAGGGGGGACGCTCCGCTGGCAGGTAGATGGGCTTTGGGCTCGTATCGCTCAGTTAGCCGTTTTAGATGTAGAGGACCCTTGGCAGGTTCGGTTATATCGCGGAGAAAAACCCGCCCAGTATCAAACCCTTTTTGCGGAGGTGCGATATGAGTGGCAGGAGGAGCTGCGGGTTTCGGTAAGTTATAAGCATCAGGAGGTATGGTGGCCGCTCCGAGGGACGTTTCGGATGCGGCCGCTTTTGCCTAAGGACCGTCTTACTTTTTGGTTTATGGCGCGTCCCCTATCTCGGCGCTGGCAAGTGGATATTTTAGCGGCTTATACAGGGTGGATTCGGGTGCCTTCTACCGCCGCATGGCCCGAACCCTACCAGCGCAGCACTACGGGGGGATTTTTCTGGATCGTTACACCTCAGCTCACCTATCGCTTAGACCAGTGGGAAGTGCAAATAGCCGCAGAAAACCTCTTCAACTACCGTCAGTCCCGGCCTGTTATTGCCGCTGAGCAGCCCTTCGGCCCTTACTTTGATCATAGCCTCGTATGGGGGCCTATCATGGGACGCATGGTCTCCCTGACTTTGCGGTACAACTGGTAAAAAAGTATCTGCGAAATAGGGCATGTGGCACTTCTTGCGGGTAGTTCTGGCATTTTGGGTGGTTTTTTTGGTGTGGCGGTGATTTTGGGTACGGTTTGACTCACGGTTATCTCTCAAACTCTTACCTTTGGGGCATGTGGCGCTTTTTGCGGTTAGTGCTGGCGTTTTTGGTGGCTTTTGTGATAGCGGTGATTCTGGGAACGGTTTTGCTCACGCTTAGTTTTACGGGGGCGGCAGTGGCTTTTGCCCGAAAGCAAAAGCCTATGAAGCCCATCCCCGATAGCAGCTGGCTGTATATTCCCCTCACGGGTGAGCTCAAAGAATATCAAAAAGACGACTTTGATGTGCCGTCATTTTCGCTTTTTTCATTGATTTTTGGGGAGCCTAAGGGGGGGATGCCGACTTTGGAGGAACTTCGTCGGGCGATAGAGGTGGCAGCAGCCAATAAGAAAATCCGAGGGATTGTATTGCAGGCGGGGAGTTTGGAAGCGTATCCGGCCCAAGTTCAGCAGATAGGGCGATGGTTGCGGGAGTTTCAGCGCAAAACTCAGAAGCCCATTCATGTGTATGGGGATTACTACACGGAGAAAACCTATTATTTGGCGGCGCTGGCGGATAGTGTGTTTATGTATCCGGGGGCTGGTGGGGGTATTGAGTGGAACGGGGTAGTAGCAGAGGGGATTTTTTTCCGGAAGGCCTTTCAGCGGTGGGGGGTTCGGCCTATCTTAGTGCGGGTCGGACGCTACAAATCAGCCGCAGAAAGCTTTACGGAAGAGCAGTTTAGCGAGGCGAATCGCGAGCAGCTGCGGCTCATTCTGGAGGATACTTGGAATACCTGGATAGATAGTGTTTCCGCATGGCGGGGCATCCCATCAGAAAGTCTGCGGGTATGGCCGGATACTCGGATATTCTTATCTCCGAAAGAGGCTAAAAATGTGGGCTTAGTAGATGCACTCTTATCTTGGGAGGATTGGCAAAGGCATTTTACAGGGGAGTTTTCCGAAAAAAACGCTCGGCTTATTTCTGTTTCGCGGCTTTTGCAGGAAGCGGAGGAAGAGAAAGAGAAGGGACCCAAAATAGCGCTTTTATATGCGGAGGGGGGCATAGGGCCTACGGAGGAATTGACGGCTGAGCGGATGGTTCCTGAGATAGAACGTCTTCGTAAGGATACCACAGTGAAAGCTGTGGTTTTACGGGTTAATAGTCCGGGGGGAGCGGTTTTAGATTCGGATCGGATGGCTGCTGCCCTGAAAGCTTTGAAAGCGGAAAAGCCATTGATTGTTTCTATGGGGGGTGTGGCGGCTTCTGGGGGGTATTACATTTCGGCCTTTGCGGATTCTATTTTTGCGGAGCGCACGACGATTACGGGTTCTATTGGGGTGATTGGGGTGCTTTTCAATGTGCGAGAACTTTTGGAGAAGCATTTAGACTTGCGTTCGGATCGGGTGCGGGTTGGCGGGAAGTATGCGGACTTTATGAGTCCGTATCGGGAGCCTGAGGCGGCAGAAATAGTTCGTTTGCAGAGCGCTATTGACGAGGTATATCAAGAGTTTTTAGAGGTGGTGAAGGCGGGTCGGCGGTTTCCTTCGGTGGAGGCGGTGGATAGGATTGCGCAGGGGCGTGTGTGGTCGGGGGCGGATGCCTTGGAGGTCGGTTTAGTTGATGGGATCGGGGGCTTAGAGAGAGCTTTAGAAGCGGCTCGTCAAAAAGCAAAGATAGACAAATACGTTGTGATTACGGCCCCCAAGAAGAAAACATTTTTAGAAGAGTGGTTTTCTAAGTGGCAGACTTCTCTTTCATGGCTAGTTCATATAGATGCAAAGCCATCTTTGCCTTCTCATGTTTTGCAGCGGCGGTTTTTGGAGGTGCGCATAGATTGAGGAGAGGGCATGGAGTGGCGAGAATGCCCTAAATTAGAGGCGTCATGGAGGTAGAGTTATTGTGGCCGCTGATTCAAGAGTTAGTTGGAGAGAGTCCTATATCGGAGGAGGATTGGGCTTTTTTGAAGCAGAGTGCGGAGCCTTTAGAGTGTCCGGAGCCTGTGGTGCAGGCTCTTATAGGGGTTCGTCAAAATGCCCAGAGGCCCGAGGTGACGGAGCGCTTACGGGCTCTGACAGCTTTTATAGAGGCTCTTGGGAGTAATGCCAGCAGAAAGCTGAGTTTTATTTTAGAGCTTACAGAGTATCTGCATCTACCTGTGGAGATTGTTCAGGTGCTTATTCAAGTTCCTCGGAAGCCCGTATTACCCTTTTTGAGTCGTTTGTGGCGGGCTCTTCCCCGCACAGGGGAAAGGGCAGTTTATGAGGAGTGGTTTCATGGGGTTGCGGGCGAGTTAGGGTTGAAGCCGGAGATGCGGCGGGCGCTGATAGGTCTTTTGGAGGCGGTGGAAAGTAAGCAGCCTGTAGCGGCGCTCCGGAGTTTGTGGAGTTTCTTATTGGTATTGCCAGCGCTGCCTGAGCCTGCCTTAGAGAAGAGCTACCTTATGGACTTAGCCCGGGAAGCTCGTCTGAGCGATGCGCTGGTGAAAGGTATGGAAACTTTCATTCGTCTTCGGGAAAAAGGGCAATCGCTTATTGCCTCTTTGGGTGAGGTTATACGGGGTCTTTTAGAGAAAGGTGCTTTGGGGCCAGAAGATCATGAGCTCCTTGCTCTGCTGGCTGGTGAGGGGGGTATTTCCATGTCTCTTTTGCAAGCTATGATTGACATAGAGGAGGCGATTCGGGCGGGCGAGGGTCGGAAGGGCTCTGGTCGGTTTGCGGCTGAGGTGTTGGAGCCTTTTTTACGGGAGGTTCTTTCAGCTCATTTAGAATCAGAAAGCCGGAGTTACATAGAGGATCGGGCGCGTCGCTTAGGGCTTACCTCGGCGCAGTTAGAGGCTATCGTAGAGCTGGAAAAGCGCTTAGGGGAGAAAAGCGCTAAGTTTCCCCAGCATATTCAGCCGCTTATTCATGTGCTGGTGGAGAAGGGAGAGATTTCGGATGAAAAGCTATTGTATTTAGCTCGGAAGGCTCAGGAGATGGGGGGTAGTGAGAAGGTGGTTCGCACCTTAGTGCAAATAGAGGTTACAGCGCAGCGGAAGGCTGCAAGGTCTTCTCCTCTGCAGGCGCCTTCGGCTGAGCCTGCGCCTATTTCTGCGGAGAGTGCGGAGCCGCCCCGGGTGTCTCCACCACCCCCTCTGGAGAAGCCTGCCCCCGTCTCCGACCCTACACCCTCAGCTGCCCCTATTCAGACAACCCCACCTGTCTCTGCTATTCTCCCTCAAACCTTTCCCAAAGGAGGTAACTTTCCTACGCTCAAAGCGAGCTTTTCATCGGTGGTGGGTTTTTCGTTGCGTTCGGAGAAAGACCGCATCCGAAAGTCGGAGATTTTCGCGAAAGGGGGTCGGGCGCACTGGTATGCGCTTATAGACTTTGAGGGCAGTGAATCCCTTCTCATCCTAAAAGGTAAGCCTGAGCAGCGGGTAGGGGAAATTCTTCAAGTAGCTGCCAGCCCCACAGGGGATGTATTAGCCCTCAAGGAACGGGTGCCAGGGGGCATCCGCGTGATCTTCAACGGAGACCCCAGTGTGTCTTATGAGGAGGTCGGAAGTTTTGTCTTCTCCCCAAACGGCCGTCACATGGCTTATGTAGCCGTCAAAGGCCAAGACCAGTTCCCCACCTTGGATAATATCCCTTTTCGTCCCTATCTCTACATTACGGAGCTAACCTTTCATCCTACAGCCGAGTCGGACCTGTATTACATTGCGCAAACCGAAAAAAACAAGTGGTTCATCTGGGATCACCTTGGTCAGCCGCGCTCCGAAGCTTACCCAGCTATTCGGCTTTTGACCTTCTCCCCAGATGGAAAATACATGGCCTATGCCTATCTCAAAAATCGCAAGTTTCAGGTCTTTGATGGTAAAAATCACGGCCCTGCTTATGATACCATAGGCGACTTGCAGTTTACGCCCAATAGCGCTCACATCTTCTATTCTGCGCAAAAAGGCAAAACTGTAGAGGTCTTGTGGGACCACCATCCCCTTTGTACTGCTGAGGGTATAGCCAGTCTCACCCCGGCTCCAAGTGGAGAATTTATTGCCTATATTGCCCGAGAAAAAGACGGCCAAACGGTCTATATGCACAATAAAAAACTTGGCACCTACGACAAAGTAGAAAAACTTCTCATTCCCAAAGTCCCAAAGCCTACGGTGATTTACATTGTTGAGCATGGGGGGCGCCATCATATCTTCATCAATGGGGCTCCGGAGTCGGGGCCTTACGAGCATATCATGGGTTTTAGCGGGCGGGGGGAAAGCTTTGCGGCTATAGTTCGGAAGGACAGAGAGACGGTCTGTGTAGTCTACAATGGCCGTGTAGGGGCTTCCTACACGAATATTCCGCTCTTAGTCTGGGATGAGACGGGCAAAAACATAGCTTATCCGGCTCGCCGAAAGGGAGGATGGAGCGGCGTCGTATGGAATGACAAAGAAAGCGACCATTACGAGTATCCCCAACACATTACTTTCAGTCCTGATGGGAAAGCGCTGCTGTTTTTTGCTCGGCGCCGGGATGGATGGTATGCCGTCCTAAATGACCAGCCGATACCGGAGTCTCTGTGTAGTGAGATTCTGACGTCCCCTGTTTTTGATGAGAAGAGCAGGAGCTTTTACTACCTTTATCGTCGGGATAAAGAAGTGCGGGAGGCGCGCTTGACGATAGAGGCTTAGGATGTCCTTTACGGAGCGGGACGAGCTATTTTTACGGCGGGCGTGGGTGCTGGCCCGGCGTGCCTGGCCGCTAAAGCTGGGTACAAATCCCCCTGTGGGCGCTGTGATTGCGGAAGGTTCTCGCATCCTCTCCGAGGGGTGGCATCAAGCCTACGGTGGCCCCCACGCCGAAATAGAGGCCCTTCGCCGCCTGCCCCCCGATACGCCCCTCACCCACGCCACCCTGTATGTAACCTTAGAACCTTGCTGCCATTACGGCAAGACCCCTCCCTGCACCTCAGCTATCCTAAGTGCAGGCCTGCGACGAGTAGTGATTGGCACCATAGACCCCAATCCCCTCATAGCCGGGCAAGGCATAGCCCAACTCCGAGAAGCTGGCCTGCAAGTCCTCCTCTCGCCTAATCCCAAACCCTATCAGCGTCTGATTCGCCGCTTTGCTGTCAGCATCCGAGAAAAGCGACCCTACATCACCCTCAAATGGGCCGAGCTGCGTATTCCTGATTTGCCGCCCATCCTTGGGAGCCGGGACCTACCTCAGTACCCTATTTCCACCTTCTGGGGGCGGGTGTGGGGGCATCGTCTGCGCAGTCAGCACAGCCATATCGCCGTGGGGTATGCCACCTGGCGTTTAGACCAGCCGCGTCTCACTACCCGCCTCTTTCCCGGGGGCTCCCCCCAACCTATCGTCTTTTACGATCCCCGCCGAGGCCAACCTAAGCCCGAACCCCCCTGCCTAACCTTCCCCCTCCACCCGCTCCACCAAACCCTCCATACCCTCTACTCCCAGCTCCATGTTGGCAGCCTCCTCGTGGAAGGCGGCGCCCAAACCCTCCAAGCCTTCCTCAGCAGCGGCCTCTACGATGAAATACACATTCTCACCCGATGGACAAACCACCAACCGCCGCCTAAAAACCCCATATGGGCACCTACACCACCCCCCCACCTCCCCTTCCGCCGCTTCCGAATCGGCCCCAACGAAATCGTCTCCCTGTACCGCCGCCCTATCAGCTGGTAAATACCCCACCCTTCATTCCATTTTGGAATACCTCCCACCAGGCATTTGTTATTACTTTTGTCTTATGGCTACGACGGCGAATCTGGCCAAAGGATGGCTCCACACTACCGTTGGACGAAAGGTCGTCATGGCCCTTACCGGTCTCTTCCTCATTATCTTTCTCGTTGTGCACTTAGCGGGGAATCTCCTCCTGCTGCGCGGTGATGGCGGCGAAGCCTTCAACGCCTACGCCGAGTTCATGAGCACCAACCCCCTCATTCGCATCTTAGAAGTCCTGCTCTTTCTGGGCTTCGTCATCCATATTTATCAAGGCCTTTACCTGGCCTATCACGCCCGCAAAACCCGCCCCATAAGTTACACCGTCCACCAACCCCAGAAAAATAGCTCCCTATTTTCCCGCACCATGCCCATTACGGGCATAGTCATTCTCATCTTTTTGCTAGTACATCTGCGGTCTTTTTTCGTGGAGTCGCGCATTTTAGGGAGTCCCTACACGATGTACGACCTGTGTAAAAATGCCTTTGAAAACCCCTGGTACTCGGGCTTTTATGTAGTGTCTATGGTGCTGTTGGCCTTTCATTTGGCGCACGGCTTTTATAGTGGTTTTCAGACCCTGGGGCTGATCATCAATCGCCGCATTCGCTCCGTTATCCAGTGGGCTGGGGCCCTATTTGCTTTCTTAGTGCCGCTGGGATTTGCGATTATTCCGGTGTATTTCCTCGTCCTAAAATACTTCTAAGCCTATGAGCACGACAACGATTGAGAATCCGGTTACGACGACCTCGTCTGTCATTACTTGGCGAGAGGGGGAACCGATTACGAATAACAAGGTTCCTGGGGAAGACCTTTCTACGCGCTGGGCGCGGCATAAGGATAGCCTTCGCTTGGTGGCTCCCCACAATAAACGCAAGTTGGAGATTATTGTGGTGGGGGCTGGGTTGGCGGGGGCGTCGGCCGCAGCATCGCTGGGCGAGCTGGGCTACCAGGTGAAGGTATTCGTGTATCACAACTCGCCTCGGCGAGCGCACAGCATTGCAGCCCAAGGCGGTATCAATGCCGCTAAAAACTACCGCAACGACGGGGATAGCGTCTGGCGCCTCTTTTATGATACGATCAAGGGTGGAGACTTTCGGGCGCGGGAATCCAATGTGTATCGCTTAGCCGAAGTCAGTGTGAAAATCATTGATCATTGCGTGGCGCAGGGTATTCCCTTTGCTCGGGAATATGGGGGGCTGTTAGATACCCGTTCGTTTGGGGGGGCGCAGCTGATGCGCACTTTTTATGTGCGGGGCCAAACAGGGCAGCAGCTTCTATTGGGAGCTTACGCTGCCCTCCAACGGCAGGTAGCGCTGGGTAATGCCAAAGTCTATCACAATCATGAAGTCTTAGACATTGTGGTGGAAGAGGGACGCGCCCGCGGCGTGATTGTACGTAATCTCATTACGGGCGAAATTCACCGCGTGGCGGCCCATGCCGTCGTGTTAGCTACCGGTGGCTATGGCAATGTGTATTATCTCTCTACTAATGCTAAGCTTTCTAATGCCACGGCAACTTGGCGCGCGTATCGCCGAGGAGCTTACTTTGCTAATCCCAGCTTTGTGCAGATTCATCCGACTTGTATCCCGCAAAGCGGCGAATACCAGTCCAAACTCACCCTCATGAGTGAAAGCCTACGCAATGACGGCCGCGTCTGGGTGCCGCGCAAACCCGGCGACCCCAGACCTCCCCATCAAATCCCCGAAGAGGAACGTTGGTATTACCTGGAAGAGTGGTATCCCTCTTACGGTAATCTCGTACCTCGGGATATTGCTTCTCGTGCCGCTAAGCGGGTCTGCGATATGGGTTATGGCGTAGGCCCTACTGGCCGCGCCGTCTATCTGGATTTCTCCGATGCCATCCGACGATTAGGGCGGGAAGTCATCTACCAGCGCTACGGAAACCTCTTTGAGATGTACGAAGAAATCACCGGCGAAAGCCCCTGGGAAACGCCTATGCGCATTTATCCCGCCGTACACTATACCATGGGCGGCCTGTGGGTGGACTATAACCTCATGACGAACATTGAGGGACTCTACGCTATCGGAGAAGCTAACTTCTCCGATCACGGAGCTAATCGCCTGGGTGCAAGCGCCCTCATGCAAGGCCTGGCTGACGGATACTTTATCCTCCCTTATACTATCGGCGACTATTTAGCTACTCAGCTTTTCGTGAAACTCTCTACCGAAACCGCCGCCTTTGAGGATGCGGAGCGCGAAACTAAGGCCCGCATTGAGCGCGTACTTTCTGGAAAAGGCACGCATACCGTGGATGAATTCCACCGAGCCCTCGGTAAAATCCTCTGGGACCATTGCGGCCTCGCCCGCAACGCCAGCGGCCTCATCCAAGCCATCCAGCAAGTGCGCGAACTGCGCGAACGTTACTACAAAGAAGTACGCGTCCCCGGCACAGGCAGCGAATTCAACCAAAACCTAGAAAAAGCCCTCCGCGTCGCCGACTTTATGGAACTGGCCGAACTCATGATCATTGACGCTTACCATCGTAATGAGTCCTGCGGCTGCCACCTGCGCGAAGAATATCAGACCCCCGAAGGCGAACCCCTCCGCAACGACCAAGAATACGCCTACGTGGCCGCTTGGGAATGGAAAGGCGAACAAGAACCCCCCGTCCTCCACAAAGAACCCTTAGTGTTTGAGTTTGTGAAACCTACAACCCGAAGCTATAAGTAAGCCTATGCGATTCACGCTCAAAATCTGGCGACAAAAGAACGCTCAGGATCCGGGGCATTTTGAGACTTACGAGGTAGATAATGTCCCCGCTGAGGCCTCTTTCTTGGAAATGTTAGATATTCTCAACGAGAAGCTCATTCGGGAGGGTAAGGAGCCCGTCGCTTTTGACCACGACTGCCGAGAGGGCATATGCGGTTCCTGCGGCCTATTCATCAATGGCCGAGCGCATGGCCCTCTGCCTAACGTCACTACGTGCAGGCTCTACATGCGCCATTTTCGTGATGGGGAAACGATTACGATTGAGCCTTTTCGGGCTAAACCCTTCCCGGTTATTCGGGACTTGGTGGTGGACCGGTCGGCACTGGACCGCATCATCCAAGCAGGCGGCTATGTCTCCGTCAATACGGGTAGTGCTCCTGATGCCAATAGCCTGCCTATTCCCAAACCCGTAGCAGATAAAGCCTTTGAGTATGCAGCCTGTATCGGATGTGGCGCCTGTGTGGCCGCCTGCAAAAATGCTTCTGCTATGCTCTTCACCGCGGCTAAGGTTGCTCATCTTTCGCTCTTACCCCAGGGCCAAGCCGAACGTCGCCCCCGCGTCCTCAAAATGGTCGCCCAAATGGATAAAGAAGGCTTCGGCCACTGCACCAACACCGGCGCCTGCGCCGTAGAATGCCCCGCCAAAGTCCCCCTCACCGCCATCGCTACCCTCCAAAGAGAATTCCTGCGAGCTACCCTCCTGCCCGACCCTTACGCCGACTAATACTATTTCGCGGGATAGACTTTCTTTTTAGGCGGCGCCAGCCCCCGCTGGGGGCTGGCGCCGCCCCTAGCGCACCCGCCCTACAGGGCGGGTGCGCCCAAAATGTCTCCCTTCCCATTCAGAAACCCTTTGCTGAAAATTTGGTATTAGGGGAGGCAGGATGCTTTATCTACTCACCTGGTGGGGCATAGCTCGGGGCGAAAGCAGCACATAGCCTCCTGACTGCTCGACAACTTGGAGGTTTAGGTTTTCTACCAGCTCTTTATACCTATCCACTCGGCTTACAAAGTAAGTGGGGCCGACTTCATTTTGGAGGAGGGCGGCCTGAAAAGCGGCGACTTTTCCCCATTGGCCCGGAGAACGGCTCGGCACCATGCGCCCGTAGAAGTACGGGGCATAACTCTTAAAGCCTAAGGGCCAGACAATGGCTCCTTCTGCCGCTGCCTGCTGGCAAAATCGGATGAGCGGTCCCTGGCTGTAGGCCTCCGCTCTTGGCGCATACACCCAGAGAACAAAGCTTTCCCACCCCATGGTGAGGAGTCCTAAGCCTGCTATCCGAGCTAATGGGCTCAGCTGTACGATGAAGAGAAGCCCTAGCCCCGTTAGGATAAGCAGGGCAGGCCACCCCTCCCAGCCGCTCCACGCTACGGGTTGGCTACGCAGCACTTCTTGAGCGAAAGGGTCCCGTACCCATGCCAGCCAAAGCCCTACCTGCTTCATGAAAAGAGGTAAAAGGGCCGAAAAGGCAACTAAAAGCCCAATCCCTGCGCCACTTAAGAGCCATGGGAGGGAGGTCTTGCGAGCCTTTTGCCAGCCCAGAGCCGCCAAATAAGTAACTCCAAAATAGCCCAGCGAGGAGTAGTGGATGATTTTCGTTTGGACGACGGAAAAAATGAGCAAGGTCCAGAGGGTAAGCCCGAGGAGGGTTTGGGCGGGGATGGGCAAAGTGGAGAGCCGAAGGCGACGTAAAGCTATCAGAGCCCATGGCGATGCCGGCAAAAGCCCCACCAGCCATACAACTATATGATAATACCATGGGCCTGCATGTCCAGCATCGGCTGTAGAAAAAAGTCTCCACTGATAAGCCCAGAATTCGGAGAGGAGGTAGGCCTTTCCGGAGAGGTAGAGGAGGCCTATCCAGCTTCCTATGATGAGACTGGTGATGAGGGCTGCGGTTATCCCGAGTAGGAGGAGGGTTTTTAGCTGGCGGTGGGCGAGGCTGAGCGTGAGGAGCGATAGGGCGGGAAGGCCTATACCCACGGGTCCCTTCGTAAGTACGGCCAGAGCCATCCACAAGCCCGTCCATGCGCCGGCTTTCCACGGGGAGGTTGGCGGCATGAAAGCCTGACTACCACTCATCGCCGCTAGCAGCATAAAGAGGTTAAAGAGGGGATCAATGAGGCCACTGCGAGCATAGAAGGCAGGAAGCAGCGCCGTCCCGTAAAAGAACATCCAGAGCCAACCGAAGAAGGGGCCATGCCAACGCCGCCCCAGCATGTACAGCACCCCCAACGTAATGCCCAGAATAAGCACATTGGGAAAACGGGCGGCCCATTCGGTTTCGCCCCAGAGGCCCATAGAAACGGCCTGCACCCAGAAAAAAAGAGGGGGCTTCTCCCAGAAGGGAAGAAAGCCTATTTGCGCATAAAGGTACTCTCCGCTTATGCGCATCTCTCGGGCGCACTCAGCGAAGTTGATTTCGTCCCAGTCAAAGAGATGCACGCGTCCCAGACCTATGCTGTATATAACGAGGATAAAGGCAATAGCACCCAGGGCTACGAGGGGGCTCCGCTGCAGGAGCAAACGCATGGAGCGGCTTTTACGGGTTTTGGAGGAGGAGCTGAGCAATTTGGAGGGCGTTGGTGGCGGCGCCTTTACGGAGGTTGTCCGCCACAATCCACAGCCAGAAAGAGCGGGGATCATGGGGGTCTTGACGCAGCCGCCCTACATAGACCTGGTCTTGGCCTCCTACATAGCGTGGCATGGGATAGGTTTGGGTCGCGGGGTCGTCCTGAAGGATGACGCCCGGTGCTTCTGATAAGGCAGCGCGCACCTCATCTATGGTTGCAGGCCTTTGGAGAGTTATATACACGGATTCGCTGTGCCCGCCTAAGACAGGCACGCGCACCGCCGTCGCACTTATAGCTAAATCCGGCCGGTCTAAAATCTTTCGGCTCTCGCGCACGATCTTCCATTCTTCGCGGGTGTAGCCTCCCTCTTCAAACACATCGCACTGAGGAATGCAGTTCAGGTCTATGGGGTAGGCGTAGGCAGGTTCATTTACGGGCTCGCCCTGTCTTTCGGCCAAAAGTTGAGCGACGGCCTTTTGACCTGTGCCTGTAACGGCCTGATAAGTAGAAACCAGCACCTTAGCCAGCCCAAATGCCCGTTCTAAGGGGGCCAGAGCCACCAGCAGCTGGATAGTGGAACAGTTGGGGTTGGCGATGAGGCGGGAGCCATTGAGGTGATGGGGATTGACTTCGGGGATGAGGAGGGGGATATGGGGTTCTAAGCGCCAAGCAGAGGAGTTGTCAATGACCCAGGCTCCTTTTTCTGCGAAGCGGGGAGCCCATGTGCGGCTCACAGTGGCCCCCGCTGAGAAGAAAACCATGTCCAGCTTTTTCTCCAGCAGGGACTCTATGCTTTCTACGACCAGTTTGCCTGTCCGAAAGGGGATGCGTTGTCCAACGGACTTTGGGGAGGCAGCGCCATATACTTCGGCTCGTTCAAACCCATACAGGGGCAGTGCCGATAAGAAGGTTCGGCCTACCAGCCCCGTCACCCCAACGATCCCTATGCGCATGGATTACTCTGGGCTTCCGGAGATGCCGATCTCTTCTATAGGCGTGGAGGCCAGTAGGACATCAGTCGCCTGCATGAGCATAGGCCGAATCTGCTTTTCCAGTTTTTCTACCAGCTCGGGATGGTCCTTGAGAAAGACGCGCAGGTTTTCTCGTCCTTGGGCGAGGCGCTGGCCTTCGTAGCTGTACCAGGAGCCACTTTTTTGGATGACTCCCAGCTGGACGCCGATGTCAATGATTTCGCCTATGCGGGAGATGCCTTCTCCGTAGAGAATGTCAAATTCGGCGGTTTTGAAGGGTGGGGCGACTTTGTTTTTGACGACTTTGACGCGCACTCGATGCCCAATAATGTCATTGCCTTCCTTGATGGCCCCGATACGGCGTACATCTAAGCGGACGGAAGCATAGAATTTGAGGGCATTGCCGCCGGTGGTGGTTTCCGTGGGGCCGTACATGGCCATGCCGCCGATTTTTTCCCGCAGCTGATTGATGAAGATGGCGATACATCCGGTACGGGAGATGGAGGCGGTGAGTTTGCGTAGGGCCTGCGACATGAGGCGGGCTTGGAGGCCGACCTTAGAATCGCCCATTTCGCCTTCTAACTCAGCTTTGGGTACCATGGCCGCCACCGAGTCAATAACCACCACATCCAATGCGCCTGACCGGATGAGCGTGTCGGCAATTTCCAGCGCCTGCTCTCCATAATCCGGCTGCGATATGATGAGCTGGGAAGTATCAATACCGAGCTTTTGGGCATAAACCGGGTCAAAAGCATGCTCCGCATCAATAAAGGCCGCCATACCCCCTAACTTATTCGCCTCGGCAATCGCGTGGAGGGCCAGCGTCGTTTTCCCCGAAGACTCAGGGCCGAAGATTTCCACGATGCGGCCGCGTGGTAAGCCCCCCACCCCCAGAGCCGCATCCAGCGCCAACGAACCCGTAGAAATCACCTCAATCGTCTGATCCCCCCGCTCATCCAACCGCATGACCGTGCCCTTGCCGTACTCTTTTTCTAACTTCTGAAGGGTAGCTTGTAAAAGCTTTTGCTTCTCCTCGGAGAGAGGAGGCTTCTTGTCGGTTGCCATACCTTTGTCAAAGGTATGAAGTTTGTGAGGTTTATGTGGCAGAATGAGGTGCATTTGGGGATTTTGGATCGGTCGGAGCAGTTTGTACTGTCGTTGGGATTGGCGAGTGCGGCGCTGGGGCGACGGTTTCCTTATACGGATTTAGTGGATTATCTAAGGGAGGGGCGGGCGAAATATGAGGGATGGGTGGAGTGGATTGGACGACGTTATCATGAGGGAGGGGATTTTGAGGAGTTGCAAGTGCCGTATGCGGTGGTGCGGGTTCTCTCGCCTTTTGAACGGCCGGTGAGCTTGCGAGATGGATATGCCTTTAGACAACATGTGGAGGCGGCCCGCCGAAACCGCGGCCTGGAAATGATTCCCGAGTTTGACCAGTTTCCCGTGTTTTACTTTTCTAATGCTCTGGGGGTCATAGGCCCGGGTCCTGTTTATGTCCATGGCCGCCAAAAAGAGAAGTTAGACTTTGAGCTGGAAGTGGCAGTGATTTTAGGGCGAAGCGGCCGAAATATTCCGGCCCATCAGGCGGATTCGTATATTTTCGGCTACATGCTAATGAATGATTGGAGTGCCCGCACGCTCCAAATGGAAGAGATGAAACTTAACCTTGGCCCCGCTAAGGGAAAAGACTTTGCTACTTCGCTGGGACCTTGGGTAGTAACGCCTGATGAGCTGGAGCCTTACCGAGTGCCTCCTCCTGCTGGCCACGTGGGAAATACCTTCCAGCTGGCCTTGCAAGCAGAAGTGAATAATACGCCTGTCAGTTACGGTTACCTTTCGGATATGAGCTGGACTTTTGCGGAGATTCTGGAGCGGGTGAGCTATGGGGTATGGGTGGAGCCGGGGGAGGTGATTGGGTCAGGCACGGTGGGAACGGGATGTTTTTTAGAGCTGAATGGGACTCGGCGTCGGGAAGACCCCCAGGCTCCCGAAACTTGGCTCAAGCCCGGAGACGAAGTGGTTCTTATTGGGCAGGAGCTGGGGACGCTCCATAACTTTATTGTGGAGGCGGAGTAGGTTATCGTAAAAGGAGGAGTTTTTCTTGGGCGGAGGCGGTTTCGCCGGTTTGGGGGTTTCGGAGTTCTAAGCGATAGAGGTAGACGCCGCGGCCGAGGCGGTCGCCGTATTCATCCAGGCCGTCCCAGGTGAGGTCTCCAAAGGAGAGGTTGGTGCTAGGGGTGAGGGTAGTGGAGAGGGTTTTGATGCGGCGTCCCGTGAGGGTGTAGATGGAGAGGCGAGCTTCTAAGAGTTCGCCGGGCTGCGTGTGCTCAAAGAGGAAGCGGGTGTAGGTAGTGAAAGGGTTGGGGTAGTTGAATAGACGGGTGATACGGAGTTTGGAGGTTTCTTGGACGATGAAGGTGGTTTGGGCGGTGGCTTTTTGGCCGGCGAGATTCCAGGCTTCTAAGGTGAGGTGATAGGTTCCGGGGGCTAAGTCAAAGAAGCGATAGAGGATGCGGCCTTTATTGGGTTGGTCGCGTTCGGTTTCGTAGAAGGAGCTGAGGTAGATGTCGCGGCCATTGAGGGTGGCTTTGAGTTCTTTGCCGACGGCGAGGGGAGAGAGGTTGATTCCGAGGCTATCGGAGATGTAGGCGATGAGGGTTGGGTTGGGGTGGGTGATGCCTCCGGAAATCCAAGTGGTGTCATTGATGTAGAGGCGGATGGTAGGTGGGGTAGTGGGGGGTGGGAGGGTATCTGGACAGCATACGACGAAGCGAGATTCATGGCCGGCGGCACTGGAGCCATCGGTGCTTTGAGCCCAAAAGGTCATACGTCCAAACCCAGGTGTGGGTATGATGTCTATGGGGAGATAGGCCGTTACCTGAAATCGCCCCTGGGTGACGCTGGCCCGCCCACTAAATAGGAGGATGTCGTGGCTTTGATAAGGCGTACGGGAGATGAGAGTGGTACGAGAAACGCCTTTATCCCAGATGCGGAGGTGGATTTCTCCTTGGAAGCTGGAGACGAGCTGGTTTAGGCTGTCTTGGATTTCGCCTTCAATCCGGATAGGGCGGAGGGGGCGGAGGGTATCTGGATGGGTAGCAGAGGGAGGAGCGGTGTTGATTCGGGTGATGACGGCGCGGTAGGTGGGCAAACGTAAAGGCAGCGTGGGCACTCCTAAGAAAGAGAATGAGCGGGTGTTGATGGCGCCGGCATTATTCCAGCCGCGATTTTTCGTTTCTCGCATTAGGTCTCCAAAAAACACAGGCGTTTGGGGGCGGTAAGCGCTCAGGAGGTAAGCATAGAAGTTTTGGGAAAGGGCGAAGTTGAGGTGGGCGAAGACCTTCCGAGTGGAAGTGAGGAGAGCGATGGCGCCGCGTTGAGGTAGAAAAAGCGCTTCCACGCCGCCGCTCCGGCTTTTGGGATCATCCCACTTGCCCCACTCACAGGTAGCGGTTACAAAGGTCCAATAGCGATGGAGGTTTTGCAGCTGGCGCACGGTGGGAATAGGGAAAAAGTCAAAGCCTTGGAGGGTGTACTCATTTCCATGTCCGACGTAGTGGGCAAAGAGTCCTCCTTGGCTGAGGCGATTGAGGAGGGCTTCCCGAGCCTGGGGAAAGCTCAGGCCCGAGGCTTGGGGCTGCGCCGGGAAAATATCCACATAGATTTTACTGATTTCGGGGTAGCCGAGGCCTTGTCGCAAAGTCTCGGCTAGCGTTTCGGCCTGGGAGGTGTGCAACCCTCCATCTTTGTAGTCAGAAAAGAAAACACTTTGTCGTAGCCAGGGGCCTTGAGCTTCTGGGTTTTGAAGGTAGTCTTGGAGCTTATCTATGTAGGCTTGGAGGTCTTCGGGTTTATACACGGGTAGGCGGCAGATGCCTATGTCCAGGCCATGTCGTTGGACGCTGGTATTTCGGGGGTCGTATTGACCGGCTTGTGGATTTTCCCCCCAGAAGCCCTCATTGGGGTCTAAAAAGCCGAAAAAGTCATCGCTTCCGTAGCTCTCGGGAGGATACAGGGACTCCCGACTTTGGTAAGTGGGGAGGAAGGTGCCTCCCACCTTACGCATGTCATAGCTGGCCTGCCCAACTAACAGGAGAAAGTAAGGGGCCTCTTGGGGACTAGTAGCCCGCTCATACAGCATGCGCAGGAAATTCCGAAGGGCGCAAATGTCAGGCCTACCCCCAGAGAACTCATTGTACACCTCTTCTATGGGGATCACGGCACAGGGCCCCCAGCCACTCTGAAGGTCGCACAAGCGCAGACAGAGAGAAGCCAAAGCCCGAGTGGTGACAATGACATAGCGCAGCCCCGAGAGGGCATGGAGGTTTTGATTAGGTACGGGGCCTATGGGCGTAGGCGTGTAAGCCTCCCCTTCAACAAACGCGCAGTAAGTACGAATGGTATCCCCCGGACTGAAAAAGCTGTAACCATTTGGAATGGGGGAGAGAGGTACTTCTTGAGGAGCCAAGGGATTGGTAACGTCCCAGAGTTTTTTGAGGGGACCTGTACCTCGTATTTCCCAGGGCGTAGAGCCAGCCTGCACCCGAAAAATCTGCTGTCCGCTTTGCCAGCGCAGCGGGTGATAGACGATGGCTTCTATGTAATTGAGGTAGCCTTTGCTGTCGGATCGGCCATTGTAAATGAGTTGAATGGGGAGATTGGCCTCAATGCCTGTGAGCATGCTCTGAAGGGAGCCCCACCGGGCCTGATAACTATCCGCAGCTCCAGGGATCGCTGGCACGGAAATAGTTCCCAGCACCGTGCTCCCCGTTTGAACTGTAAAACTGGCACCACTGAGCGAACTCGCCGCCACTTGAATAAAGAGCTTTACACTATCTGCGGCAGGAATAGGAAGGGTGAAGGTACGGCTGGGCTGATAAACATCAAAACTTTCTCCCAGCCATACTCGGCCTGATTTGAGGAGATTGGTTAGCTCTTGCTCGTGAAAGTAGAGGGTCAGCACTTGGCTGGTGGGGGTAGGGGAGGGGGGAGAGAAGGATTGAATGGAGAGGCGCCTACCGGGGCCTAAGTCAAAAGTCAGGAAGTAAGTGCAGCTATCCGTGTAGGGGTTTTTCAGGTGAAAGTAGGTTCGGCTGGGCCAGGGGTACCAGCTATCGGGGCTATCGGCGTAAAAGTAGGCGGCGTCTGCGGGGTCCCAAGAGCCATCCGCTTCGCCAGGAAAGTAGAGAGGAATTTCTTCCAGATCATCGGGGGCGAGAGTGCTATTTTCTTGTGGGAGTAGGCCGCCAATTTGCCCATACAGGCGTAGATGGCGTGGGTCTACATTGGCGGGGTCTATTCCCAGGGCACGAAGGGTATTCTGGTCTATGCGGTAGATGCCTGCGGGGCCTGTCTGGATTTTGTACCATCGGCCCGAAGCTAAGACACTCTGCGTTTTCCAAGTTTGGGTCGTCTGGCGCAGCGGGGGTAAGGGTGATAGGCTATAGGCAGGCCGCTCCGTATAAAGCCGTAGCCTCGTTCCCGAGCGGTGAAGCTGCCATCTGTAAAGGTAGATATAGGTATATGTCGCTTTGCGAATAGTGAGCGGGCCCGGACTCGTAACGGGAGCGACCGGATACCACTCTTGTCCTTCTTCCCAGGGGATGCGAGCAGCCCAAGACTCGGCTTCCACTAAGCTATCGCGATAGCTACCCTCTCCACTCCACCGAACTTCATACGCCCCGTTTAGCGACACTAGCTCCGCAGGCGGAAGCTCAGGAATAAAAGGATCATACCACACTTCTTGCGCCCACACCACCACAGCCATCAGCCCCCATAGCGCTGGCCTCGTCACTTGGGACCCCTTTCGCATAAAGCTACCCAATATTCTATTGGGCAAACTTACAAAAAGGGGCAGGTCCCGTGTCCCCAGCAGGATTCGAACCTGCGGCCCGCGGATTAAGAATCCGCTGCTCTACCGCTGAGCTATGGGGACAAAGCAAAGGTACAGACATTTTAGGTATGTTTGTGCCGTGGTGAGTTGGGTGGAAATTTTAGCGCTGGGAGGCTTGGGCATTTTAGTTTTGATAGGGGCGGCGCTGGCGGGCGCCTTGCGAGACCCCGTGTATGCCGTGCTCTCCTTAGTACTAACGATGATCGGGGTGGCCGGGGTGTATTTTCTTCTGGGTGCCGAATATATGGGCATTATTCAGGTGATTGTCTATGCAGGGGCCATTTTGGTCACTTTCCTTTTTGTTGTGATGCTGATTAGCCTCACGAAAAGTGATATCTCCCCTCTCCCCCGGGGCTTAGCCTTATGGGGGCCCTTGGGAATCAGCTTGGGCTGGACGATTTTCCTTCTGTATGGCCTCCAAGGCGTGAAAGACCTTCCCCTGCGTACCCAAGTCCTCCATCAAGAGGATGTCCCGCATTTTCTGTACGGAACTATCCAGCCTATCGGAAAAGCTCTCTTTACGGCGTATGTGCTGCCCTTTGAGCTATTATCCTTTACGCTTTTGGTGGGGATCGTAGGCGCCATCCTGTTAGTTCAAAAGAAGCCGCGCTATGTCCGTTGAGGTATTATACGGGGTACTTAGTCTTTCGGCCTGTCTCTTTGCGTTGGGCCTTTTGACTTTGATGCTGCGGCGCAACTTTCTCTTAGCCCTCCTCGGCTTAGAAATGCTCATTAATGCTGGGAATCTCAACTTTTTAGCGTTTGCGCGTTATCACAATGATTTGACGGGAGCTATGTTTGTACTTTTTGGCATATGTTTAGCGGCGGTGGAGGCGGTGATAGGTTTAGCGCTTGCGGTGCGGTTTTTCCGAGCGCATGAGAGCTTAGGGTTTCACGCTATTGCCAGCTTACGATGGTAGAGACGCTGCTGCCTTTGGCGATTGGCCTTCCGCTGATTGGGGCGGTAAGTTTAGGGTTAGGGGGCCTTTTCATTCCTGCGCTTCGGGAGGCCCGTCAATTTTTAGGGGGCTTAGCCACGGCCCTTGTGGCGGTGAGCTTCGGAATATTCTTTTGGACTTTTCTCACTTATGAGAAGCCTCTGTACGTGGTATCGTGGGACTGGTTTAGCATAGCGGGGCAGCCCATTCCTTTTCGGTTTGGCATAGAGCCGCTTACGTTGTGGATGAGTCTGATTATTACGGGGATTGGGGCGCTGATACACCTGTACTCAATTGGGTACATGGGTGCGGAGGCTGGGGCTTGGCGCTACTTTGCTTATCTGAATCTATTCATTTTTGCGATGCTAGTGCTGGTGCTGGGGGATTCGCTGCCGCTGGTGTTTTTGGGCTGGGAGGGAGTGGGGCTGTGCTCGTATTTACTGATAGGTTTTTGGTATGCCGAGATGGCTAATGCGCAGGCGGCCCAGAAAGCTTTTATCATGAATCGACTGGGGGATTTGGCGTTTATTGCGGGGGCGATATGGCTTTACAGGGAAACAGGCACCTTAGATATTGACCGCTTAGGGGGGTATATATATTCGGAAGATGTGGCGATGGGGGTGGGCCTGCTATTTTTCTTAGCGGCGACGGGGAAATCCGCTCAAATCCCGCTTTATACTTGGCTTCCGGATGCGATGGCCGGGCCGACGCCTGTTTCAGCTCTCATCCATGCTGCTACGATGGTAACAGCCGGGGTCTTTCTCATGGCGCGACTGGACTTTCTCCTGAATGCCACTCCGAATGCCCTCCTCATCATTGGCGGGATTGGGGCCACTACAGCCCTGTTAGCTGCTCTGATTGCCATTGCGCAAAACGACATCAAGAAGGTTTTAGCTTACTCTACGGTTTCCCAGCTTGGCTTCATGTTTGCGGCGGTGGGGGCGGGGGCTTACATTACAGCGATTTTTCATGTTTTTACGCATGCCTTCTTCAAGGCGCTGTTATTTCTTGGGAGTGGGAGTGTAATTCATGCCACGCACACGCAGGATATTCGGCGGATGGGGGGGCTGCGGCGCTTTATGCCGATTACGGGGTGGACTTTTTGGGTGGGGACCTTGGCGATAGCAGGGCTCCCCCCGCTGGCAGGCTTTTTCTCCAAAGACGAAATCTTAGCCTCGCTGTATGCGAGGGGAGCGGCTGGGGAGGCGATCTACTACTTATACTGGGGCGTGCTTTTGGGGGTGGCGTTTTTGACGGCATTTTATATGGGGCGGCTGGCGTGGCTCACTTTTGAGGGTGAGTACCGGGGGAGTGGTCATCCCCATGAAAGTCCTGCTGTGATGACGCTACCTTTGATTGTGCTTGGGGTGGGGTCGGTGATAGCGGGCTTTGTGAGTGTGCCGCCTTTGGTGGGGGCTTCCTGGCTGCGAGAAAAATGGTTGGGGCGCAGTGTAACGGAGTTGCCCTTAGAGCCGCTCAGTCATGGAGTAGAGGTGGGACTTATCTTGGCTTCGGTGCTGGTGGCTGTAGCTGGGCTTTTCTTGAGCTGGCGCTTGTATGGCAGGACGGGATTAGCGGCGGAAGCTGCCCTTCGAGAGAGACTAAGCCGGCTCTATGAGCTTATGGCTGACGCCTTTCGGGTGGATAAGCTCTATGATAAGACGATCGTCCGCTCTTACGAGATATTAGCGGACGCGGCCAAAGACTTAGCGGGTCAGCTCACAGGCCGCTTCCTTCCCTCAGCTATTGGAATGGTGATTGAGAAAGCGGGAATGGCCCTGCAGCGGCTGCAAGTGGGCTATGTGCCCGCTTACATAGCTTATCTGGTTGCGGGGGGACTCTTGCTTTTGCTCATCTGGCTAAACTGGGCCTAATATGGATATAGGCATCTTACATACGCACCATCTTTTGGGGGTTCTGCTACTGGTGCTCGTGGGTATACCGGTGGTTTTCCCGAATCTTCGCCAGAAGTTGGGTCGTATTCACATGGTGCTGGATACATTTTTGCTTTTGACGGGTTTATATTTGGTGTGGCGGGCGCCGGCGGCTTTTTCTGCGGTGGCGGTGGTAAAGTACCTGCTGGTAGGGGCGGCGGTGGGATTAGCTATTGTAGGCGGGCGTAAGAACCGAAAAAGCTGGAGTGCATTGGCGTTTTTGCTTTTGGCGTATGCGTATGGGCTGTCTTTACAGCGGGATTTTCTTTTGCGGGGGGAGGAGCATCGGGTAAAGGGCGTGGGTGAGGGAAAGGCGTCGGTGGAGGCTGGGATAGTCCTGTACCGGGAGTTGTGTCAGCGCTGTCATGGGGCAGATGGGCAGGCGGGCTACCGAAAATCTCCCTCCCTTCGGCCAGCTCAAGGCGATCCCACCTACTGGGCCGCCGTCATCAAGAACGGCAAAGGCCTAATGTCAGCTCATCCCTACCTCTCAGATAGCCAAGTAGAAAGTCTCGTCCTCCTCTTGCGAAGCTGGAAAACCCCCACCAGCCCTTCTCCCTAAGGGCACCCCCTTTGTAACTCAGAACTTTCGTACTTTTGTTTGGGATATAGGGGGCTATCCCAGGCCCTCTTCATGTGGAGGAGACTACACCCAAGTATGGGCTATGGACATAACGAAACTCAAGCGGCTGCCCTTATCTAAGCTGCGATTAGTGGCAGAGCATCATGGCGTGGCTAACGCTGAAGCCCTTGACCGAAAGGCCCTTTTGCAAGCCCTCGCTGCTGTAGGCGAAGGCCCTCTCTTCCCTTCTCAGGCAGAGCATGAGCTTCCCTCTGGAAGGGGGGAAGGGCATGCCCCTTCGGAGCAGGGGGGGAGCTTACAGGTCGCTTCTGAAGAGGGTGTTTTATTGCAGGAGGTGGCGGAGTTGCAGGCCTCGGCTCCTGAAAACGGGGCGGCCCCTTCCCTCAGCGATGCAGAGGCTGAGGCTCAGCAGGAAGGTGAGCCCTCCAAACGCAAACGCAAACGGATTCGTCGCCTCGTACCCATAGGGACAGCGGCTCCAGCCCCAGCAGAAACTCCTGAGCTTTTACGCGAAGCCAGAGAGCCAATAGAAGAGACGTCCTCTGGGGAGGTTTCTGAGCCTCCTTCTCTTTCTGTGGAGCCGGTCGCCCCTATTCAGGAGTCTGTACAGGAGGAGCCTCCTTCCAAGCCTGCTCCCCGAATTTCCGTACATGAGCTTTTAGAAAAGTTACGTATTTCGGTGCAGGGGGTTTTTGTGCCCGTAGAGCGTCAGGCGCATGGGTATCTACGTTCAGCGCTTTACAACTATCATCCTTCTCCGGATGATGTGTATGTGCCCGCGTCGCTTATTCGGCAGTACAACTTGCGCTGGGGGGATACTGTAGAGGGGAAGGTTCGTTTACCCCGGGAGCATGAGCGGGCTTATACGCTGGTGGAGATTGAGCGGGTGAATGGCCTTCCGCCGGAGTATTTGCGGGAGCGGCGCAGTATTGAGCATCTCACGGCTCTTTTTCCTACGGAGCGGTTTCGTTTGTCAGAAGGCACGGACGATTTGACTTTGCGGGTGATAGACCTTTTTGCGCCTATTGGCAAAGGTCAGCGAGGGCTTATCGTTGCTCAGCCTAAAACGGGTAAAACCATTATTCTCCAGAAGATAGCGAATGCTATTTTGCGCAATCACCCCGAGGTGTATATGATGATTCTTTTAGTGGATGAGCGGCCAGAGGAGGTAACGGACTTTGCGCGTAATGTTCCGGCGGAGGTGGTGGCCTCTACTTTTGACGAGGAGCCGACTCGGCAGATAGAGTTAGCTGAGACGGTGATTGAGAAAGCTAAGCGCTTAGCGGAGACGGGTTTGGATGTCGTGGTGCTGATGGACTCTATTACTCGGCTTGCTAGGGCCTATAATCATGCTACTCCCGTATCGGGACGGATTTTGACGGGGGGAATGGACTCTGCCGCCCTCCATAAGCCTAAGCGCTTCTTTGGAGCCGCGCGAAAGATAGAAGAAGGCGGTTCCCTCACCATCGTCGCCACTGCCCTCATTGACACCGGCAGCAAAATGGATGAAGTCGTCTTTGAAGAGTACAAAGGCACAGGCAACATGGAACTCAAACTGGACAGGCGTTTGGCCGATAGACGTATCTTTCCCGCCATCAATATCTTAGAGTCGGGCACCCGACACGAGGAAGCCCTTTTAGAACCCGAAACCTTAGCTAAGGTGTGGGCCATACGCAAGTTTCTATCCGAACTCAAACCCGATGAAGCCACCGAGTTTCTTTTAGAACGTATGCGCCATACCCGCACCAATCAGGAGTTTTTAGAGATTATGTCCAAATGGTCGTCGTAGGTCGGGCTGGTCCTAAGCAGAGTGAGCGGATTGCTTGGCGGCTTTCGGAAGAGGATTGGGCTTCCGTGCTGAGAGAATGGGGTTATCCGGCTTATTATAGCAAGCTTATCTGGAAGTGGCTCTGGCAAAAAGGCTTAGCGGATCCTACAGCTTACACAGACCTGCCTAAAGCTTTACGGGAAAAGCTTCTCCATACCTATGAGTGGCCCCTTCTCAAACTAATAACCTCCAGAGAGAGCCAGGATGGCACCCGAAAGTTTCTTTGGGAGATGCCAGAGGGCGGTCAGGTAGAGTCCGTCTGGATACCTCAAGGCCAGCGCGCCGCCCTGTGTATCTCTAGCCAGGTAGGATGTAGCTTGAATTGTCGCTTTTGTGCGACGGGTCAGCTGGGTTTGGAAAGGAACCTTGAAGATTACGAGATATACTTGCAATATCATGCGGTTCGTCATCAGCTGGGTCTGCCGATTACGAATATAGTGTATATGGGGATGGGGGAGCCGCTGTTGAATTTTTCGGCGGTGGTGGGGTCGGTAGGGTTTTTGACTGGGGGGGCGGGGCTGAGTAGTCGGCGTCTTACGATTTCTACGGTGGGGATTCCGAAGGGGATTCGGCGGCTGGCGGAAATGGATTTAGCCATAGAGCTAGCTGTGTCGCTGCACAGTGCTATAGAGGAGAAGCGGCGAGAACTGATTCCTTTGGCTGAGCGGATAGGCTTGGAGGAGCTACGGGAGGCTTTGGGTTATTATTGTGAGAGGCGGCGGGATTGGATTACGATAGAGTATGTGCTTTTGGAGGGTGTGAATGATGGGGCGGCGGATGCGGCGGCGCTCCGGGCGTTTGTGAAACCGCCTATTCGGGCGAAGGTCAATCTGATTGTATATAATCCAGTGCCGGGGCTTCCCTTTCGGCCCTCTGGGCAGATGCAGGCTTTTCGGCAGATGCTCTTACGGGCGGGATTGATTACTACGATTCGGCGCAGTCGGGGCAGCGATATTGCTGCAGGTTGTGGTCAGCTAGCTCGCCGCTATGGCCTAAAAGAATAGGCTTAAGCATTGCTTTGATTGGGTTGAGGCCCTGTGCCCATGGGGTTGGGCTGTTATGAGCTACCTGGGTAGGTGGCGTATAGCGTAGATATTTTTCTGTACCTTTGCCAAGACTCTGGAAGCACCTATGAGCAAGGTATTGACGACAACCGACATTCGTTTGGGTTCTGCATGGTTGAATGTATCGCTGACGCCCTGGAAGATGCTGCGGGCGAGTTGGGAGTCCCGCAAAAGTTATTTAGAGCAAGATGGCGCTTTGGAGCAGGCGCTGACGGATTTATTTTATTGGCAGGCTGGGGAGGTTTTGGCGCTTCAGGGGGTGGCTATGATTCGGGAGGAGGCGTGGGAGCGGTATCGGAGGGCGGGGTATTCGTCGGCGGCTCTTTTAGCGGAGGAAGTTCTGCCGAGTGTGGAAGCTGGGCATGCTCGGATTATGGGATTTGGGCAGGCGCTCTCTGAAGCCTATCGGCTGGGTGTGGCTAAGGCCGCTTTTGACGCACGCACATTGCAAGGGCTCTTAGAAAAAGCCCTTCAGGCTCAGGGAGACGCCGTCCAAGCCGTTGCGAGTCAGAGCCTGCTTTTAGACTCCCTCTTCAAAGCTTTAGAAGAAAACCTGCAGACGGGCGTATCTGGGATCACCTTGGCAGCGTGGGCGCATCACATACTGACGCAGATTCGGCCGTACTCGGATGGGAATGCCCGAGCCGCCTTCTTGCTTACTAACTACATCTTGGGTAGAGAAGGCGCAGCTCCGCTTCTGCTATGGAGAGAACAGCGTTATGCTTATTACGAAGCGCTCCAGAAAGCCGACCAAGGCTCCATAACCGAATGGCAAGCCCTTTTCCTGCGGGGGATGCAGCAATCGGTTCTCTACCTTCTCTCGTGGGGCTATCCCCATAGCTACTCCTTTGACGAAGCCCTCCACATCTACAATCGCCGCCACCAGCATTGGCGTAGCCAACAGAACCGGGACCGTTCCCAAACTATTATGAATAACCGCTACACGGTCTTTGACTATGTGGAGGAGATATTAGGCCAGATTGCTAACGAGCTGGGTCGTCAAAATGAGAATGGCGAGTCTTTGGGTATCAAGGCCCTGGTAGCTAAAGCCTATCCCGATTCGCCCTACTATTATCAGTTCACAGGGGAGGTTAGCGCTTATGCTAAGGAGCATCGGTATGTTTTCAATCGGAGTCTGCCACGGGGGTGGTTCAAGCTCAAGTTTTATCTTTCGGCTAATAAGCGGTGCCAGCTGGTACTGCCGATACATCATGTAGGGCATGATGATGCCACCCTGGCGGTGGGGGCGCTGCTCCATTACTTGGAGCCCCTGAAATATCAGCGTAAGCGCCGTATGGGTCGGCGGCGACACCCTCAGCAGAAAGAAAGAGCCGTCTACCTCTTTGCGCCGCTGCCCTTGAAGCAGGGACCCCTGGCCTTCAATATTGCCGAAGATGTCGCCACGGCGCGCCCCCTCTTAGAAAGCTATATTCGCGAGACGCTACGGTCAGCCCTCATAGAGCTGGCCAACCAGATTTACTGATATGAGTGTGGCTAAGCCCCAAACCGCCCAGGACCTATATACTTCCTATGCCTTCAACCCTTCCTCCCTCAGCATTTACCACCTGGGTATCTATTTTGAAGGGGATACGCTTCTGCTGGGGATTTCCAATGTGCAGCATGAGATCCTTCTCCTGCGGCAATATAAGAATCGGGATGGGCTCTACCCCCAGAAGTTTTTAGAGGCGGTCTGGCAGCAAGACGACTATATGCGCAAGCGATTTGCGCAGGTTCTGCTGCTTTTGGAGGCGGATAAGTGGCTTCCCATCCCAGCCGAGTATGTGCCCGACGGAAACGAGGGCGCCTATTTATCGGCTTATTATGAGATTGGAGAGAGTGCGCTGGCGCATTATCGTCTCCGAAAGGATGTTATTCGAGGAGTGGGAGCCGCTATCAGCTATGCAATAGAAGGAGACATAGCCGAATTCATCTCAGCCCGCCTAAGCCAAGCCACCCTCCTGCATGCAGCCACCCGATACGTAGAAATGACGCGGGAACTCTCCCTCAAACCCCTTAGCCAACGTCCCTTCACAGGCATCGTCTGGCTTTATCTAAATAAGTTTTACTATGTGCTCTTTCAAGGAGAGCGGCTAATTATTGTCAATCGCTACTCGGCCCTTACGGCGGAAGATGTGATGTATTACCTTCAGGGCCTCCACAATCAAATGGGCATTACCAAGAATGACTTGGCGGTGGCTGTGGCTGGGTATTCCGCTCTAAAGCCGTATGTGGCTACGCTGCTCTATCGGTTTTTTGGGGCGGGATATCGGGATTTGGGCAAGTTGTTTTCAGTTCCTCCTTCTATGAGGGAGGCTGGGCTTAGCGCCGAAGATGCTTTATTATTGACTTTTTGGGCCCGCGGTGCGGATTCTGCGGGGTAAATGGCGGGGTCGCTCCATCCCCTTTGTAGGTGCTCCACAAACCCGGCCCCTCTCCGAAAGAGCCCGAGAAGGTCTCTTCAATAGCCTGGAAACCCGCACCACCCTGTCGGGTAAAACCGTCATAGACCTCTTTGCGGGTAGTGGCGCCGTTGGGCTGGAATTCCTCTCCCGCGGCGCTGCCTTCTGCACCTTCGTAGAAAAAGACCCCCACCTCATCACCTACCTCAAACGCCTCGCAGAAACCTGGGAACTCACAAAATGTGTGCAGATAATCCAAAACGATGTCATAGCTTTTCTACAAACGCCCCCCAAGCCAGCCGATTTTATTTATATCGGCGCCCCTTATCGCTACTGGCAGCGAAAAACCGTCTTATCCCTCATTCGTACGCGCGGCTGGCTCAATCCCGGCGGCTACTGCATCTTAGAACATCCCCTCTATGAGTCTTACACGGATTGGGAGGGGTTTGTTCATAGTGCCCGCTATCTGAGTGGATGTCTTTCGTTTTTCACTTGGTGAGGTATGGTTTTTCTTTCGGTACCTGCTTCGGCTAATGAAGACGTTGCCTCTACTCGCTTACCTCGGAGTTATGTTTCGGGACGTTATTATGGGGGGCTTTTACGGGCGGGGTGGCGTCTCCTCACATGGCGAAGGGCCTGGAATGGTCTCACCACTTACCTCTCGTACCAGCTGGCCCGCCAAAACCTTCTTTGGAAGGTGCCTCGTTATCCCCTCTACTTAGGCATAGAGCCTACGACCGCCTGCCAGTTACGCTGTCCCCACTGCATCTCAGGTTTGAGAGCCTTTACCCGCCCCACAGGTCGTTTAGACCCTACACTCCTCCAGAAGCTCCTTCACGAACTCCATCCCTACTTGTGGGGCGTACTATTTTACTTTCAGGGCGAACCCCTCCTGCACCCCCAGATAGGCCATCTTATTCAGTTAGCGAGCCGCTATCGGCTCTTCACTTCCCTTAGCACGAATGGCCTTCTGCTTACCGAAGAGAAGATATACGAGCTTATCTTGTCGGGCTTGACGCATATTCGCATTTCCATAGATGGGATGAGTCAGGAGAGTTATGCGCGTTATCGGCGGGGGGGTGAGTTGAGGCAGGTTTTGGAAGGGGTGGAACGGATTCTGCGGATGCGCCGAGCTTTGCGAAGCGCGTATCCCTTGGTGGAGCTTCAAATGATTGTTTTTCGGCACAATAAGGCGGAGATACAGGCGTTTTTGGCGTGGGCCCGGCGCATAGGGGTGGAGGCGGCTCGCCTTAAAACGGCGCAGCTACTCACGCCAGACCCTGAGGCTATTGCTGAATGGATTCCTCCCGAAGCAAACCGATACCAGCAGCCTGCCCAGACCCTGCCCAATCGGTGCTGGCGCCTCTGGCGCAGCGCCGAAGTCACCTGGGATGGCCAAGTCCTCCCCTGCTGCTTTGACAAACAAGCCGCACATGCCTTTGGTCAATTCCGGGAGAGCGGGGAGTTCTTTCCAATCTGGCATAACCCCAAAGCCGAAGCCTTCCGCAAAAAGGTCTTCACCCATCGTCAGGCTATAGATATTTGCCAAAATTGCTCCGAAGGCGTACAAGTATGGGTATAAGAGTTCATCCTGAGGGACGACCCTATCTGATAGGTGTGGGGGTGGTTGGTGTGGCGATATTCTTGGTGGGCTGGATAGTGGGGGCATCTCTATGGTATTGGCTGATTTTGGGGGGCTTGTGGGCTGTGATCCTGGCTTTTTTGGTGAATTTTTTTCGCTATCCTCGGCGGCCTTTGCCACAAGACCCTGAAGGGATTTACGCCCCTTGCGATGGAAAGGTCGTGCTGATTCGGCAAACCTTTGAGTCCCGTTATTTTGGGGAGCCGATGGTGCAGATTAGTATCTTTATGTCGCCGTTCCATGTGCATGTGAATTGGGCGCCGGCGGCTGGTCTCTTAGTGGAGCGGCAAGTTCATCCGGGGCATTACTTAGTGGCTTGGCATCCGAAGGCGTCCCTTTTGAATGAGCAGACTTTTTTAGCGGTGGTGGGGGAGCCGACGGAGCGACGTTATGCGCTGCGGCAGATTGCGGGTGTGCTCGCTCGGCGTATCTCTACGTATCCTGAGCGCCTTCAGTGGATTGAGCAGGGTCAAGAGATTGGCTTCATTCGCTTTGGGTCGCGGGTGGATGTTCTTTTGCCGCTGACGGCCACCATCCTCGTGAATGTCGGCCAGTCCGTGCGTGGCCGTCTGACCTGCCTTGCCAAATGGTAAGCCTATGCATTTAGCCCTGGCTGGTAATATTGGCGTGGGCAAAACCTATGCGGCTGCTATCTTGAGTCAGGCCTTTGGCTTTGAGGCGGCCTACGAAAACGATCAGGAAAACCCCTTCCTACAAGACTTTTACGAAGACATGGTTCGCTGGGCCTTTCCTATGCAGATTTTCCTTCTGAATCGCCGCTTAGAGACTACGCTTCTCATTCAGCGTTCGGGAAAGCCGTATGTACAAGATCGTACCCTCTACGAGGATGCCGAGGTGTTTGCCCCCGTGCTCATGGAAATGGAGATTCTGCCCGAGCGGGAATATCGGGTCTATCGGGCACTGTATGAGAAGATTGCATCACTTATTCGGCCGCCTGACCTTTTGATATATCTTCGGGCATCGGTCCCAACTTTGGTAGATCAGATTTTAGCCCGAGGCCGCCCATACGAGGAAAATATCAGCTTAGAATATCTGCGGCGGCTCAATAAAGCTTATGAGGCGTGGTTTCAAACGTATGATCGGGGGCCGAAGATGGTGATTCCCATGGATGAGCTACACGGGCGAGAAGATGCTGCTGCCCGACTGGTGGACATGGTAGCCCGCCAGGTGTTTTCGCTGTTTTAAGGGCTCTGTATTTACGCTTTTGGGAAGATGCTGCCGTTTTTTAAGTGGTGGATATAGGGTTTCGGCGGGTGTCTTGGCTGTTTGAGGCGCTCTGCCTTTACTCGGCTGTCTCTATACTCCAAGTCTCCTCGCGTAAAAGCGTCCCCTTCTTATCATAATAGCGCCACACGCCCACCTTTTTCCCCTGCTCATAATATCCTTGCACTTTGACCAGGCCATTGGGGTGGTACTCTACATATTCGCCTTCCAACTCTCCATTGACTACGAAGGCTCGTTTTTTGAGCACGCCATTGGGGTAGTATTCTTCATGCACGTTTTCTTGGAGGCTGTCTTCTTTGTGGAGCACGGGCAGGGCCAAGGGGGGGGAGGAGAGATTATCGCTTGGGGTGGAGTTTGAGGTTCGTAGGCGGAGCAGGAGCTCGTAACGCAGGTGTCCGGTTTTAGGCTGGTCTATGGCGAAGGCGCCACTTTCCCAAGGGGTTAGCTCAGTTCGCCACTGAGGCACTGCGGAGGCTGGCACAAAAGCCGAAAGCCATTCCGAGGGATTCGCCAAGAGATACAGGGCAAAGGAACTTCTTTCTAAGGGGAGGGCCTGAGCCCAACTCACCCGCTCCGAAAGAAACCGCCGCTCTATGGTGGCATTGAGAAACGACTGCAGGGGGGCAGGCCCCTGTGCAATCGCCACCCAGTCCCCCACTTGAACTACATACGGTGCCTCCCAGCCGGAGAAGTACTTACCCAAGAGCCACCGAAAAAGCCCCTTGACCTCAATGTGATGAATGACATATCCCCGATGAGTGAGGGGCTTGTCTTTGAGGGGGGTTCGGCTCCTTAGACGACGATGAAACTTATCTAGGCTCTTAGAGAAGGTGGGGGCATCTCGCAGGCGCAAAAGCAAGATGGGCTGGGGGACCGCCGCTACGATGACATCTCCACTGAGATGCTGAATGAAACTTTCCTCAAAGGAGAGGCCCAGCCACTTTTCGGCGGTTTCAATGTCTTTTTTCCAGTGGGGGAGGAGCTGGGTTTGGTAGTAGGAGATGGGGTCTTTTAGGGTGAGGGCGGCGACGAGGCTGGTAGTCTGGGGCAAAATGTCGGTGGGGCTGTTTTGGAGGGGGCTGAGGGCTTCCCAGAGAGGTGCTTCCGTGAAAGCCTGGCCTTTGAGGGAGAGGCCCTCATCTGTGAGATATAGGCGGCCTTCGCCCCAGGAGAGGGTTCGGAGGGCTTCCAGCGCGGAGAGCCCAAAGAGTTCAGATAGCTTTTCGCCTTGCCAGCCTATGTAAAGAATGGGTTCGTTCCCCTGCCAGCCCGAGGCAGACCAGTTCCAGGGCGGGGAAAGTACTTCCTGCCCCTTTAAGACTTGGACGAGCAGCTCCGCTCGCGCCGAAAAGATAAGCATCTCCCCAGCCGGGGCTAAGTATCCCTCGGGGAGCTTCCATAGGGTGTAACCGTCTTTTTCTACTAAGGTTACTTGCCAGCCGAAGCGCTGGGCCTGCTGGGCCATTTCTTCCCGCCAATCCCCTAATTTCGCCAAAAAGGGCGCCTCCAATAAATACAAGGCTTCCCACTCCCGCCCCACGGGATGCAGCGACACTAAGACTCCTCTATCTCCCAGCCACTCAAAGAGGGTGGGATACTTTCTGAGAAGGGAATCCCAGTTTCGGGCCGTTTCAAAGCTCTGGGAAAGGTGGGGGCTTTTCTGCCAGACTTCCCATAGAGGGTGAGAGCGAAAACTTTTCCAGGTGCGGGCGAAGGAAGGGGTATAAAACCAGACGGCGGCACTTGCGGGGATATTTTGCCAGAGGGCTTTGCGCTGGGGCGGCCGCACAAACATCCTATAAGTCCATACACTCCCCAGCACCAGAATCAGCAAAAGGACGATCAGCCCAAACCGCCGCATCTATCCCAGGTTTGCCTCTACTTGGGCCCAGTTGATGATATTCCAGATAGCGCTGAGGTATTCGGTGCGCCGGTTTTGGTACTTGAGGTAATAGGCATGTTCCCACACATCTATGCCGAGGATAGGTTTGCCTTGGAGGGGTGCTACGGGCATGAGGGGGTTGTCTTGGTTGGGGGTGGTGGTGATTTCTAATTGTCCTTGAGGGGTCAGGATGAGCCAGACCCATCCCGAGCCAAAGAGCCGAGCGCCTGCATCCAAGAGTTGTCCCCGAAAAGCCTCCCAGCTCCCAAAGCGATGGGCAATCTGTTTTTGAAGGGCCATGGAGGGTTCCTGACGCTTAGGCGTCAAAAGCGGCCAAAAAAAGCTGTGGTTCCAATGCCCTCCGCCCTGATTGCGCACCGCCGTGCGCTGAGGCTCCGGAATCTTATGAAGATTGGCTAAGAGCGCCTCCAGGCTATACTTCTGAAACTCCGGTAGGTCCGATAGGGCTTTATTGAGGTTATTCACATACGTTGCGTGGTGCCCCTGGTGGTGGACTTTCATGGTTTGCGTGTCAATGTAGGGTTCCAACGCTTCATAGGGGTAAGGGAGGTTCGGCAGCTCAAAAGGGTAAGTCTGATGGCTTTCTATCGTGGGGGGTAGCCAAGCTGGCTTCCATTGGCGAGCTAAACCTAAGCGGGCCAAGCCCAGCATCCCCAGCCACTGCAAAAACTCCCGGCGATTCATAGAGAACAAAGTTAGGGCTTTTAGGTTTGCTTGCCTCGGAAAGCCCCCCTCCGGACAGGCCCCTGAAGGCAAGCACTCTCTTCGTTTGTCATCTATCTTTGCCCCGTGCACCGCTTGAAAGAGGCCACCCTTTTGGCTTATCTCTCTCTTCTTTTTGCACAGGTATCCCGCTCCTTGGAAAGCCCTGCACGACCTTACTTCCAGCAGCGGGTAACTTATCAGATTCGGGTCCACTTAGACCCCCAAAAGGGCCTTTTGCGGGGTCATCTTCGGCTCACTTATGAGAACCGCTCTCCGGATACCCTCCCGGGTCTTTACATGCATTTGTGGCCCAATGCCTACAAAGACCGCCACACGCCTTATGCTATTCAGGAGCGCCGAAATGGCAAAGGAACCTTCCATTTTGCGAAGGCTGAGGAGCGGGGCTATATGGATAGCCTAAGCTTCACTGTAAATGGGGAGCCGGTGCGGTCGCTGCCGGCTTCCAAGGGGCCTAAGCCAGCTTCGGGTTACTCCCTCTATCTTTTGCGAAGGGCGCCTGATGTGGTGTGGCTTCCTTTTCCGGAGCCCCTTGCGCCGGGAGGAAAGGCCATCATAGAGACTCCTTTTCGGGTGAAGATACCTAAGACTTTTTCTCGTTTGGGGAGGGTGGGGTCTCAGTTTCAGATCACGCAGTGGTATCCCAAGCCTGCGGTGTATGACCGGAAGGGGTGGCATCCCTTGCCTTACTTAGATATGGGGGAGTTTTATAGTGAGTGGGGGCGGTATGAGGTGGAGATTACGGTGCCAGGGACTTATGTGGTGGGCGCGACAGGGCGATTGGAGACGAGCTCTGAGATAGCCTGGCTTCGGCAGCGGGAGGCTGAAACTCGCCAATGGCTCTTGGAGGGAGGCCCCCTCCCCCAGTGGGACACTACCAGCTTGGCCCCTTCCAAGACGCTTCTCTTTGTACAAGATAGTGTGCATGATTTTGCATGGTTTGCGGACCCGCGCTATGCTATTCTCAGTGATACTATAACTTTACCGAATGGGCATCGGGTGGCCTGCGTAGCGCTCTTTCGGCCTACCTGCGCCGAAAGCTGGAAGCAGGCTCCCCGTTACATCGTAGAGGCCGTTACGAACCTCTCTAACTGGGTCGGCCCCTATCCCTATGCGCATGCCACGGCAGTAGAAGGAGCCCTCGGAGCCGGCGGCGGCATGGAATACCCCATGATCACCGTCATCGCCGGCTGTAACATGGACACCAGTAGTCTTCGCACCGTCATTCATCATGAGGTGGGGCATAACTGGTTCCAAGGCCTCCTCGGTTCCAACGAACGCCTGCACCCCTGGCAAGATGAGGGCATCAATACCTATTACGAGCAGCGTCTTAGCGGGACCACCTTTCCTCAGCTACCCATAGACACGGCTCGCAATCCTTCTCAGCCCAGCGTCAAAGTCAGCGGCCTCCCTTTCTCCCTCAAACTCTCCAAGCTCTCTCCCTTCCTCTCTCCTAATAATCCCTTCCTTTTGCCCCTGTATCACTGGAATCAGGACCAGCCGCTCTCCTTGAGCTCGGAGTTTTACAGCATGATAAACTATGGGGTAGGGGTATATCAGCGCACGGGCGCTTTATTATGGGCTTTGGAGGCCTCGGAAGGCCGCTCCCGCTACGATCGGGGCATGCAGCGGTACTTTCGGGAGTGGGCTTTTCGGCATCCCTATCCTGAGGATTGGGCAGCCAGCCTTCAAAGCGAAGGTATTCCTGCGCAGAGCTTCCTTAGGACTTTGTATAGCGATCGGGAGCCGGACTTTCGCTTGCGGGTGAAGCCATTAGGAAGTAGCCGTTATGTGCTGCATGTAGAAGAGCCCCACGGCCTTTGGCAGGACCTTCGCTTGGAAGTGCTTTTCCTAAACAAAGAGGGACGTCTCCTCCACACCCATTACCTAGCTGTGGGGGCCAAAGACACGTTGGAAGCTCCTCCCCAGACCCATCTTATTGCCCTAAATCCCCGGCAGGCCCTCTTTGAGCGGCGGGTGGGGAATAACTTTTACTTTACTCGGGGGCTCTTTCGCACTTATCAGCGGCCTAAAATCCATCTGGGGCCAGGGAGCTTTCCTCTCCTTACCCGTGTGGGGATAGGAGTTACGCCCCTGGTGGGGTATAACTTCCGAGATGGGCTTATGGCCGGCCTTCTCATCAATCATGGCCTTTTCCCCAAGCGGCTGGTTGAGTTTCACCTTCTCCCCATGTACAGCTTTTTGCAGGGGACGTTGCGAGGCAGTGCGGGCGTAACCCTGCGAGCTTTTCCCACTTATCCCTGGTATCTTGTGGAGGTGCGGGGGCGTCTCATGGCATTTTCTGGTCTTTTACGGACAAAGCTGAGCATAGAAGCTCACAAGAGAGCCCCTCAGGATCGCTTTGGCTGGCATGAGACCTGGCGTTTGCGCACTTATCAACTGGCTTTTGCGGATGCGGGTGGCGCTTACCGATGGGAAAATCAAGCTCGTCCCGTCTATACGGCCTTAGACTGGGAGGTTCGTCGGGAGGAGGCTATTCTCACCTGGTATAGCTTTATGTCGGGTGGGGTGGATTGGCGGGGGCATTTTCGCTTAGAGGTGGAAGGGCGGCTCTCTTGGCAGGTCTTTCGGCGATGGGCCTTGTGGGCCCGAGCTTATGTCGGGTATTTGAGTGGCCCTGCTGCCTCTTACCTTTACCTACGGCCCTCGGGATATGATCCCTTTGGCGAAGAGGTGCTTTTGGATCGGTTTCGGCTAAGCGCCCCGCGCTTTCTCAGCCGTCAAATGCCCGAAACTCAAGGCGGTCTCCGCCTTCCCTCGGATACCCTGCTGACTCGCCGCTTACTTACCGCCAGCGCCGAAGTGCCTGCACCAAAGTTTTCTTTTTTGCGTTTGCGGGGCGATGTGGGTTATCTCCCTGAGACCCGTCAGCAGCTCGTGGGCCTTAGCTTAGGAGTGGGGGTGATTCGTTTTCGGGACCGCTTTGGGATGGGCTTGTATTTCCCTCTCTGGGGAGATGCTTTTGGCCGAGCCCGAAAGCCGCAGGGGGCATCCGACATTCTCCATCACGCCGTATGGCATATCCACATTCCCTTGGATGTGCGCGGGGCTCCCATCGGCCTCTTCTGAGGTTTTTTGTTTAGAGGTAGGATGGGGGTGCTTATTACGGGAGGGACGGGCCTGATTGGAAGGGCATTGGCAGAAAGGCTGGTAGAAAGGGGGAATGAAGTGGTGATTCTTACTCGGCGGCCCCGCTCGGCTCGGGAGAGGATGAGGTATGCTCTCTGGGATGGTCGGCAGATACCTGCGGATCTGCGAGCTGAGGATTTTCAGGTTGTGGTGCATTTAGCGGGGGCCTCTATTGCGGGTCGGCGGTGGAGCTCAGCTTACAAAGAGGTCCTTTGGCACAGTCGGGTTGATAGCACGGAGGCCGTGGTGGCTTGGCTTCAGACGGCATCTAAGCCTCCTCGGCTCATTAGTGCTTCGGCGGTGGGGTATTATGGGCATAGTTTATCCCAGGTGCTTTGCACGGAAGAGCATCCGCCTGGGGAGGATTTTCTGTCGGGTTTGGCTCAGGCTTGGGAAGCCGCCGCTCAAAAAGCTCCTACTTCCCCTTTCATTGCCCGGTTTGGGGTTGTGCTGGCTCGGGAAGGCGGCGCCCTCCCTAAGCTCCTCCAGGGCTTCCAGTTGGGGGTAGGAACTTACTTTTCCCCTGGGACTCAGGGATTTTCGTGGATATACATTCAGGATGCGGTGCGGGTGCTGCTCTGGGCCATAGACCATCCTGAGGCAAATGGCCCTCACAATGTGTGCGCTCCCCATCCTGTCTCTGCCCGCCAGTTAGCCGAATCTATCGGGCGTCATAAAGGGACTCTGTTCCTTCTCCCTATTCCCCGGGGGCCTCTCTACTGGCTTTATGGCGATCTGGCGGACACCCTTCACAAGGGTCAGTACGCCTTTCCCAAGCGGCTCTTAGAAGCGGGTTTCGCCTTTGCTTTCCCCACCATAGAGGCGGCCTTAGCGGACCTTCTAAAGCGATAGACCTTCCTCTGGGCAAGAGTCTGAGCATACTGCGCATCGAAGGCTCTACAAAAAGCCTCAGACCTCTCCCTAGCTCTTCGGCTCCGCTCTTTCTGTCTTCTCTCGGGGATAAGGCTTATACTATTTCCCGGGATAAACTTTCTTTTTGGGCGGCGCCAGCCCCCGTTGGGGGCTGGCGCCGCCCCTAGCGCCCCCGCCCTATGGGGCGGGGG
>Ga0272445_1000387_pt1 | contig 41967 bp, 52 predicted proteins | sample YNPCB0031_FD_194404 | JGI IMG/M metagenome (GOLD analysis project Ga0272445, IMG submission 194404) | Hot spring sediment microbial communities from Yellowstone National Park, WY, United States - YNP-CB-003-1 | ecosystem: Environmental > Aquatic > Thermal springs > Hot (42-90C) > Sediment... | reverse complement strand
TGGCCTACCGGGATAAAAAATAGATCCCCTGGAGGCCGCATGATCACCCATCACCAGGGGGCGGCCGGGAAAAGGCCGGGGGAAACCCAGCCGCCCCGGGGGGCGGAGATTAGATTAGGGAATGGATAGCCACTCCCTAATCTCCCTATCAATCCCCTTCATCTTAGCCTGGGACCAAAACTCCTCCAGCCACTCCGGCCTGGCCATCTCCAGCGCCGTGCGCAAAGTGTCGCGTGCGGCGAAAGCGTCGTGCCGATACGCCTTCACCGCACGCACCAGCTTCCAAGCTGGCAACTCTATAAATTGTTTGACGAACCGCGACATGGAAACCTCCCTGCCGGAGATCTTGACACCCCGGGGAGGCCCTGCTATACTTGGAGGCGCACCGGCCCTCCAAGTGCAGGGCCAGGGGAGGCCGCGGGTGGGGCCGCGGCCTCCCCTTTTTTTCCCCGGGAGACCACAAGGGGCCCGGGGGGAGTCGAACCCCCCATCGCCGGCCTTCCGGCGGGCCCCAGTGGCCGCTACGCGCCCCGCCGGGCGCGCGCGGCCGCCCGCACGTCCTGCAGGGAGATGATCTCCGCTACCTCGAACCGGGGCGGGACCACTCCCTGCACCTGGCGCATGCGGATAATCGGCGGGAAATATCCCATGCGGCCGTGAAGCTCCGCCAGCAGCACCCCGGCGCTGTAGCTCAACGAGGGCAACAGGATCAGGATGGGTCGGGTCTGCCACTCCTCGGGGGAGAACCCCACCCGATCCACCATGGCCACCACTTGCGGGACCAGTGGACGGGCCAGATCGATTTGGGCGTCGACGGCGATGACCTGTTCCACCGGCTGCCCCGTAAGGGCCTCGATCTGCCGCTGCTGTTCCGGTGTGAGCGGGTGCGCAAAGTTTAAGACAATCATTTCGCCCTCCCTTTTTGTTGTTTGGGTCCCCCGGGCTCCCCGGCGCCCGGGGATATTTTTCCTGCCCCGCCGGGGCAGGGCCGGGGGTTCTTCCCCCGCCTCGGGGGCGGAGAGGCGACCCGGGGGCCGTCGGCCTCGGCTCTCCGGGTGGCCTGGCGCGGCGGGCCGACCCCGGCAGGGAGCCGGCTCCCCGCCAGGCGCCGCGCCAGGCACCCCCTCCGCCCCCGACACGGGGGATCCCCCTGTGGGAATCCCCACAAAAAAAGAGGCCGGGCAGGCCCCGGAGGGCTCTGCCCGGCCTCAAAGCGGGGGGAAAAAAGAAGAAGCAAGCTGTCACCGGGCCCGGAACGCCGGATTGGATGCGCGCCCCCCCTGCGCGCATCCCCCCCGGCTGGGGCCGGGGGTTCCGACGTTACCCCGGACCACGGTGGGGTAGGCGGGGAATAAAACTGAGACTGTCCCAGCTCTCGCCGGGCAGTCCCAGTTTACTCCCCACTTTCCCTCTTCGGCGTCCCCCATGATAGCACGAAGGCGCGCGGCTGTCAAGAGGGGGCGGACCGGAAAAGCGCGCGTCGCTCCCCTCCCCCCTCTTCCCCGCCTCTCGCCTTTCGCCCTCCCCTTCCCCTGCCCCTGGCGCTCCTTTCCCTCCTCTCCCCCCCTTCCCCACCCTACCCCTCGCCTTTTGCCGCCGCCCGCCTGCCCTTCGCTTCCCCATCCTCTCTCCCTTCTTTCTGCGCTCGCTCGGTCTGCCCGCCCTATCCCTTCCCTCTGCTCCTTTGCTTCCACGGCTTCGCCTCGCTTTTTCCCGGCCTTCTCCCGGTTCGGCCGAGTTTTCGCGCAGCCATTCCCGGGGAAAACCCGGTCTGCCCGGGCTTTTCGGCCTGGTGCAACCCGGCCCTCACCGTGAGCGATCCCGGGGTGTCCCGGCGTTCCATCGGGTTGCCGGATTGGCCCCTGGGAATCCGGACCGCTCCCGGCGATGGACCCCGCCGGGACCCGGGATCAGAAGGCGGGGCGGCGGCCTCAGGGCTGAGCAGTGCCATTAGTGGTATCACTAATGGTATCATTAGTGGTATCATTAGTGGTATCACTAAGGGTGGGGGGAGTGGAGGAAGATCGGGCGCGCCCGGATTTCTCCGGGTGTTCCGGCGTTCCATCGGGCGGCCGGATGGGTCCCGGCGATGGATCCCGCCGGGGCTGGGAGGCAGGAGGCGGCACGGCGGCCTCATGGCCGAGCAGCGCCATTAGTGGTATCACTAATGGTATCATTAGTGGTATCATTAGTGGTATCACTAAGGGTGAGGAGTGGGGAAGGAGATCGGGCGCGCCCGGGTTTCTCCGGGCGGCTCCGTGGGAAGGAGCCTCGCCAGGTCCCGGATCCAGGAGACAGCCTCAAAACCCCATCCTGGAGCACGAGGCAAGGTTCTACGGCGTTCCGCTGGTTTTTGTGGATCCGCAAAACACGTCCCGGGCGTGTCCGGTATGCGGCAGGGTGGGTGAAAGGCGAAGGGGACCCGTTCGGGCGTGCCCTTGCGGGGCGAGGACGGGCCGTCACGCGGCGGCGAGCATCGCCGCAGGGGGGTGGAATTCCTCAGGCGCTCCGGCCTTCGGGGCGGGGGTCGGCGGGCGACCCCGGTGGCCGGTCCTCCAGCCCCGGGTTTTATCCCGGGGCTACGACCGGAATACGCAGGAAACGGCGTAGGCCCTACGATGGCGGGCCTCATTGGCAAGCCCGGAGAAGGATGGCGGGGATAGGCGAGGGAACCCGAGGGCCCTGGGCGATGGCGCCACCATCCCTGTTCCCCTCGACCCGACCCGGGCGTTTCTGGGGATTCCTCAGCAGATCTGGGATCGTCTTTGCGATTTCCCGGACTGTAAAGTCCGGGAACATGCGGCCGGCCGGTCCGGGCTCAACCGGGGGTTTCCCGGGATCCCGGCGAAGGGCCGGGGACGGAAAGCGCTGTCGGGGCGGGGAGGCCGGATCCGGGTTGCTTCCCCGGGAATCCCCCGCGAAACCCCCGGGGATGGGCCCGGAGGCGGGGTCGGAGGCCGGAGGAAGGCGCCCGCGCGCCCTCCACGCCCCCCGCAAGAGGCGCGAGAGGCCGACATGAGGGGGGAGGGGATCGAAAAAGCGAAGGGGCCCCGTTTGGGCATGCCCCTGCAAGGCTCGGTCTCCGATGCGGGGATTGGTAGACCGCGGCCGGTCCTCCGGCCTGGGGCGAAAGCCGCGCTCTCGAGGCAGTTCCCCGTCCACGGACCGGGGACTCCCAGGCCTCCCGCGCCTCCGCTCTCGCGTCTGGCCTCGCCCGGCTCCGGATGGAGATCATGCGGCAGCCGCGCGATCTTTGGGCCGGCCCGGGCTGCATTCTTCCGCAGCGGAAGCGGGCGGAGCGCCGCCGCCCCATCGGCCGCTCCGCATTCCTTTCGGCCGCTCCGCATTCCTTTTTGTCCCTGGGATAAATCATGTCGACAGAAGCCCTGCCGGAAGGCCTCCGCCGGGGAACGGGAGGCCTTGGCCGGTTGCCATCGGGAAGACAGCATGGCGTCCGGGGATGGATCCCGCGCGTTGATCGAACATAGCCGGTCCGGTAAAATCAGGGCTGGGAGCTGCGCATCCGGATGCGTCCTCCTCCCCATGCAACAGGCAGGGCTGTCATCATCCGGCGACGATGCCGATGGTCTGCCTGCGATTCCAATCTGGGGATCGCCCCAGGATCTGCAGAACACATCCCGGGCGTGTCCGGCATGCGGCAGGGCGGTAGATCGGCTAAGGGGACACATTCTGGCATACCCTTGCGGGGCGAGGATGGGGCGTCACGAGGCGGTGGAATTCCTCGGGGGCCTGGCCCCTTGGGGCAGGGGTCGGCGGACGATCCCAGCGGCTGTTTCTCTGGCCTCGGGCTAAAAACCCAGGGCCACGACCGGAATCCACAGGAAACGGCGCAAGTCCTGCAAGACAAAGCCTTTGGAGGCAGGAAAATGGCTGTTGGGGAAGCCCTCGCGAAGGAAACCCGGGCAGACCGGGATATGGACGGAGGGCGGGAGAAGCATGCCCATCTGGAAGGCTGCCCGATTTCCGCCAGGGAGGCAGAGCGACGCTACGGCGTGCCGTTCAAAACCGTTTTGCGCTGGGCGGAGGCAGGCCTGATCCGCTATCTGCCTGCCGGGCGGGAAGGCAAGGCCTACAAGCTGAACGAGGCGGACGTGGCCTATCTGGCCGAGATCTACAGGGCGGCCGTTGAGCGGTATGGGCACTTCCGAGGACGCAGGATCAGGAAGTTGATTCCGGGAAATTGATTGGCTAAAGGCCGGGCCGCGCCTTGACCCAAAAACGGGGGCCTCTCAAGGGCCCCCGTTTTATTGTCCATTTCTTTTGCATCGCCTCTTGACATCGTGTCACTTCTGAGGTATGCTGGGGCCAAACCGTTGAGGGCCCAACAAAAACCGCCGCCGGGGGCGCGCCGGCGGCGGGGCCCGGCGAGGCGGAGGGCGGGACCCTTCCCCGCCGGGCGGGGATTTCCATGATACCACACTCACCACACAAGGAGGGCGGGATGGCAAAGGCAAAGAGCTTCCTCTCCCCGTCGGAACAATCTCCGTCTGGCTCCCGGGATCCCCGTGGCGAAAGCCCCGGCATGACGCTGGCGCTCACGCCGGAGGAGCTGTCCGCGCTGCCGGTCGTTCGGGCCAATGGAGAGCCGGACATCCGGCTTAACGCCTGGCAGAAGCAGCGGTGGGGCATTCTCTGGATCTTCGAGTGCCTGAAGCACGGCCGGCGCTTCGCGCTGCTGGGGCGCTCGGCAACCCGCCCGGGCGCGCGGGCTCGCTGGCGGCAGGGCGTGATCTGTCTGCCGCCGGATCACCGAGAGTGCCCCCACCGGATCTGGCACGAGGACGAGTGGGATCTGAAGGTTCCGGATCCCCTGGCCTACATCGTGGCCCCCGCCGGCTTCGGCGGCGTCAGCAGGCTGCACGGCGCCGAGGTGGAGGTGGAGGCCGTCTGCCGCCACAAGGGCTTCGAGGCGCGGCTGCGCCTTCTGCAAACACGTATTCCGGGCGCCGCAAGTTGCCGGACGGCGGTGGTGGAGTTCCGCTTCGACTCCCTGGCTCCCCGGTCCCGCCGCGATCCGGCGTTCGAGCCCCACTACGGAGTTCCGTGGGAGGAGGCGGTCCGCCGGCTGCGGGAGCTGGTGGAGGAGAACGGGCTGGAGGAGATCCGGGATCCCCTCCCCCCGGACGTGCGGATGCTTCTCCAGGACATGGTGGCCGTCCTGGGGCAGATGGGGATGATGTCCTCGTCGGAACGACGGGTTTCACCACGGGAAGCCCTGGCCATGCTGGAGGAGACGGAGGGCCCGGCATGAGCGGCTTCGTCTCCGACACCCTCTGGCGCTACGCGGGCCTCCGGCCGGACCACGTGGAGGCCCTGCGGGACCCCGAGAAGGCCTCCCCTGCGATGCGGCGGGCGCTGCGGGACGGAGGCCTCCTGGACGACTCCGGCTCCCTCACTCCAGCCGGGCGCTTCGCCCTGGAGCGGGCGGAGGCCGTCCTCTCCGGCTCCTTCCGGGAGCCCGCTCCTCTGGTGGAGGCCTCCTGGGAAGAGATCCGGGGCATCGGACGACGTCTCCCCGACGCCAAGTGCCTCCACTACGTCTCCCGCCACCCGGGCCTGGCGCTGCGTTTCCTGCGCCAGACTTTCGGGAACGCGCCCCTCGAGCGGCTGCGCTCCCGCGGCTGGATCCGGATCCCGGAGGGCCTTCCGTGGGAGGCGTGGTCCACGCCGGTGGAGCCGACGCCGGAGGGCCTGGAGCGGCTGCGGGAGGCGCTGGGGCTGCTCACGAAGTGGGAGGGATGGGTGTTCGAGAGGACGGAAAGCGGACGCTGGCTGCTGATCTGCAACGAATGTGGGTTGGCATATGGGTTCCTGCGAGAGGATGAGGAGTTCGAGACCAAAGAGGACGCAGTCCTCTGGGCGAAGATGATGGGCTGGGTGGATGGGACATGCCCCGAGTGCTACTTCGGCGGTGAAGTGGAGATTCCCCCGATTTAGTGATTTAGCGGGGAGGAATCTTATGCCGCGCGTCGGTCTTCGGGCGGCAGGCGGAGATCGCCCATCCATGCCTGCAGAAGGCGCGGGCGGCGCGGGTGGAGGGCCGCCTGCGGCCGGACCCGGAGACCGGCAGCCCCCGGATCTTCCGGCGCTCCGACGGGACGGCGGGGGCGTCCTACGAGGCGCGGGCGGACCGCATCGTGCTCATCGGGCCGCGGCCGGAGGGGGCGCCGGAGGCCCTGGAGGCGGTGGAGGCGGCGACAGAGGGGGAGAGCGAAGAGGCGCCGTTCTAACCGAATGGGGGCGCCATGGCGAAGCCGGCCGTTCCGCGGTGGTATTACCGCTTCGTGCCCGTGGAGATCATCCGGTCCGTCCGGGAGGAGGCCCGATGAGCCGGCGACGCGGCCCCCCGCCATCGCCCGGATCCTGGGGAGCCCGGGCCCTGGGGAACCCGGGCGCGGACGGAGAGCCCGGGGCGACGGCGAGGGGACCGGATCATGCCGACAGGGGATCTTCCGGAGGCGAGGGCCTTCCCATCCCGCGTCCGCTCGCTCCTGCGCGGACGCCATCCGGCCTTTGCGGCCATCGCGGAAATCCCCGCCGCGGCCGGAGGCCGGATCAGGCGTGCCTTGACAGGAGCCCCGGGAAGGTCTTAGAATGACAGCGAAACCAGAGTGGAGTAAGGTGCGATGAGCGGACGAAAAGTCGACCAAAAAGTCCGTGAAGTCACGATCCAGCAACTTCGCCAAGATCCGGGGCGGTGGATCCGGCGGGCGGCGGAAGGCGAGACAATGATCATCGTCGCCGGCCGCACCCGGGTGCCGGTGGCCCAGCTGACCCGCTACCTCCCGAGGGGGGATTCGGGAGAAGAGGAGCAGGGGGAGGAGCAGGAGGAGACGGGTCCAGGCGGGTGATCGGCGAAAGGCGGAAAAGAAACGCGCCGCCGGGGCCGCGGCGGCGCGGGGGGTGAGGGGACTTCGTCCCCTGGATGGCATCCCCATTCTACCACAACACGCGCAGGAGCGCAAGCTCCCCTCTTCCTCCCACGTCCTCGCTTCCCCGGCGGCCGGGTTTCTTCATCCTGACCAAGGAGGCCGCCATGAGCGTGGAGCTGATGGGAATGGTGTTTCAGGCGGATCTGCGCGGGCTCAAAAGCCGCGCAGGGTGGTCGGTCGCCGCGTCCACGGCCAAGCTGGTCCTCCTGGCCATGGCCGACTATGCCGCCGGCGATGGCACGGGCATCCATCCCAGCCTGGAGAACCTGGCCTGGCGGACAGCCCTGCCGCGGCGCACGCTGATCGAAACCCTTCGGGCCCTGGAGGACGCCGGCCTCATCCGCCGGGTCGGGCGGACGCCCCGGGGCGTCATCCGCTACGAGATCGACGCCGAAGCCCTGGCCGCCCGGATCCCGGAAGGGGCGCCGGCCGCGCCGGGAGGGCCCGGCCGCCGCACCGGCGCCGTCGCGACACAGGAGGGGCGCAGCAACCGCACGAGCAGGGGTGCAGTAACTGCACGGGAGGGGTGCAGTAACTGCACGGGTGGGGGTGCAGTGACTGCACCGGGGGGGTGCAGTGACTGCACCGGTGGAGTGCAGTTACTGCACCCAATCCCAATACATGAACCAATACATGAACCCAATACGGAGAACCATCATGAGAACCCCAACGAGGCGGCGCGCGTTCGCGCGCCGCAAGGGGGGGATGGGATGGGTCGGGATCCAAGGGAAGGAATTCGAGATGCGCTGGAATCGTTCTTTGAAAGGCGCAAAAACCGGAAATTCGATTCCTCCTGGGTCCCGGAGCACCTTCTGGACCTCTACGAGGCCTTTGTGGAAGAGGCGGGCTTTGAGCCCGCGAGCCGCGCCGAGCGGAAGCGGTGGCTGGCGGACCTGGAGCGGATGCGGACGGCGGGGCTGGAGCCGCGCCATGTGGAAGCGGCGGTGCGGGAGTGCCGGAGGCGGGGGCTGATCATCAAGTCCCCGGCCTCGGTGATGGCGGCGGCCCGGGACATCGCCGCCCGGGAGGGGCAGTGGGGCCGGCCCCTCTCCTGGCAGGCGCTGGCGGCCGCCACGGCGGCGCGCTGGCAGAAGGGCCCGCTGCTCCCGTGGGACCAGGCCCCGGAGGCCCTGCGGGAGGCCTTCGCCCGGGCCGCCGCCGATCTGCAGGCGGAGGGCTTCGATCCGGACCGGATCGCGCCGACAGCCTTCCGGCAAGTCGGAGAAGGGTATGCCCTCTACATCCGGGGGGAGCCGTCCGGTTGGCTGACGCGCCTGGAGCGTCGGATCGCGGGGGCGGGCGGCTTCCCGGTGACCCTTTGCGTGGAGGATTCCGCGCCGGAAACAGCGCCGGAAACGCTGTCCATTTGACGGAATCCTCCCGCACGGGTAAAATGGCGATGACCCCATTCTGGGGGATTCGATGGATCACGAGATCGAGGTAGCGCAAACCGGATCCTGCTCCATTTGTCTGATCGCCGCCGCCGCCATGGGGGAGACGGCGCCCTTTCCGGCGGATTACGTGGTCGTCCTGGCGGCGGGCCGGCGAAACCTTCGCGCGGAGATCCTCTCCCGGGACGGGAGAGCCCTCGCCTGGGCCTCCCTCCCGGTCGTCCCCCGTCCGGACCTTCGGGATCTGGGCGCGGACCTCCACCGCCTCCTGGACCATCCGCCGCTTCGCTCCATCCTGAACCTGGCCCGGGAGGAGGGGCGGTCCATCGCCTGGGTCCTGGCCGAAATCCCCCGCGGGATCCTGGAGAGCCTGGGATGGCCTCGCCCCGGCGAGGCCGTCCACGAGATCCCCGAGCTCGAAAAGGAGGAGCGCATGGAGATCCTGGGCATCGACCCCGGCTTTGGGAACTTCAAGATCGCCACGTCCGAGCGGGGCGTGGCGGTCCCCTCCTTCTTCGCCGCCGCCGCCGGGCCGGCGCGGACGCTGCGGACCGGCCTGGAGGAGGAAGGGGGCCGGGAGGAGGCGGGGCTGACCTTCCACGTCCGCCTGGAGGACGGGGCGGAGCTCTGGGTCGGAAACCTGGAGGACGTCCGGGTCCCGGTGAGCGACCTGGACCCCGGCCGCTTCTACGGCGGCCCCGGGATGGAGGCGCTGCTGCTGGCCGCCGCCTCCCGCCTCCTGGGCGCGAAGGTCCGGGAATGGGAGGGGCGCGCCGTGGTGGGGCTGCCGGTCCCGGCGCTGCTCTCCCAGGAGGGGGAGCGGCTGGCGGAGGGGATCCGCCGGTGGCTGGCCCGACCCGAGGGCCACTCCGGCAAGGTCAACGGCCGCCCGCTTCGCCTGCGCTTCCGGGAGGTCCATGTGGTCCCCCAGCCCCTGGGGACCTACTACGCCTGGCAGATCGGCCGGGACGGCCAGATCCGGCCCGAGGCCGCGGCCCTGGCCCGATCCCCCATCCCCATCATCGACATCGGGCGCCGCACCCTGGACGTCACGGTGGTGCAGCGGGGCAGGGTGCTGGGGGCCTACACCGGCGGCACCGAAATGGGGGTGTGGTTCCTGGCCCAGCGGATCGCCGAGCTCCTCAGCTCGCCCACCGGGGCCCCGCCGCCGGTGGAGCGGGTGGAGATGGCCCTGCGGGCCGGTCGCCTCATGGAGATGTTCCCGGTCCTTCAGGGGCGAGAGGGAACCGTGCGGCTGCTCTACGACGAGTACGCCCGCCTGGTGGCCGCCACCGTGATGCGGGTGATCGGGGAGATCCGGGGGCAGGTCCCCATGTTCCTGGCGGCCGGGGGAGGGCTCCTCATCCCCGGCATTCGGGAGCGCCTGCGGGACGCCCTGGTCGGGGGGGACCCGAACCGCCTCCACAGCCACCAGGACCCGGTCCTCAGCAACGCCATCGGCATGGCCCGCATGGGGCGGCTGCTGTGGGCGGACGCGGAGGGAAAGCCCGATGCCTGAGCGCGAATCCATGCGGCGGGTGACGATCCAGTTGCCCCACGGCTCTGAGCTGGATAAGATCCTGCAGCCCCGGGGGCGGCGGTGGGGCTACTACATCCGCCGCTTCCTGGAGCGCCACATCCCGGAGCTGCGGGCCTTTCTGGCCCGGGAGGCGTCCGCCCCTCCGGATCCGTGTTCCGCCGGGGAGGAGGGGGAATGAGCGGGCGGCGGAGGCGTTCGGAACGGCCCGCCGGGATGCGAGTGCTCCGGGTCTGGGTTCGGGCCGGATCCCCGCTGGATCGGCTGCTGCAGCCCCGGGGCCCGCGCGGCCCGCGCTGGGGCCGTTACCTCCATCTCTTCCTGGAGCAGCACCTGGAGCTGCTCCAGGCCTTCCTGGCCCAGCAGGGGATCTCAGCCCAGCCCCCCGGCGGGACAGCCGAGGAGGCGCCGGCCGGGCGGCGGCCGGCCTTCTCCGGCGCCGCCCCGCTTTCCGCCCCGCCGCCTCTTCCGGAGGACGCGGCGGCCATCTCGGAGGAGGAGCTCCGCCAGGCCGCCCGGCAGGTTTGGGATTGGGGAGGGCGGTGATGGCGCTGCGGGATCGCGCGCGGCGGGCCCTTGCCGGCGCCCTCTTCCCGGATCTCCCGCCGGAGGCGGCGGAGCAGGCGGCGGCGGGCCTGCCCGGGCTGGAGGAGGCGGCCGCCCGCCTGGCGGACCTTCTGGCCTTCGCCCGCCCCACCCCGGCCCGGGAGGACCTGGTCCGGCGCCTTCTGCAGGACCTGGGGGAGGGAAGGGCGCCGGAGCTGCCGCCGGCGGGCTCCCTGGAGCGGGCCTTCTGGGAGGCCCACCGCCCGGTCTGGGAGCCGGCGACGGCGGCCTGGCAGGCGCTGCCCCTTCCGGCGCCGACGCGGCGGGCCGCCGCCCGGGCGGCCCTGGGGCTGCTGGATGAGATCCTGAAGGAGCCCATGGACCCCGAATCCACGGAATCCCACGCGTAAGGAGGGAGCGATGCTGCGAGGACGAGCGGCGCTGCCGCTTCTCTTGGGACTTGGATTCGCGGTCCTGATCGCCATAGCGGTCCGGATCGCAGCCACGGCCGGCGTGCCCCGGCCGGTGGGGATCGCGGTGGCGGCGGTCCCCCTGCAGCCGGGGCGGGTGGTGCAGGCCTCGGATTTCCGGGTGGAGCAGGCCTACGGCAGCCCGGCGCTGCGGGCCCTCATCCGGGAGGAGGAGATCCCCTCCCTGGTCGGGGGGACGGTGGTGATGTTCGTCCCCCAGGGGGCGGCGGTCCCCCGGACGGCCATCGTGCCGCCCGGGCAGATCACGGCGCCCGGGCGCCTGAGCGCCGTGATGGCGCCCGGGGAGCTGCTGATGCCCCTTTCCCTGGGCGCCGGGGCCGGGCGGGTGGTGGCGCCTCCCGCCTCCGGGCTGCGGCCCGGGGACTGCCTGGACGTGGTGGCCTACTTCGCCCGGCCGCCGGAGCGGGCGGCGTCGTCGCCGCAGACGCCCATGGTGCTGCCGGGCGGATCCCCGGCGGCCCCGGCCGCTCCGGCGGCGACCGGGGAGATCACGGGGACGACCCCTCTGACCGTTCCCCAGCGGCCCCTGGCCAAGTGGATTGCCCGGGTGGTGGTGCGGTCGGTGACGGGCCTTCCCGCGGCCGCCCCGTCCGGGGCGGCGCCGGCGGCCGCCGCGGCCGGCGCGGGCGGCGGCGGGGGCGGGGGATCCGTCACCCTGCTGCTGGGGATCCCGGCGGCGGCGGCGGAGGGGATGGCCTACGCCCTGGGGGCGGCCGACCAGGTCTGGCTGGTGCTGGCGCCGCCCTGCGCCCGGGCGGAGGTGCCGCCCTCGCCGGCCTTTGACGATCGGGATCTGGAGGAGTGGGTCCGGGTGGGGCGGACCGCGGCCGGCCCGCCGGCCTTCTTCCGGACCGGGGAGATCACGGCCACCGCGCCGGTGACGACGGAAGGGGGGACGCGATGAGCGGGAAGCGGGTGGTGGTTCTGGGGAACATGGCCGCCCTGGGCGGGGCTCTGGCCAACCGCCTGGCCGGGCTGGGGCATGAGGCCATGGCCCTGCCGGGCGCGCCCGCGCCGGAGGTCGTCATCGCCCTGCGGCCGGAGGTCCTGATCGTGATCGCCGCCGAGACGGCGATCTCCACGGCCGCGATGCAGGACATCCTGCGGGAGACCGGGGCGGCCGCCGTGGTGGTGGCCGAGGCGGGGGATCCCTGGGCGGCCTGGGCCGAGGCGGGCCGGCATCCCATGGTGCGGCCGCCGCAGGCCGTCGAGGAGATCCCGTCCCGGCTGGCGGATCTGATCGCCCAGAGCCGGGCCGGGGAGCGGGACCGCTACCTCCGGGAGGTCTACGGCGGGCCGGTGCTGGTGGGGGTGTCCCCGCGGATCATCGGGTTCGGGGGGCCCAAAGGGGGCACCGGCAAGTCCTCCATGGCCGCCAACGCGGCGGCGCTGCTGGCCGCCCGGGGCGTCCCGGTGCACGTGATCGACGCCGAGTCCGACACCCGGGGCAACATGATCGACTTCTTCCGGGTTGGCGAGGGCGACCCGGTCTACTCCCTGGTGGAGCTGGCGGCGGCCGGGCCGCCGCCCGCCCTCGCCGGGGGGGTGCTGGAGCCCGGGGCGGCGGCGCCGGCTTTCTGGACCCCCATCCGCCCGCCCCGGGGGATCCGGTGGGATCTGCGGGTCACGGCCGGCCTTTTGACCGTGGAGCAGATCCTGGGGGAGCAGGCGGGCGCCCTGATGGCCCGGGCCGCCCAGTGGCTGGAGTTCGCGGCCCGGCGGGCGGCGGCGGAGGGCTACACCGTGATCCTGGACGCGGGCAACAACCTGCTCTCCCCCCTCTCGATGCGGGCCATCAACATCGCCGACATCCTCTACATCGTCCTGGAGCCCGAGGACACCGGCCTGATCTCCGGCGCCTCCTGGCTGGCGGCCGTCTACCAGCGGGCCGGCCCGGAGGGGTTCGGGCGGGTCCGGGTCATCTTCAACAAGGTGCGGGGGACCGAGCGGCTGGACGCCCTCATCGCCCGGCTGCGGGAGCATATGGAGGCCATCCTCCGGCGGCGGCTGCCCCGGGCCATCCCGGCCTACATGGTGCCCTGGGTGGATCTGGACATCGCCCGGGCCCAGACCAGCCTGGAGCTGGGGGTGGAGTACCTCATGGTCCTGCAGCATCTGACCGGCGGCCGCTACGCCGCCGAGACGGAGGCCTTCGCCGCCGCGCTCCAGGGCATCCTCTCGGAGATCTTCCCCGCCCTGGCCCAGGCTCCTCTTCGGAAGCCGGCGGACGGGAGGCGGGGCGGGCTGCGCCTGCCCTGGCAGCGGTGAGGCTGATGCCCCTTGACCTTTTCCGGCATCCGGAGGAGGATGGGGCGCGCATGGAGACGTGGAGAAAGGAGCGGTCCCATGGCCGATCCCCGGCGCTATGATCCCCTGGTGGATCCGCCGCCCATCCCGTGGGCGGCGTTGATCTTCCTCGTTGGGATGGGAGCTCTGGCGGGGGCTTCCCTGGGCTACATGGCCGCCGGATCGGGCGGGGCGCTGGCCCTGGGCGTTCTGGGGGCCGTGGGGGTGGGCGGGTACGTCCTGGCGCGGCTGCTGGCCCCCTGGTGGCGCGCCCGCCGGATCTGGCAGGCGCATCTGCGCCGGCAGGCGCATCCGAGCCGTTCGGAGGTGGGCCATGGCGGACGTCCGTGATCCCCTGATGCACCCGCCCCGCATGCCGTGGGGGACGCTGCTGTTTTTGGGGCTGGACGCGGCCGTCCTGGCGGGCGTGGGCGCGGCCGCCCTCTTCGGGCGTCCGGCGTGGGCGCCGCCGGCGGCGGCGGCGGCCTTCGCCCTGGTCACCGGGTATCTCGCCTTCCGCATCCTGGCCCCCTGGATGGAGGTGCACGCCGCGTTCCTGGTGGGGGATCTGGAGCGCCGCCTGGCCCCGCCGCGGGAGGTGGTGATCCGCTCCGATCGCCCGGAGCCCACCCGCATCCTCAACGGCACGGTGCGGGTGGGCGAGGCCGACGCGGTGGAGCCCGATGGGGACCGCCCCATCCGGGAGCTCCTGGTCGGCCTGATCCGGGCCGCCCAGGTCAACGGCTGGGGCATCCGGAGCCTGGTGGGGCTGCGGATCCAGACGTCCGCCGGGGAGATTCCCATCACGGATCCCCTGTGGCGGGCGGCCACGGATCTTCTGGCCGAGCGGGGCTTTTTGCGGAAGACCCCGGCCGGCTCCGTCCCCCTGCAGGACCCGGAGGTCCTGGTGGCCTGGGCCCGATCGGGGCGGCTGGGGCCGGAGATCCGCCGCCGGCTGGGGCCGTATCTCCCGGCGCCCTCCCCATCCCCGATCCCCGCCGAGGCCCCCCTGGGCTGATCCCATCCTCCTGTTCCCCTCCCCGCCCGGCGGCGGCCCACCCCCCGGCCGGCGTGGGGCCGGCGTGGTGTGTGTGGGACGTGCGGGGAGCCCCCTCCGAAGGCCCCTCTGTGAGCGGGATCAATCCGCCGGACAGAATCCTAAAACTTTCTCCCGGAGCAAGATTTGGTTTTCGGCGTCTGGATCGCGCGGGCGGGTCGGTTATAATGTTCCGAGAAATTCCTCGGAGGCTCCGGCCTCCGGGGCAGGGGTCGGTGGGCGACCCCCGTGGCCGGCCCTCTGGCCTCGGATGAAAAGTCCGTGGCCACGACCGGAATACGCAGGCAACTGCGTAAGCCCTAAATGTTTCCGACTCGAGCTGGAGGTAGGCCTCGGGCGAAAGCCCGTGGCTGCGAGGGGGGATATCCGGATGCTCTTCCCGGAGCCGAGAGTGGAAACGGCGGCGGAGGCGTCGGCGGCGGCGGGGCCGCTGCCGCTGGAGGAGATCCGGGCGCAGCTGTCCCGGATCTCCGGGGGGCGGCCGGCGGGAGTGGCGGAGGCGCTGCGGGCGGCCCAGGAGGTCCTGGGCCCGGCGGCGGCGCCGGCGGTCCTGGCCCGGGCGGCGCTGGAGGTCCTGGGCTGGGGGGAGCTGTTCCGGCTCCTTTCGGACCCGGAGGTGGAGGATTTCGCCATCCAGCACCGCCGCTACCTCTACGCCTTCCGCCGGGGGCGCTGGTTCGAGGAGGGGGAGATCCGGGATCCCGACGCCCTCTGGGGCGGCATCCGCCGGCTGTGCGAGCGCTACGGGATCCGCACGCCGGGGGACATCAAGCCGGCCGCCGAGGGCTCCTTCTCCATCGATCTCCCGGATCCCATCGGCTTCCTCACCGTGCGGATCTCCTGGTCGGCCCCGCCGCTGGTCCCCTCGGACTGCTTGACGGTGCGCCTGGCTCGTCCCGGCCGCTCGCCTCGCCTGGAGGATCTGGTGGCGGGAGGGGTGCTCACCCCGGAGGCCGCCCGGTATCTCTTGGGGGTGCTGCGGCGGCGGGGGACCCTGATCATCGCCGGGCCGACCGGCTGCGGCAAGACCACCCTGGCCCGGGCGCTGCTGCGGGAGGTGGGCCGGGAGTTCCGCCTGGTGATCATCGAGGACTCCTACGAGCTCATGGTCTTCTGGGACGGCCGCCCCGACAGCAACCCGGGCAACATCGTCCACAAGCTCACCCGACAGAAGCTGCCGGGGGAGGAGATCATCCCCTTCACGGCCTTCGACCTCATCGTGATGGCCCTGCGGGAGCGCCCCGACGGCATCGTGGTGGGGGAGGCCCGGGGTCCGGAGGCCTTCGAGATCCTGCGGGCGGCCAACACCGGCCACGGCCCCCAGGTCACCACGATGCACACCGACGACATCGAGCGGGTGTGGACGCGCTACCTCCAGATGGCCCAGGCCCACCCGGAGGCCCGGGATCTTCCGGTCCGGACCATCGCCGTCATGTTCGCCGAGGCAGTGACGGCGGTGGCGCTCCTGGCCTACCGGGAGGAGGCTGGCGGCGGCCCCCGCCGCTTCGTGGAGGCCATCGCCGAGGTGCTGCCCACCATTGAGGCGGATGTAGACCGGCCGGCCCTGCGGGTGGTGTTCCGGCGGGAGAACGGGGTCCTGCGGCCGGCCTCCCGGCCGCTGCGCCGCGGCTTCTCCGCGGAGGAGCTGGGCCTGGCGGATCTCCCCTGGAGCGCCGGGGCGGCCGTCTGGTGAGCGGAGGAGGAGCCTGATGGAGCCTGCGGACGCCTTCGCTATCCTGGCCGGCGTGGCCGCCGGGGCAGGGTTTTTCGCCGCCCTGGCCCGGCCGGCCGAGCTCTCCCTGGTCCGCCTCGGCCTGCGGGAGGCGGTTTCGGCGGCCCGCCTCTCCTCCATGCTGCGGGCGGCGGGGATCGACATGCCGCCGGCGCTGTTTCTGCAGTTCGCCGCCCTGTGGGCGGCCGCCGGCTTTCTTCTGGGAATGATCCTGCGGCTGGGGCTGCCCTCGGCGGCGATGCTGGCCCTGTTCGGGGTCTCGTTCTACTACGTCCAGGCCCGGGAGCAGGCCGCGTCCCGCCGCCTGCGGCTGGCCGGGGAGATGCTGACGTTCCTGCAGACCATGTCGGCCGGGCTGCGGGCCGGCCTTCCCCGCTCCGAGGCCATCGCCCGGGCCAAGGCCATCTGCGGCCCGGAGGCCCGCCGGGCCATCGAGGACCTGGAGGCGCGCCTGGCCGCCGCCGGGGACAGCCCCGCGGCCCGGGACCAGGCCCTCTGGGCCTGGGCGGCGGACCTCAACCACCCCGTGGTCACCGCCGCCGCCCAGGTCCTCTCCACGCTGCTGACCGGCGGCGGGGGCATCGCCGAGATGGTGGAGGTGATCTCCTCGGAGATGGGGCGCCTGCGCCGCATCCTGGAGACGGCCCGGGCCCGGGGGCGGGGGATGCAGCGCCAGATCTACGGCATCATCGCCTTCTCCGCCATCGGCCTGGTGGTGATGACCGCCGGGATGCCGGAGGTCCAGGCGATGCTGCTCTCCAACCCCCTGGCCCCCCTCATGGTCGTCGGGGGGTGGTTCGGGGCCCTTCTGGTCTCCGAGTTCATCATGGACCGCTACTTCTCCATGGAGGAGACGGTGGGCATCGCCCGCGGCGGCGCCGGCCTCATCCCCATGGACCGCTACGGCAACCCCATCCTGCCGGAGGGATAGGGCATGGAAGACCTGGCGGCGATCCTCGCGGGCGGCGTCGTGCTGGGAGGATACTGGTTCGCCTTCCTGCGCCGGCGCCAGACGGTCCGTCCGGAGTCCCCGGATCCGCTGGATCGGGGGACGGAGATCCCTCCGTGGCTGGCGCCCCTCTATCCCCTCCTCTGGCCGATCCTCACAGGGCTGCCCGCCCTCTCCGGCGGGGCCCGCCGGGAGGGGCTGCCCGCCCGCATCGCCCGCTCCGGCTACTATCCCTACGCCACCGTCTCGGCGGTGTGGGCGGATCGGCTGCGGGGCCTGGCCCTGGGGATCCTGGGGATGCTGGCCGGCGCCTTCCTGCTGGGGCCGGCCCTGGGGTCGCCGCTTCCGGGGGTGCTGGCCGGGACGGTCCTGGGCGTCTACGGCCTGATCCGCCCCGAGCGGCGCATCGAGGCGGCCATCGCCGACCGCCGCCGCCGCTTCCGGTCCAACATGCTGGTGGTGCTGGCCGCCGCCCGGGGGTTCATCCGGTCCGGCCGGGCCTGGGACGACGCCTTCTCCCGGGCCGCCGCCGGCGACGGGGTCTTCGCCAACTGGGTCCGCTTCCTGATCGCCCGCTACGCCGCCCGGGGGGAGGCTGGCCTGCGGGAGGCCATGCTGCACGCCCCGGATCCCCGGGATCCCTACCTGGTCCGCTTCATGGACGCCGTGCGGCTGGCCGCCTCCGGGGGGGCGGGCTTCGAGATCATCCTTGCCACCCTGGTGGAGGACCTGGGCGCCGCCATGGAGCAGGAGGTGGCCGAGCGGGTCACCGCCGTGGAGCCCTACGTGCTGGGGGCCGGGATCCTGGCCATCATCGGCTACGTGGGCGCCCTGTTCCTGCAGATGATGACCGGGACCGAGTCGATGCTGGGCTTCTGAGCGCTCTCCCCGGAGGTGTCCGATGGAGGCCTTGCGCGAGTTTCTTTTCGGGGAAGGAGGACAGTCCCTCATCGAGTTCGCCCTGCTGTTCCTCTACATCGCCGTGGTGGCCGTCCTGGTCCTGCCGGGCATCCGCGAGCGCATCTTCTGGATGCGCATATCGAGGGAGATCGCCCGGTGAGGATCGGCGGGACTCACGCCGGGTTTTGGAATCCCTTTCAGGAGGCGTCCGATGGAGACCTGGCGCAGGTTCCTGGGAGAGGAGGAGGGACGCTCCTTTTTCGAGTACGCCATGCTGTTCCTTTACTTCGCCGTGACGGCCGCCCTGGCCCTGCCGGGCGTCCGCCAGCGCATCTTCCGGATGCGCATATCGGAGGAGATCGCCCGGTGACGCCGGCGAAGCCTGCGCCGGGTTCCGGTATTCCTTTCAGGAGGCATCCGATGGAGGCCTTGCGCAGATTTCTTTTGGGGGAAGAGGGGGAGGTCTACTTCGAGTATGGCCTGCTGTTCCTCTTCGTCGCCATCACCGCTGCCCTGGCCCTTCCGGATCTCCGCCGGCGCATCCTGGAAGCCTACCGGGCCTGGGCTCCCTGGTGGTGGAAAGCCGGGTGACGCCGACGAAGCCCACGCCGGGCTCTGAAATCCCTGCCGAAGGAGGTGTCCGATGAAGGCCTTGCGCGAGTTCCTTTTCGGGGAAGAGGGGCAGTCCCTCATCGAGTTCGCCCTGCTGTTCCTCTTCATCGCCGTGGTGGCCGCCGCAGTCCTGCCGGGCGTCCGCGAGCGCATCAAGGCGGCCTTCCGGATCGGCGGCGAGAAGATGGACGAGGCCACCGGGGCGGCCGCGGGAGGCAACTGATGGGGAGGACGCGCCGGCGGCGGGATCAGCGGGGCCAGAGCCTGGTCTCCTTCGCCCTGGCCATGGTTCCTTTCTTCCTGCTGCTGCTTTACATGCTCTACGCGGGCGCCTACGCCCTGCGCTGGAGCGTCCGTTCCCGGCTGGCGGCGGAGGCCGCCTTCCGGACCTCGGCCTATCCGGGCGTGACCTCTGGGGAGATCGTCTCGGCCATCGATCCGGCCCGCCGGGCCCTGGAGGCCCGCGTGGACGAGGTCCAGGATACCGGCGGGCGCTTCTACGGCGTCCCGATCCGCTGGCGGGTGTCCCTGCAGCTGCTCTTCCGCAAGTGGCGGTTCTGGGATGGGCCGCCGCAGGACTGGTGGTGACGGGGGAGGACCGATGCGCGGACGCCGCGGGGAGGCCCTGACCGAGCTGGCCCTGGCGCTGCCGGTGCTCGCCCTGATGTTCTGGGGGGTCCTGGGCCTGATGGAGCGGGGGCGGACGGCGAACCTCGCGGTCTGGGCCGCCTACGCCTGCGCGGCCCAGGCCTCCCAGACCCCCGACGGGGCCCAGGGGCTGCGCCAGGGGGAGGCCGCCGCCCGCGCCGTCCTGGGCCGGCGGCTGGTGGACGTCACCGTCCAGCACGACGGGGTCTGGGGCGGCCGGGTGGTGTGCACCGTGATCGCCCGCCCGACGCTCTTCGTCCCCGCCCTGCCGTTCCTGGGACGGGACGTCCGGGTCCGCCAGGAGACCTACGTGGAGCGCTGGAAGTCCGACTGGCGGGAGCTTTCGCCGTGAGCCTCTTGCCCTTTTTGGCGCTCTACATCGCCATCGTGTTCGCGCCGATGACGGCCGCGATCCGGGATCTGATGGTGCACCAGATCCGCATCGAGCGGACCCGGGCGGTCCTCAACCTGGCCGTCCGGGACGGGGCCCAGATGAGCGCCCCGGGCGCGGACGGGCATCTGGTGGGGGAGCCCGCCGCCATGGCGGCGCGGGTGGCGGAGATCTGGGCGGACGCCCGGATCCCCGGCGCGGTCCTGGAGCGGGTCTCCTGCGAGCCGGATCCCCCGGTCTGCCGGGCCTGGGCCCGGGTGACCACCCGGGGGTTCCTGGGGACCCTCGCGACCCGCGTGGCCGCGGAGGGCATCGTGCTGGAGGGGATCACCCGGGAGGGGCAGTGAGCGGGCTGGAGCTGTTGCGGGTGCTGTTCCTGGCCCTGGCGGCCCTGATCCTCCTGGAGGTCGACCGCCGCTGGGATCTGCCGGCCGGGCGGATCCCCAACGCCGTCTCCCTCCCGCTGTGGGGGATCGGGACCGCCCTGGCCCTGGCAGCCGGGGATCTGACCGGGATGATCCTCTGGCCAGCCTTCTTCCTGGGCTGGCAGGCCGGCGGCGTCGGCGCCGGGGACGCCAAGATCTGGATGGGCCTTTCGGCGGCGGCCGGGATCGGGCCGACGGCGGCCGGCCTGGCCGCCCTGGTCCTGCTGGCCCGCCTGCGGGCCGCCCGGATGGGCTGGGGGATCTGGGCGGGCTTCCTCCCGCGGGGCGCCCGGATCCCCATGTCCGCCCCCTCGGCCGCCATGGCCGCCGCCGCCGCCCTGGTCCGCCTTCTGTGGATGGGATGAATCCCGCCGACAGAGAGGCCCGGGATGAGCTGCGCGGATCTCCATCCGTATCTGCGGGCCCTGGCGGCCCTGGCGGCGGTGGGCGTGATGGCGGATCTGTTCTTCCTGGCGATGCGGACAGCGGGGGCGCTGGCCCTGGACAGCCCGGGCGCCCTGGCCCATGCGGTCCTCGACGTGCTGGCCCTGGTTTTTTCGGCGGCGGTTCTTTCGGGGGCTGTCCCGGATCTCCTCGGGCTGTTCGGCTGGAGCTGCGGGGGGAGCCCGGAGATGCCCGCCGACCTGGCCGGGATGATCGGCATCCTGGGCCGGGGGCTGTTCCGGCTGCTTTCGACGCTGCTTCTGATCTCCGGCGCCCTGGCGCTCCTGGCCGGGGCGGGGCGGGCGGCGGCCGCCTGGCTGTCCGGCTCCGGGGGCGGGGCGGCGGGGGCCGTCTCCTGGGCCGTCGCCGGCCTGGTCCTGGCCGTCTCCGGGGCCCTCATCCGGGCCTTCACGGAGTGGTTCGCCGTCCAGATCGCTCGAGCCCTGATCCCATGATCGGGAGCCGTCCGATGCGCGCGCGGGATCGCATCCTGGGAGCCGTTTCCTGGTGGATCGGCCTGGTGGGCCTGGTGGCGGGCCTGATGCGGCTGGACCCGCCCATGCACCCGGCGGCCCGGCGGCACTGCCTTCTGGGGTTTGCCGGAAACGTTGTCTTTCTGGCGCTGCGGTGGTGGGTGAGCGCCGTCTTCCCCCGAGGGGACGCCGCCGCTCTGCTTTTGGGCGCCATCGCCTGCGTGTGGCTGCTGATCGTCCTGGCCAACACGGCGTCGGCCGCGATGGGCCGGGACGTGTTCTTCCTGGACGCCCTCCGGGCGTCCGAGCCATCCGGATGAGGAGGCGAAGATGCGCCGGATCTTCCATCTCGCGCTGGTTCTCCTGGTGCTGGCCGCGGCCCTGGCGCCGGCCCTGCCGGCCCGGGCGGACGCGCAGAACCCCGGGGATCCCTTTGAGAACGCCCAGCGGCAGATCGCCGACACGGGCCAGAAGCTGTGGCGGGTCGGGGTGACGGTGCTTTTGGTCATCACGGCCCTGCTCTTCCTGGTGGCCGCCGGCGGGACCCTTTCCGGGATCCTCACCGGCAGCGTCCGCTCCCTGGTGTGGGGGGCGGCCGGCATCTTCGGCGCCGGCACGGTCCTCCTGCTTCTGGGCGGCATCATCGGCGGCTTCATCTCCCAGGGCGCCCAGGGGCTGGCCAAGCCGCCCGAATTCATTCCGAGGTAGGGCATGTTCGGCGTCTCCGGTCGGGACATCCTGGGGTTCTGCCTGGCCATCGGGCTGGGGACCGCCGCTTTTATGGCCGCCGGCCCGGACCTGGCGACCCGCATCGGCGTGGGGGGCGGGGTCCTGGTGGCGGTGGTCTTCCTGGTGCTGCTGCGGATCCCGCCGGACATGGTTCCCGTCGAGCAGGCCCTGATCCGCCGCCTGCGGGCCCTGCGGCGGCCGCGCCGCTACGTGTTCCGGTCGCCGGCCCCCGAGCCGCCGCCCCCGCCGCCGCCCCCGGCGCCGGCGCCGGAGCCGCCGCCTCCGCCTCCGGCCCGCCGCCTGCCGGAGATCCCGACGCTGCGCCTGGGCCCGGCCCGCCTGCTGCTCCCGGCCGAGGCGCTGTTCTGGGCCTTCAGCCTCACGGCGCTTCTGTGGTCCGCCCTGGCCCTTCTGGAGGTTCGGCCGTGAAGCTCGGACGCGCCTCATCGCCCGACGGGGCCTCCCGCCGCGCTCCCCCGGTGGGGGCGGTCCAGGATCTGGTCCCGCCCTTCCGCCTGACGCCCGAGGGGATCCTGGAGGCGGAAGGCGGGTGGCGGTGGCGGATCTTCGCGCTTTTGCCGGAGCCGGGCCGGGCGGAGGACCCGCCCCGGTCGCTGCTGCGCCGCGCCCTGGTGGACGGCCTGCCGGAGGGGATGCAGCTGCGGCTGCTGCGGGCGGCCCGCTACGAGGCGGCCCCCCGGGCGGCCTATCTGGAGCGCCTGGCCGGGCAGCCCCTGGCCGCCTCCTCCTGGGGGAGCGCCTACCTGGAGTTCCTGCTGGACGAGCCGCTGTCGGTGCGGGTCGCCGTCTACGGCGCCCTGGGCTATCCCGCCGGCCGGGAGGCGGACGCCGTCCGCTTTCTGGCGGCCGCGGCCGAGACCCTGTCCGGGGAGATCGTGCTGCGGCTCCTCCCGGCCGAGGAGGTCCTGCGCCTGCTGGGGATCCTGGCCCGGCTGGAGATCGTGGAGTAGGGAGGGAGCGCGATGAAGCCCGCGGCGCTGCTTCTGGGATTGCTGCTTCTGTCCCCGGCCGTGCTCCCGGCCGCCCCCAACCCGCCTCCCCCGCCGCCGGGGGAGCAGGAGACGAAGACGATCCGCAAGGCGCCGGCGGCCGAGGTGGTGGGATCCGCCGCCGCCGCGGCAAGCGCCGCCGCGGCGGCCGTTGCCAGCCCGGTCTCCCGGATCGTCCAGAACATCACGAACGTCATCCGGGTCCCGGCCCCCAACCTCATGCAGATGGTCGAGGAGGCGGTCAACCGGGCCCTGGCCCCCGGGGCGGCCCAGGCGCGGCAGGACCTGGAGCGGACCTGGGCGGACCGGATGGGGATCGGGTGGGACGTGTATTACGGGGTGGTGAGCTTCGACAACCTCCGGCGGCCCCATGAGCAGGGCATGCGGGTGGCGGCGGTCCTGGGCCTTCTGATGGTCGCCCTGGCCGTGGCCCTGCACTACGCCGCCCGGGCCGCGGGCTCCCCTTCGGACCCCCGGGCGGTGCTGGCCGAGATCGCCGGCGGGATGATCTTGGCCGTCCTCTCCCTCTACGCCGTGGACCTGGCCGGGCGGGTCGTGCGGATGATGCTGCAGGCCATCGCCCCGGAGGGGCCCTTCCGCATGACCTGGAACCTCCTGTCCGGGACGACCGTCAACGTCGCCGTTCTCTCGGGAGGCACCCTGGGGCTGTTCACCGTCCCCATCTTCCTCTTCTCCTTCGCCGCCACCGCCCTGGCGGCGGCCGGCATCGTGACGCTGCTCTCCCTCTGGCCGGCGGTTCTCTACGCGATGGCGGGGATCGGGCCGGTGGCCGCCGTCCTCTGGATCCCCCGCCCCACCCGGGGGATCTTCTACCTCTGGCTGCGCCTGCTCATCCTCTTCTCCCTGAGCGTCCCGGCCGTGGTGCTCATGACCCAGGTGTATCAGGACATCGCCGCGCGCACGGGGCTTTTGGGCGGGGACTTCAACCCCGTCCGGGCCATGACATCGGCCATCAGCGGGATGCTGCTGCTGGGCGCCACCGCCTCAGTGACCGGCCTGGCCACCCGGCTGTCCGTGGGCGGCCTGATGAGCGCCGGCCGGGCCGCCGTGGCCGTGCTGCGGGGCGATCTGGGCGGAGGCCTGGCCCGGGGCGGGGCCGGGGGCGGCCGGCCCTCCGCCGGGCTGATCGGCGCCGGCGTCGGCGCCGCCGTCGGCACCCTGCTGCTGCCGGGCGTGGGGACCGCCGCCGGCACGGCCGTGGGCGGGCTGGTGGGCGCCGGGACCGGCGCCGCCGCGGGGACGGCGGCCGGAACGGCCGCGGGAACCGCCGCCGGGGCGGCCGCGGGGACGGCGGCCGGGTCCGCCGCCGGAGGGATCGGCGCAGGGCTGCTGCGGGCCGCCGGGGGGCTCTACGCCGAGGCCTGGGGGCCCTCGCTGCGGGCCCTGGGCTTCCGCGTGGGCGGGGCCGCGGCCGCCCCGCCGGTGGATCTGGCCCAGCCGGTCCCCCTGAGCGGCGTCGCCGCGCGCGTCGGGAGCCTCAGCCGGGAGGTGTTCAGCCAGCGGCTGAGCACCCTGATGGAAAACTACGAGCTGCCCCCGGCGCTGCGGCAGCAGGTGATGGAGACCGCCGCCTCCCGCTTCGAGGCAGGGTTCCAGAGGGCCTGGGGGGAGATAGGCCTGGACAACCAGACGGCCGTCCTATCCCAGCGGGCCTTCCATGGGATGTCCGAGGAAGCCATGCGGACGGCGGGAGGCGGGCTCCTCCAGGACCGCATGGTCATCGCGGTCCGCCGCCTGAGCCAGCTCCCCAATCTCCCGGAGGCGGAGCGCGAGCGGGTCCTGGAGGAGCAGCTGAGGCGGATCGGGGATTCCGCCGAGCGGATCGGCTGGATAGCGGCCATGCACGGGCTGGGCGCGCTGAGGCCGGGCGAGCCCGCGCCGGACCGTCCGGGAGGCGCATAGGATGGGCGGGCGAGGGGCGGTGCGGCTGGGGGACGTCCGGCCCGGGACGGACGGGGCCCTGCTGCGGCTGGACCTGCTGGGCCTGGAGATCCCGCCGGGGACGGCCATCCTGCTGGCCGGCCCGCCCGGCGTGGGCAAGACCTCCATGGCGCTGGAGATGGCCTTCGCCGCCCTGGCCCAGGGCCGTCCGGCCCTGTACGTGACCTGGGAGCACCGGGCGGAGCAGATCCTGGCCTGGACGGCCGGGCATCCGGATCCGCTGCGGGCGGAGCTCCTGGTTCTGGCCGGGGGACGGTCCACCACCCTGTTCGACGTGGAGCGGGCCCTGGAGGCGGCCCGGATGGGCCCCGGGGGGATCCGGCGGGGCCTGCTGATCCTGGACTACCTGCAGCTGGTCCCCATCCCGCCCATGCCCGGCCGAATCTGGCGGCCGGGGGATGGGGCGGTGGAGGCCTTCCGCTGGGGGCTGGAGTGGGCCGCCCGCAGCGGGGGGGTTCTCCTGGGCATCTCCGCCGCGGACCCGGCGGGCTGGGATCCCCGCCGCGCCCTGATGGGCGCCCTGCCGGCGGAGGCAGTGGAGATGGCCTACGACGCGGACCTGGTGCTGGGGCTGTACCCCGACGGCCCCGGCCGGGTGCGCTGGAAGCTGGAGAAGAACCGGCTGGGGCCGGCCCAGGAGGGGCGGCTGGCCTTCGACGGGGCCCGCCGCCGGTTCGCCCGCCTGGAGGGCGGGGATGGAGCGAAGGCCGCCGGGCGCGGGGCCTGAGTGGGACCTGCGGCGGCGGCTGCTGGCCGCCGCGGGCCGGACGCTGCCGCCGGCGCCGGTTCCGGTCTGGCCCCTGGTGGCCGTGGGGGCGGCGGTGTGGGACGGCTGGACGGTCCTGGAGGGGCGGGAGCTGTTCCTGTGGCAGGACCCTGGCGTCTGGCCGGATCTGCAGGGGGAGGCCTTCTGGCGCTCGGTCTGGGCGGTCCGGGCGCTGCGGCCGCGGGCGGCCTTCCTGGTGATCCCCCGGGATGATCACCCCGCCCGGCTGGCCCGCTGGGCGGCCCGGCTGCAGGCCCGCCGGACCCCGGTGGCCCTGGCCCGGGATCCTGCCCGCTGGTGGGATCCGGAGAGCTGGCGGCGGTGGGGTCCGTGGCCGGCGCCCCGTCCGGGGCCGGACCCGGACCCGCCCCCGGCGGCGGGATGGGCCCTGGAGGTCGGGGCCGCCCGGTCGGTGTATCGGACGGCCGGGGAGGCGGCGGCCCGGCATCCGGCGGCGGCCCGGATCCTGCTGCAGATGGGCGGGACCCGGGGGTGGTGGCGGGTCGAGGAGCTGGAGGCCTTCCTGGGCCCGGAGACGGTTCAGGAGGGGGTGGCGGCCGGCGTCCGGGCGGGGCTGCTGGAGGAGGTGGCGGGGCGGGTGCGGGCCACCCCCGCCGGCCGGCAGGTGCTGCGGCGGCTGCTGCCGTCGGCCGGGGGGGAGGAGCGGCGCGCCGGCAACCCGTGGCCGGACTCGTTCCACTCGAAGGCCATCGCCCGGGCCCTGGCCGGGATGCGCCGCGCCGGCTGGGAGATCTGCGGCGGAGGGCGCGAGGCCTTGCTGGCCGGCCGGGGCAGCTACGCCGTTCCGGACGCGGTGGTCCTGGCCCGGGATCGCCTGGGCCGGCCCTGGCTGTGGATCCTGGAGCTGTTCCGGCAGAACCGGTCCCGGGCGGACCAGCAGCAGATGGTGGCCCGTCGGGTCGGCCGGCTGCTGACCCTGCTGGGCTGGCGCCCGACGGATCCGTATCGGCTGGGGATCTGGATCGTGGGGCCGACCCCGGGGCTGCAGGCCCTGACCTTCCTGGTGCAGGACCGCCCGGAGGTGCGCTGGCATCTGGCCCGCTGGGTGTTCCCGCCGGATCCCGAAGCGGACCGGGCGCAGCTGCCGGCGGCCCTGCGGTACTGAGGGAGGAGATGGGAATGGAGGCGGGAACGGAGATCTATCCGGACGCGCTGGAGCTTCTGGAGGATGGGGTGCTGCGGACCCACCGCCCGCCGGCGGCGGCGGCGGCCCTCTCCATCCGGGATGTGGATCCGGATCGGCCGCTGCCGCCCCTGCCGGAGCTGGCCGCCGCCGGGTTCTACGCGGTCCGCATCGTCCCGATCCCGCCCGGGCAGGCGGCCCGGACGGCCCAGGCCCAGCGGACCCTCTGGCAGGGGTTCCTGGAGGCCAGCATCTCCCGCCTGGGCCGGGTGCCGACCCAGGCGGAGATGCGGCGGGAGCAGCGGATGGACTGGCTGCTGTCCCGCCTGCAGGAGGGGGCGCGGCTGTACCGCTGCGCGGTGACGCTGCTGGTGGCCGCGCCGGGGACGCCGGGGATGGACGGGGAGTCCCTGGCGGCGGAGGCCCGGGCGGCCCGGGATGTGCTGGCCCAGCGGCTGCGGGCGGCGGGGTATCTGCCCCAGATCTTCGCCTACATCCCGGAGGAGGCCTACCGGGATCTCTTCCCCCACGGCCCGGCCCATCAGGCCGGCTCGTTCTTCCGGGTGGACGAGGGGGTGGAGCCGCTGCTGCCGCTGCCCGCGCCGGCCTCGCCCCCCCGGCCCGGGGCGGTCTACCTGGGGACCTGCCCGGAGGCCGGCCCCGTCTTCTTCGCCCCGGAGGACGGGATCTGGGGGGTTCCCCAGCCCCACGGCAGCGTGGTCATCCTGGGGGAGATGGGGGCCCGCAAGACCACCCTGCGCCGGGTCCTGGCCCTGGGGCGGCGGCTGTGGGGGCGGGCCGTGGTCACCCTGGACCCCAAGGGGGAGGACGGGGCGCTGGTGGCGGCCGTCGGCGGCCGGTCCTTCCGGCTGGAGCCTCCGGCGGATCCCCGCCGCTGCTGGATGCATCCCTTCGCCGGGATCCGGAGGGCAGAGGAGCTGTTCTTCGCCGTCCGGGCTTTCTGGAGCGGGGTGCTGCGGAGCGAGTGGCCGCCGGATGGGGACGCGGTGCTGGATCGGGCGGTCCGCAGCCTGGAGGCCGAGGGGCGCCTGGCGAAAGGGGACCTGCGCCTGGTGGAGGTGGCCGAGGCCATCCGGCGGGAGTCGGCCCGCTCCCCCACGGCCGCCATGATGGCGGCCCGCATGGCCCCCTACGCCGCCGGCGGGGTCCTGGACGGCTACTTCGACCGGCCGGAGGCGGATCTGGACCGCCTGGAGCTGGCCCCGGGGGACTGGGTGTCCTTCGACCTCTCCGGCATCCGGGACGAGGCTGCCCGGGCCATCGCCGTCTACGCGGTGACCTGGTTCCTCTACCGGGCGGTTCTCGTGCCGCGGCAGATGCCGGTGGACGTCTTCATCGATGAGGCCTGGCGGCTGTTCCAGCTGGCCCCGGAGCTGCCGGACGAGCTGGCCCGGGAGCTGCGGGGGCGGGGAGGGGCCCTGTATCTGGTGACCCATCTCCCTCGGGATCTGGCCGGCAGCGTCATCGGCCAGCTGGCCGGGTTCGCTTTCGTCGGGCGGATGCCGACGGAGGCGGCGGCCTCCTTCCTGGCCGGGATGGGCGTGCCGGCCGCGGAGGCCCTGGCGGCGGAGGCGCCCGGGCTGGAGCCCGGCCGCTTCCTGGCCGTCCCGGCCGCCGGCCGGGGCCGTCCGGCGCGGCTGCGCCTGCGGCTGCCGCCGGCCTGGCTGGACCTGTTCCGACAGGGAGAGCTGCGGTGAGGCAGGCCGTCGGGTGCCTGACCGGGCTGCTGCTGCCCGGGTTCCTGTGCATGGGGCTTTTCTACGTGGTCATGCGCGCGCACTACGAGGCGGCGGAGGGGAGCCTCCCCCCGCCGGCCCGCCCGGCCTACCGGGCCTGGCTGGAGGGGCGGTTCCATCCCGACCTGATCGTCGAGGACGCCGCCGCCTGGGAGGGGGAGGCCGAATACGTCGGCGGCCGCTGCGTCCCGGAGCGCCTGCCGGTCCCCGGGGGCAGCCCCATCACCCTGGACTTCGGGGCGGTCTACGGGGAGGGCGCGCCGGCGGAGATGCGGGGGCGCCGCCACGCCGGCATCGACTTCAGCGTCCCGGTCGGGACCCCGATCCAGGCCACCCTGGACGGGGTGGTGGTCTTCGCCGACTACGACGCGGGCTGGCCATCCTACGGGAACCTGGTGGTGATCTGCAACGGGCCGGTCTGCGCCCTCTACGGGCACCTCTCGGAGATCCGGGTGACGGTCGGCCAGCGGGTGGAAGCCGGGGCCCTCATCGGCCTCTCCGGCAACACCGGCACCAGCACCGGCCCGCATCTTCACTATGAGGTGCGGGTGGGAGGGCGGGCGGTGGACCCCCGGACGCTGGATCCGGCCGCCCAGGCCTGCGCCGAGGCCGCCCGGAAGGCGGCGGCGGGGGGCGGGGAGGGAGGCGGCGGCGGCCTGCTGATCCGCCGCGCGGCCCTCCCGGATCCGGGCCGCAGTGCCCTGGTGGCGGCCGGCGTCGGCCCGGTGCGGGTCTCCCTCCCCGGCCCGGAGGGGCCGGCCTGGACCCTGGCGCCCGGGGAAGCCCTGGATCTCTCCGGGGCGGCGCCCGTCGCCCTCATCGTGGTCGGGGGCGGGGAGACCCGGGAGATCTCCGTGAAACGCGGGGAGGCCGTGTGGGTCGTTTCCATGCGAACCGAGAGGCCAGCGCCGTAAGACGCATCCCCATCCGATTCGAGGAGGCGCTCGTATGGTCGACGAAACGCCGCGGCTCTCTGCACTCGCTGAGGACGGCGCGGCGGCGGGAACCGGGACCCCCCCGATCGTCGTGACCGCCCTGGTCGCCGAGGCCATCCGCCCGGACGGCGGCTGGGTGACCGTCGGGCAGACGCCGGAGGGGCTGTGGGTCATCCTGGCCCGCCTGGGCGCCAGCGCCTGGGTGCGTCTCTTCTCGAGCCGGGAGGAGGCCATGGCGCGCTTTCTGGACTATGCCAACCTGCCGCTGGGCCCGGGCGGGGAGATCCGGCCCACCCTGCGCCTGGTTGTGCATCGCCCCGAGGCCTTCCGGCCGCCTTCCCGGGAGGCCTGGCGGCGGATCGGCGGGGAGCGGTGGATCGCGAGGAGGGACGGCTCCCATGAGAGCGCTTAAGCCGCTTCTGGCGCGGATCGGGATCGTCGGGGTTCTCTTCCTCCTTCTCGCCTTCCTTCCGGCCCTGGCCGGGCGGGCGCCCGGGGCTGTCCAGGCCCAATCGGGCTGGGTGGATCTCTACCTCGAGCACTTCAACGGATCGGCGCCCGGCTGGGGGATTTACCGGTTCGGGAACGGGGACGAGGTCACCTTCCCGATGGATGGGCCCGCCACCGTGGTCCGGGTCGACAACGCGGGGGCCGACGGCGGGGGGCGGGACGACTTCTCGGGCTTTCTCGCCCGCTCGATCTCCATCCCCGCCCTCTACACGGATTATGCCATCGAGGTCCGCCTGCGCTTCCCCGAGCGGACGCCGCTGGGGATGCTGTTCTCGGCGGGAACCGGCGCGCCCTCCGGCTGCTCCGGAGGCAATTACGTCCACAGCTTCGAGAACATCCTGCGCGTCCACGCCAACAGCGACGGCGCTCAGGTGGCCGCCCCCGATCTCGGCTCCCCGGATCTCCAGCTGCCGGCGCTGGGGATCGACCCGGGCGCCTTCTTCACCGTCCGGCTGGAGGTCTACGGGGCCGGGACCTGGCGGATCCTGATCAATGGGATCCCGCGGGCCTCCGGGACGGTCCCGGCGGGGGTCGGGCGGCCGGCAGGGCTGCACATCGGCAACTACCGCTGGGGCTGCGTCCTCTGGGGCAACTGGACCAGCCTCCACGTGGACTACGTGCGGGTGCAGGGGCAGGTGACGCCGACCCCCACCCCGACCCCCACGCCCACGAACACGCCCACGCCGACGCCCACGCCGACGCCCACCCCCACGCCCACCCCGACCCCCACGCCGCCGGCGCCGGTCGGGTCCTGCGCGCGGCCCTTCCTGGTCTGGATGGGGGGGCAGCTGCCCACCCCCTCCGCCGGCCAGGTCCTCACCGTGAGCGTCCCGGCCCGGCCCGACCTGCGGGCGGTGGAGGTGCGGCTCACCCCGCCCGCCGGCGCCGGGTCCTGGATCTACCGCCTGCCGGCCACGCCCCCCGCCGCCGTCTTCTCCCGGGAGACCGTCGGGGATCCGACCTTCGGGGAGGGACTGCGGGGGCGGTGGGAGGCCTGGGCGGCCTACGAGACGGCCGCCGGCTACGGCCCGTGGGGACGGATTTGCGACTGGACAACCTTCTGGCTGCCCGGGCATCTGGACCGATAGGAGGAGAAGCACGATGTTGGCGATGTTTCGGAAAACCCCTCGCGTGATCCTGGCCATCGAGGACCCGGAGGCCCTGGCCGAGGCCCTACGGCTGCTGGAGGGCCGGCGGGTTCCCTATGAGATCGCCCCCACCACGGACGCCCTGGCGGCGGCCCTGCGGCGGGGGCCGGCCCGGGTGGTGCTGCACCCCTCCCTGCGGGAGGGGGAGGTCCCCCGGGCCCATCTGGACGGGGCGCTGGCGGGCGCGGTTCCCTTCGAGGCCTTCCGGGCCGATCCGGAGGGGGTGATCCGCGCCGGGGCGCCCCAGCGGCTGACGGCCCTGCCCGCCGGGCTGTACCTGGTGGTCGGCTGCGCCGGCGGGGTGGGGGCCACCACGGCCGCCCGGGGGCTTCACGAGGCCCTGCGGCGGGGCGGGGAGGCGGCGGCGCTCCTGGAGCTGCCCGGCCCGGCCCGGCCCGCCCCGGGGCTTTCCGGGGCCGGGGCCATGGATCTGGCCGGCCCTCTGGCCGCCGGACGCCCGCTGCCCCGGGCGGAGGACGGCCGCTATGCCCTCCACGGCTGGACGGCGGCGGAGCTGGCCGGCAAGGCCCCCGAGGCCATCCGGCGGGCCCTGGGGGAGCTGCGGGCCGCCTTCCGGCTGGTGGTGGCGGATCTCTCCCCGGACAGCCCGGCCGCGCCGCTGCTGGCGGCGGAGGCGGTCCGGACGCTGCTCCTTCTGGACCTGCGGCCGGAGGCGGAGGTCCTCGCCGAGCGGCTCGCCGGCGCCTTCCCCCGCCCCCTGCGGGTCCTGGTCGCCCGCTGGGGGGAGGCCGGCGGGATCCCCCACGAGGTCCGCCTGGACCCGCCCCCCCATCCCGAGCGGTGGGGGAAGGCCCTGGTCCGGGCCCTTCTGACCCATCTCTTCTGACGGAGGAGGCGCGGATGACCCTTTCCCCGCGGACGCGGACGCTGCTGTCGGTCCTCTCGCTGCTTCTGGCCCTGGGGCTGGGGGGGCTGCTGACCCTGCGGGCCCAGGCCCAGGCGGCGACGGTCCGCCGTCCGGTCCCCCTGCGGCCCATCGCGCCGGGGGAGATCCTGCGGGCGGAGGACCTGGGGTGGGCGGAGTTCCCGGCGGCGGCCGCCGCCGGGACGGTGGCGGACCCCGGGGCCCTGGCCGGGCGGATGGCCCGGACCCTGCTGCGGCCCGGGGCGCCGGTGGCCCCGGAGATGGTGGGGGAGCCGGACGCCGGGCTGCCGCCGGGCTGGGGGGAGGTGGCGCTGAAGCTGCCCCGGGAGGCGGCCCTGGGCGGGGGGTTGCGGGAGGGGGACCGGGTTTTCGTCCTGGATGTCCCCCGGCAGGGGGAGGCCCGCTGGCACGGCCCCTTCACCGTGCGGGCCGTGGAGGGGCGGGATGAGCCGATCCTCCGGCTGATCGGCCCCGGGGAGGCGGTGCGGGATCTGGCGGAGGCCGTCGCCCGGGGGCGGACCGGCGAGCGGATCCTGCACCTCGTGCGCCTGCCGGAAGGAGGGGCGCCATGAGCGGGGCGGCGGATCTCTTCGCCCGCTGGCGGATCGCCCGGGAGATCCTGGAGGCGCTGCGGGGCAACCCCCCGGTGCCGCCGCTGGGGGCCCGGGAGGAGGAGATGGCCGCCTTCCGGGAGGCTTTTCTCGCAGAGGCCCTGCGGCGGGGGATCCCCCTGGAGGAGGCGGAGGCGGCGGCCCGGATGGCCGGGGGGCTGGGGGCCCTGGAGGCCTTCCTGCAGCCGGAGGTGGAGGAGGTGATGCTGCGGGGCGGGTCCGCCCGGGTGCTGTTCCGGGACGGGCGGCGGGCGGACTATCCCGGGCTGCTGCCGGAGGAGGCGGTGGAGGCCCTGGCGGCCCGGGTGGCCGACGCCACCGGCCGGGCGCTGACGGGGACCCGGCGCTTCGTCACCACGGATCTGCGGCGGCCGGGGCTGGGGCCGATCCGGCTTTCGGCGGTGCTGCGGCCCCAGGCGGCGGCCCCGGCGGTGAACCTGCGGATCTTCCCGGAGGAGCCGCTGCCCTTCGGGCGGGCCGCGGAGGACTTCGGGATCCCGGAGGCGGATCGGGCGCGGCTGCTTTCGGCCCTGGAGCGGCCCCGGGCCCTGCTGATCGCCGGGCCCTTCGCCGCCGGCAAGACCACGCTGCTCAACGCGCTGCTGCTGGAGGCGACGGAGCAGGGGATGATGCCGGCGGTGGTGGAGGGGTTCCGGGAGGTGCGGCTGCCGGAGGACCGGGCGCTGCTGGTGGAGGAGCCGGATCCGGGGCGGATGGACGCGGCCATCGCCGACGCGGTGCTGCGGATGCGGGCGGACCTCATCGCCGTGGGGGAGATCACCACGCCGGAGGAGGCCCGGCGCTTCATGTGGGCGGCCCTGGTGGGGCGGCCGGCCCTGGCGACGCTGCATGGGGCCACGGCCGAGCAGGCCCTGGCCCTGCTGCGGGGGCTGCTGCGGCGGGCCGGGGAGCCTCCCGAGAGCATCGAGGAGATGCTGCGGGCGGGCCTCGGGGGGGTGGCGCTGCTGGCCTACGACCCCCGCGCCCACCACCGGCGGTGGGCGGGGCTGTTTGAGATGGACGGAGGGAACGGATGAAGAACCGGGCGCTGCTGGCGTGCCTGCTCCTTTCGGCCTGCGCGGCGGAGCGGGAGATTCCCAACTTCGAGATCCCGCGGGCCCGGGGGATGGCCCTGGCCGCTGTGGGGGATTTCCTCTGGGCCCTGGCCGGCCTCCTGGCCATCCTGGGGCTGTGGGGCCTTTTGGATCTGCTGCTTTCGGGCCTGGCCCTTCGGGTTCGGCGGTGGCGGCGGCGGGGGAGGCGGCCGATCTTCCGGCTCCGCCCGGGCGGGGCGGCGGAAGGGGAGGGCGCGCGGCCGCTCTCCCCCATGACGGCGGCGGAGCTGGCGGCCTCCGCCCATCTTCTGGTCATGGGCTTTGAGGCGGCCCGCTCCATGCAGGGGGCGCTGGCCTTTGCGGCGGGGCTGGAGGGGGCGCCGGAGGGGCTGCGGGAGCGGGCCCGGCGGGCCCTGGCCCGGCTGCGGGAGGGGGTCGGCCCGGCGGAGGCCTTCGATGGGCTGGCCGTGCGGCCGGAGGAGGCCCGGCTGCTGCGGACGCTTTCGGCCCTCTGGAGCGCCCGGGAGGAGACGGTGCAGGCGGCCCTCGCCCTCTTCGAGGGCCAGATGCGGCGGCGGGCGCGCCTGGCGGGGGAGGCCCGGGCGGCGCTGCTGCCCTTCCGGGCCGTCGCCTGGGTGCTGCGGCTGGGGATCCTGGCGGGGATCCTGGCCCCTCTGCTGCCCATGGTGCGGGCGGGATGGGAGGCGCTGCCCGGCGGCTGGGCGCTGTATGGGCTGCTGGCCGCCGGGGGAGTTCTGACGGATCGCCTGATCGCCCGCGCCATCCGGATCTTCGAGGAGGCGCTGGGATGAGCGGGAACGAGCTGGCCTGGGGGATTGCCGGGGTCCTGGCGATCCTGGGGCTGTGGGGGCTCTTTGAGCGGCTGCTCTCGGAGGGAGCGGCGCGGGCGGCGCGGGCCCTGCGCCGGCGGGCCCGCCGGCCGATCTGGCGGGCGCCCGCGTCGTCGCCGGGAAGCCGGACCTCCTTCCGGGAGATGCCGGAGGCAGCGCTGGGCTTCGGGGCGGGGGCGGCGGCGGGGGCGCTGCTTTTGGCCCTGGGGCTGGGCGGGATCTGGCCGCTGTTTCTGCCCGGCCTGGGGCTGGCCCTGGGGGCGCTGGCCCGGGCCGTTCGGGGCTGGGGCCGGTCGGTCCGCCATCAGGCGGCGGTGGTGGCCGTCCTGGAGGAGCTGGCCCTGCAGCTGGCCGCCGCCGGGTCCCTGGAGGCGGCCCTGCGGCGGGTCGCCGAGGGGAAGGCGGCCTGGCCGGAGGAGGGCGCGCTGCGCGGAAGGCTTCAGGAGGCCCTGGACGAGGCGGTGCGGGAGGGAAAGGGGGGGCTGGAGGCCCTGGAGGGCTGGGCCCGGCGGGCGGATCCGTCCCGCCTGATGCCCGTGGCGGCGGCGGTGGCCGCCGCGGCCGCCGGGGGGCGGCGGCCGGAGGAGGCGCTGCTTTCGGCGGCGGACGACGCGGCGGAGGGGATCGCCCAGGAGCTGGCCGGGCGGCTGAAAGCGCTTCCGGATCGGCTGCTGCCGGTGGTGGGGCTGGGGCTGTTCGCCCCGATCCTGGGCCTGGTGGTGCTGCCGGTGGCGGCGTACCTCCTGCGGCTGATCGCCGCCTCCGCCCCCCGGCTGAACGTTCCCGTTCCGTAGCGCGGCCCGGCGCGGAAAGCCGGTTCGAGTCCGGCCCGGGCCTTTCCCCGGGGAATCCGGGGATCCATCCCATCTTCCGGAGGTGCGCGATGCGCGATCGGATCCTGGCGCTCTACGTTCGCTATGTGCTCCCCCTTCGGGAGCGCGGGGAGGGGTCGGCCGCCTACATCATCGCCCTGGGGGTGGCGGCCTCGATCCTCCTGCCCATCCTGGGCCTGGTGCTGAGCGGCGGCATCGGGGGGGTCGGGAGCCGCCTCAAGGCCTTCCTGGACGCCCTGGCCTTCTCCACCGGGCCGTGAGGGGGGACGCGATGCGGCAGCGCGGCGAGGGGATGGCCGGATACCTCATCGCCCTGGGGGTGGCGGCGGCGCTGCTTCTGCCGGTCTTCTGGCAGGCGCTGGGGGCCGTGCGGGACCTGATGCTGCGCTTCCTGGAGGCCATCCGATGAGGCGCGGCACGGCCACCCCCGAGGCGATCCTGGGGCTGGCGGCCCTGGTGCTGGTGGTCGCGGCGGCCTTCGCCCTGGCCCAGGCCCTGGCCGTCGTGTGGGGGGTCCAGCGGGCGGCGGAGGCGGCGCTGCTGGAGGTCCGCCTGCGGGGGACGGGGGCGGACCCGGAGGGGGCGGCCCGGGCGGCCCTTTCCGGGACGCCCCTTCTGCCCCTGGACCCCTCCGGGCCGGCGGTGGCCGTGGCCGCCGACCCGCCGGACCCGTCCGCCTGGCGCTTCGGGGCGCGGGTCTGCCTTTCGGTCTCGGCCGCCTGGACGGCGGGCGGGGGGCTTCTGCCCCCGCGGAGCCTTTCGGCTTCCGCCGTCCGCTGCGGGTTCGTGGAGGCATGGCCGCCATGAGGCGCGGATCCGTGGGGACCGTCTACGCCTTCGCCCTCTTCGCGCTGCTGGCCCTGACGCTGGCGGCCGTCTCCGTCGGGCGCCTGCTGGAGGCCCGGGCCCGGGCCCGGGGGGCGGCGGAGGCGGCGGCGTACGCGGCCCTTTCCGCCCGGGACTGGGCGGCGGCCCAATCCTGCGGCTGCCCCCGCCTGGACGTGGGGGAGGCCCGCGGACGGGCGGAGGCGGCCCTGGCCGCAGCCCTGGCCGGCCAGCCGGCCGCCTGGGCCGTCGCGGTCGAGCCGGGTGGCGTGGTGACGGCGTCCGTGGTCCTTTCGGCGCCCACCCTCCTGGGGTGGCTGGGCCTGCCCGCCGTCGTCCCCCTCCGGGCCGAGGCCGGCGGCCGCCTGGAGTGGTGGGACGCGCCGTAGGTTCTGTGCGTGGGATTCATCCCATCTACAGAGCGGAGGACGAGGATGGTTGATCGGAGCTGGCCGGTGGGGGTGTTGCGGATGCCGCCGGTGTGCGGGACGGATCTGGCGCCGGCGGTGGCGGAGGCGCTGGCGGGGATGGCGCCGGCGGCCCTGGAGATCCGGCGGGAGGAGGAGGGGCTGGTGTGGGCGGTGCGGGCGCCGGCGGACCGGCTGCCGGTCCTGATGGAGCGGCTGCGGGTGGCCAGCGGGGGGCGGATCCTGCCGGGGGGAACGAGGCCGCCGTCCGGGCCGGAGGCGGTTCGGTTCCTGGCGCCGGAGCCGCCGGTGCCCTTCTTCCCGCCGCCCGCGCCGGGGACGGCGGCCGCATCGCCCGGGGCGGGCTTCCTGGCCGCGCTGCGGGCGGCGCCGCCGGGGACGGGATGGCGGGTGACGCTGGCGGCGCCGCACCCGGACGGCCCGGCCCTGGCCCGTCTGGCCGGCCCGGCCTTCGCCGGGCGCCTGCCGGAGGCTTCGGCCTGGGAGCTGACCTGGCGGGTGATCTGGGCGGCCGTCCTCGGCGGGACGCTGCTGTTCGGGGCGTCCCTCAACCTGCTGCTGGTGCTGCCGGTGGTCCCGCCGGAGGCCGCCTTCGCGGCGGGCGCCTTCGGGCTTCTGACGGCCCTGGCCGGCGTCATGGCCCTTTCGCGGTTCTGGGTCTGGCGGCATCTGCCCCGGGAGGCGTTGCAGCAGAAGCTGCGCACCGCCCTGATGGAGGCGCAGATGGAGGTCTGGGGCGAGGCCGCGCCGGCCCCCGGCGGCTGGCGCTGGCGGACGGCCCGGCTGCCGGCCCGCTTCCCCCTCTCCCTGCATGAGGCGGCCCTGCTGTGGCTGCCGCCCCCGGACTTTCCGGTGGAAACGGTGGCGGCCCCTGCCGGCCGGGCGGACATGCCGGCCCCCGGGGGGTTCTGGACGCTGCCGGCGGAGCGCGGCGTGCCGGTGGGGCGCCAGGCGGGGTCGGAGACGGTGGTGCGCATCCCGTGGCCCCAGCTGCCGATCCTGATCCTGGGCGGCACCGGGAGCGGCAAGAGCTCCTTCATGCTCAACCTGGCCGAGACGGCCATCCGGCGGGCGGCAGAGGGCGACCCGGAGGCGCCGGGCTTGCTGGTCCTGGATCCCCACGGCCCCCTGGCCCGGGCTTTCCTGGCCCGCCTGGCCCATCATGCCCGCCGCCGCCCGGAGATCCTGGACCGCCTGGTCCTGATCGACCCTTCCTGGGACCACGCCGTCCCCCTCAACATGTTCTGCGCCGAGGATCACCACTGGGCCATCTCCACGCTCCTGCAGACCGGCCAGGAGATCTGGCGCGGCTACTGGGGCCCCCGCATGGCCGGGACCCTGCTGGCGGTGGCCAACCTGCTGTGCGCCTACAACCGGCAGGCCGCCGAGGGCCTTCGCCTGGGCTTCCGGCACGTGCCCTTCGCCCTGTTCAACCGGGAGTTCCGCCATGAGGAGCTGATGTCCGCCCTCCCGGCCGCCGACCTGGGGACGGCGGTCCTTCTGGACTTCCAGATGGGCCAGGCGATCGACGAGCGCTCCCCCTACGGCTGGCAGGTGGAGGTGGCTTCGCCCATCGTCTCCAAGGTCATCGCCCTGGACCATCCGTGGATGCGGGCGGCCCTGGCGGCTCCCCGCCTGGCGGACATGGTCCGCTGGTGCCGGGAGCGGCGGTGGGTGGTGGCGGCGGTGCCGGCGGGGGACCTGGGCGGGGAGAACGCCTTCCTGATCGCCGCCTGGTTCTACAACCTGTGGGAGTGGGCCCTGCGCCGGGCCGGCGGGGAGGCGCCCACGCCCGTGTGGATCTTCCTGGACGAGGTCCACCGGCTGGCTCGAGGCCTCCCCCTCGAGCAGACCCTTTCGGAGATCCGCAAGTACGGCGGCGTGCCGATCCTGGCCTCCCAGTCCCTGACCGTCCTGCGGGAGGAGCGGGAGGGGATCACCGCCCCCCTGGTGCCGGCCATGCTGGCCAACGCCGGGACCCTGGTGGTCTTCCGCCCGGATCCCCTGGATCTGCCCATCCTGGAGCGGGCCCTGGGATGGCGGGAGCGGGTGGCCGGGGAGGGGCTGCGCCCGGACATCCCGGCCTTCCACTTCTACCTGCGGGCCATGGTGGAGGGACGCTGGGCGCCCCTGGTCCTGGTGGACGCCCGCGGCGCGTACCCAGAGATCCGCGACGCCCTCTCCGAGGAAGACCGGGCCTGGCTGCGCCAGGAGGCTCTGCGCCGCCACCCCGAGGATTACATCCGGGTGGAGGACGGGATCCGGCACGAGCAGGAGAACAGCATGCGCCTGATGACCCCCGCCGTCCGGGAGGCGCTTTTGCAGATCGAGGTCTGGGAGCGGGAGCGCCTGCGCCCCTCCGGCGCGCCCCCCTCCATCCGGGAGCGCCTGGGGCTCTGAGGGAGGCGGCGACGATGTGGTGGCTGATGGCCTCGGCGGCCCGCACCTTTTACGCCCGCCCCAAGCATCCGCGCCTGATGGCCCTGCTGTGGGCCTTCTGCCCCATGGCGGCCTGGCTGTGGCGGGAGGGCTACCAGCCCTCCGACGAGCCCGGCGCCCCGTGGGTGTGGGGGCTGCTGCGCCGCCTGGAGCTGGAGGCCGACGGCGCCCGCCTGGCCGATCGCATGGCCGAGTGGGGGCTGGGCAACTGGACGGATCTCCTGCGCCTGGCGGTGGATCGGGCGGAGCGCTTCCGCCAGAAGTTCCCCCGCTGGCGGGCGGCGGAGCGCTCCCCCCTGTTCCGGGAGATCCTGGAGCCGATCCTGCCCGCCACGCTGCCCGCTATCCCGCCGTCCCGCGCCGCCGTCGGCTGGTCCCCCGCTGCCATGCTGGAGGCGCTGCTCGCCCTGGCCTTTCTCTACGAGGACCTCGCCCAGGATCTTGCGGAGGCCCTGGGCGGCCCCTTCCGGCTTCGGCCGACCTGGCTCTCCCGGGATGGGGCCTCCTGGATCTTCCTGGAGGCTGCCCCGACGGCGGCCACGGGGGGCGACCGCCTGCTGCTGATCCCCCTGGACGCGGACCCGGCCTGGCTCACCCTGGCCCGGCGGGCGGCCGGGGAGACGGTGGCCGGCATCGGGGAGCGGGGCGAGCTGATCGTCGACCCCGGCAGCGCCGCCCCCCGGCTGGCGGCTCTGGCGGAGGAGCTGGAGGTCCACGTCCTCCAGGAGGGCCCCCCGCCGCTGCCCCTGGGCCTGGCCGCCGGCCTGTGCGGCCGCTGCGGCTACCGGACCCGCTGCCCGGCCTGGAAGCAGCGCCATCCCCAGCGGACGCGGGTCTTCATCCCCTCAGCCCATTCGGAGGACGCTTCATGAGCGGACCGGAGGACGCGGCGGTTCAGATCGTGCGCGGCGGCGTTTTCGTCGCCGTCCATCTGATCGGCCGGGAGCGCTTCCGGCTCCCGGCCATCGGCCCGGAGGAGGCCGAGGACATTGAGCTCCTGCCGGCGACCTGGCGCCGCCGGCTGGCCGCCGTCCTGCGCCCCCTGCAGTGGCACCTGCGGCGCTGGGGCATCCCCGGCCTGCCGCCCATGCCGCCGCCCTGGTTCTGGATCCCCCAGGCGGCCCGCCCGGAGATCCGGGCCCAGGCCGACCGGGCGGAGCGCCGCCTGGCCGGCCTGCGGGAGGAGATGGCCGCGGCCTACCCCGAGCTGCTGCGGGAGGCCGCCCGGCGGGCGGAGGCCGCCGCCCGCCGGCGGATGCGGCGCTGGCCCGTCGTCCGGGCGGACCGGGCGGCTTTCCTCAACGCCCATCTCCAGATGCTCTGGAGCTACCCCGGCCCGGAGGAGCTGCGGCAGATCCCCCGCCTGGAGCTGGTGGAGCGGCCGGCGGAGAGCATGGCGGATCTTCTGGACGGGCGCGCCCTGGCGCCGGCGCTGGCCCGCCGGTATCGGGGGCTGCTGCTGGTCCTTTTGACGGCCGCGTCCGCGCAGCTGCAGAAGCGCGGCGCCCTCTCCCCCCGCATGGCCGCCAGCCTCCGGGCCCACCTGGACCTGCTGCCGCCGGAGCTGGGCCGGCTGGACCCGGTCCTGGACCGGATGATCCGCCTGCTCGGGGAGCTCCGGCGGACGGCGCCGGTGCGCGCCGGCCCCCCCTCCGGGAACGGCCGCGCCGTCCCCCTGGGGGAGCTCCTCCTCTGGGCCGGGGAGGTCCTGCAGGAGGTCGCCCGGCTCCCCCTGCCGGCCCTTCCGGGAGGCGAGCGATGTGGGTGATCCATAACGGCCGCGAGATCCTGGATCCGGCGGCGCCGCCGCGGCGGGTCTGGCCGGCGGCCCGCCGGCTGCCCCCGCCGCCGGAGAGCCCCGGGGATCCGCCGGAGATCCCCTCGCTGCCGCCGCCCCCGGAGCCCTCCCCCTGGTGGCTGCAGGCGCCCTGGCTGCTGACGGCCGCCGTCTACGGACTGCTGGGCCCCCTGGCCTTCGGCGGCCGGGGCTGGATCTATCTGCTGGCGCTGCCGGCCACCCTGCTCTCCTCCTTCCTGGGCACGGCGCTCCAGCACCGCTGGGCCATGCGGCAGCATGAGCGCCGCGTCCGGGAAACCCTGGAGACGGCCGGGCGGCGCCTGGCCCGCTTCCTGGAGGCCGTCGAGCGCTACCGGGCCGCCGCCGAGGCCCGGGAGCAGGCGATCTTCCCGGACTGGGCAGCCCTGGCCGCCCGGGCCCGGGCCGGCGCCGACCTGTGGTTCCGGCGGCCGGAGGACCCGGACTTCCTGGTGGTGCGGATCGGCCGGGGCCCAGCCCCCCTCTGGCCCCCCGGGGCCCGGCGCCCTCCGGATCCCGAGGAGGCCCCGGAGCCCCTGCGCCCCACCCTGCGGACCCTGCGGGCCCTCGCCGAAAGCCGCCGGGAAGCCCCGCTGACGGCGAGCCTGCGAACGCCCTGGGCCTGGCGGCCCTTCCCCGGCCGCGAGGGGACCCTCTTCCGGATCCTCCTGGAGGCGGCCATCGCCCATTCCCCCGCCGACCTCTTCCTCATGGCCGCCCTGGCGGACCCCTGCTGGGCCTTCCTGCGCTGGCTGCCCCACATCGGGGAGGAGCGGGAGGGGTGGGCGGACGGGCCCGCCGCGGTCCGGGAGCGGGCCTTCGAGGCCCTCTACCGGCGGCGCGGGCAGGGGGATCCCGGCGGGACGGCCGGGCTGGTGCTGCTGGACGAGCACGCCCTGGCGGACCCCCGGCTGGGGCTGCTGCTTTCGGAAGGGCCCCGGCTGGGGCTGTTCCCCCAGCTGATCCTCCCCTGGGGCGCCCCGGCCCCCGCCGGCGTGGCCGGGGAGATCCTGCTGCTGCCCGACGGCGAGGTGAAGATCCTGCGCCGGGACGGCGAGCGCCTGGAGGGGACGGATCCCGGCCCCCTCCTTTCCCCGGAGGAGGCGGAGGCGGTCGCCCGATCCCTCGCGGACCTTCGCCCCCAGACGGCCGCCGCCGTCCCCCGGGCGGTCTCCGGGCCGGCCCTCTGGGGGATCTCGGGGATGGAGATCGTCCGCCCCGCTTCCCCGCCGCCGCCGCCCTCTCTGGCGGTGCCCATCGGCGTCGCCGACGATGGGGAGCCCTTCGTGCTGGATCTCTCGGACCGCGCCCACGGCCCCCATGCGATGGTGATCGGGGCCACCGGGTCCGGCAAAAGCGAGGCCCTGCGCACCCTGGCCCTGGCGCTGGCCCTCCACTTCCCCCCGGAGCGGGTGCAGCTGCTGTTC
>Ga0272445_1000385_pt1 | contig 42084 bp, 52 predicted proteins | sample YNPCB0031_FD_194404 | JGI IMG/M metagenome (GOLD analysis project Ga0272445, IMG submission 194404) | Hot spring sediment microbial communities from Yellowstone National Park, WY, United States - YNP-CB-003-1 | ecosystem: Environmental > Aquatic > Thermal springs > Hot (42-90C) > Sediment... | reverse complement strand
AGTGATTTAGAGAACAGGGGGCTCATTAGCAAATTGAGAGTTGAGGAATTGAGGAAATTTATAAGAGGAAGGTAGAAGGGTTTTGAGCTTTCAATGGCCTGTTAAAATCCTATTAGTTCATCCTCAAGCGCCTTTTCTAATGAGTGAAAGAATAATTATAGCGGCGGATTGCGCAGCCCTTTTAGATGAGGAACTCGGCCGACGGTTTAGGAATGGAGATTCAGTTATAATTGGCTGTCCATTACTTGAAGACCCCTATAGGATGGCGGATAAAATCGCGTTAATTATGAAGGGGACAAAGGCTAGGGAGGTTGAAGTCTACACGATGGAGGTTCCATGCTGCCATGCAATACATATGATGGTTTCAAAGACAACTAAAGAGCTAGGAAAAGACATAAAATCTAGGCATTATATCGTGAGAGTAGCATCGCGGAGAGCTGAGCCCTACAGGCCGGGAATGATTGATGAATCAATGATTAAGGCTGAGAGGGAGGCACACGGACACAGCCACCATTAGAAGACATAATGAAGCTGTGTTGTGGAATCATGTCCCGAAGCGTAAGATTAATTGTATCAGTTGATCAGAACAGATGTACTGGATGTGGCAACTGCATTAAAGCCTGCTTAACCGGGGCGCTTCAACTCGTAGATGGAAAGTCTAGGCTTATTGATGAAAGACGTTGTGATGGCTTCGGTTCCTGCATAGCCGTATGCCCGAACAATGCCATAAGCCTAGAACTACGTGAGGCAGAAGAATTTGATTGGAGAGTGATTAATGAGATAGGTTTTGAGAGTCTCATGAAGAAGCTATCTATGACAAGTGCGTGCTCAAGGTAACACGATTGGGGCTGTTAATTTAAAATAGTTGTTTTCTTCCTCAAACTATGCTTAGATAATGTATTTTTTAAAGTTTGATGCTTTGAAGTAATGATTTATGTTTAGTCAGCATATCGTTAATGTTTTAACTAAGATCTTCATTTGTTAAAAAGCCCTTATAATTCGTTAGCGGACTTCCCCGCAGAAGTGCAGGAAAGTGTTGATGTGCTCATAACTCCTTATCCATCGCTAACTCTCCATTTTCCTCCAACTCCAGAACATTTATTCTGGCAAATTCAATTTTTTCCCTTATACTTTGACGCCATCTTCTTAAATATGGATGTCAACCTTCCACATCAAGGGCATTGTTCATGCTAAAAATTAACATCCAGTTAAGATAATACTCTCTGAGCCCTTTTGGCAAGCGCCTCTATGAGTTTCTCCTCCTCTAGGGCATGCTTTTCTTCCTGCGTGAGAACACTTGGAAGCCAGTCTGGTTTAGGCCTATTTGTGTAGTAAGCTCTTATAGCTCTTCTTAAAGCTCCAACGGCGAGTACGCCGCAGTGATATTTGACAGATGGTAGTCCGCCAAGCTCATCAGATACGTTTCTCCAAGAAACCTTCCATGCGTCCTGCATTGTCTTGCCCATAATCATCTCAGTTAATATGCTTGCAGCAGCTATGTTTGCTGCGCAACCATAACTCTCAAATTTGGCCTCAACTATTCTCCCGGTTGCTTCATCAACCTTTAAGTATATGGCTATCATGTCTCCGCATGCTAGACTACCCGCAAGTGCCTCAGCGTCAGCATCCTCAATCCTACCAAGATTCTTTGGGTTCCTAAAGAGCTCCAGAACTTTTTTACTGTAAGTTAAGGGCACACGGCTCGACATTTTTATCTCACCTCCATTCCAGGTTTAATCGGGTTTAATGATCTAATTCTATTGACAACTATTGGCAGAACATCTAAAACGTACTCTATATCCGCGATTGTGCTGAATGGCGAAACCTTCATTAATAGACTTCCATGAGCCTCTTCATACCTTCGTCCAATGGATAAAAGCACATGGCTGGGCTCTAGAACTCGACTTGTGCAAGCGCTCCCACTAGAGACATAAATACCTCTCATGCTCAATTCAACTGTTAAAGCTTCACCTTCACAATAAAGGAAACTGATATTCACGTTATCAGGTGATCGCTTGCTGCCAGCCGGTCCATTCAATATTGTATAGTCAATCTTTTCTAGAATGCCGTCTATTAGGCGATCCCTAAGCTCAATCATTCTCAATTTGTATTCCCCAAAGTTTTTATGTATAATTTCTACGGCCTTTGAGAAGCCCATTATGCCCGGCACATTCTCAACGCCAGGCCAGAGCTTCTGCGTGCTGAGCTGCCCGTGAATTACAGGTTCCAGTTTAATACCCTCTTTAACGTAAAGTGCACCTACACCTTTAGGACCATATACTTTATGACTGCTAAAGGACGCTAGGTCAACACCTAGGTCTTTTATATCTAAAGGAATTTTTCCGAGAGCATCGCAAGCGTCTGTATGGATTAAAATATTTTCATCCCTGTCCTTAACAATATCTCGTATGGCACTCATATTCTGCACGGTACCTATCTCATGGTTCACGGCTGCAATACTCACTAGTAAAGTCTCCCTATCAACATGTTGAGATAGGAAGTTTAGGTCAATAAAGCCCTCATTATCAACGGGTATTTTAATAATTTTAAACCCATGTTTTTCAAGTCTCTCCGCTGGAAATATTACGCTTAAATGCTCTATACTTGATACAAAAATCTTCCTTCTATTCTGCGAAAGGCTAGCTGAACCGATTATGGCTAAATTATTTGCTTCTGTTCCACTGTGAGTATAAACTAACTCATTTGGGCTGCAATTAACTGCCGAAGCAATATTCTCCGTTGCTTCATATAGTAACTGATAGCTCATCCAGCCCATAAGATGGGTTATTGATGGATGTCCTTTACCGCCCCACTTATATGCATTTTCCATAGCTTTTAGAGATTCAGGAATTATTAAACCAGAATTCTCATAGTCTAAATATACTTCCCTTTCCGGTATGCCATGCGATTCAATTAACTCAATTATAGATTTGGATAAGTCGCTATATGTCAACTTGAAACCTCCACGTATATTTGGTAAGAGTTATCAGTTCTCTCAACTTTCAGAACCTTATGACCAACATTTGAAGCCCACTCTTTAACATCTGATGGCGCTCCAGGATCTGTTGCCAGAAGCATAATTATCTGTCCAGGGTTAGCCTTCATTACAGCCTCGGCTAACGCTAGAAGTGGACCAGGACAAGACTTGTAGCGAGCATCAATAATTAAATCGGCTTTCAATCTCTATCACCATTTCATGCTAGGGAATTAAGAGATAAATAAGTTAATGTCCGAATCCTTTGCTTTATTTAGGAAGGAAGCTGCGCCAACAACGTCATCAACATACTCGATTAAATCCTCATCTTTAATTCCTAAGAGACCCATCGTTGTAGAGCAGGCGTAAACCTTCAATCTACCAGTCTTCTTACCCTGCTCTAATATTTCTCTCCAACTGGGCATAACTCCAGAGCTAACGGCCTTCTTTAAGCTATCTTCAAAACCCTTATAATCTAAGCTAACTTCTTTAGGTTCGTGATCCTTCTTCAAGGCTAGAAGACCCCAGAAAGTAAAGAATAAATCTGCGCTCCAACCCATAACAGATGCTGTAGTAGCTAAGGTTACAGCTGGAAATATTTTATCAATCTTCTCTGAGGCTACTATTATAGATATTTTTGGCATTTTTATCACTATATTATTATAGTATAACGCTGTTATATAAACTTTCTCAAATCCTCATTAGCATTTACGCAATAATGTGGAACCATATAGTTTACTTCGGCTCATATTTGCCGGCGCAACCATCCCTGAACCCACTTCTTCATGCATTCTTCCGAACAGAAGACATATGGTTTGTTCACACAGCAGGTTTTTCTGGTTATAGGTTTCCCTCGAATTAATTTACCGCAAACTTGACATCGCAAAGTTGTCACCAGCAATATATCTAGGAATATAACGGACTTATAAAACTTGCGAATATTCCTGAAAAGAATATATTTAAGCATAAAATATAAATATTAGTTATATCCTTTTATAACTCCGTTATGGAGGTGGCGACTCTCAGCAAAAAGAGCTACGTGAAAATGCTTAAATGTAGAGAGTGTGGTAAAGAATACCCGCCAATAAAAATTCATGCATGTGAGGAATGCTTCGGTCCATTAGAAGTTGTTTATAACATAGACTTTATGAATATTAATAAACACACTATTGAAGGGCGGAGCAAAACGTTGTGGCGCTACCGTGAACTCTTACCCTTAGAAGACGCGGCGAAAATCATTGATTTGGGCGCTGGCTTCACACCACTTCATGAATGTAAGCGCCTTGCAGAAGCTTTAGGATTAAGAAGACTCTACATAAAGAATGACACAGTGAATCCAACCGGATCCTTTAAAGATAGGCCAGCTACAGTTGCCATTTCAAAATCTATTGAGTTTGGGTTTAGAGCTGCTGGATGTGCATCAACCGGAAACTTGGCTGCGGCCACCGCTGCTCACGCCGCCAAGGCTGGGCTACCATGCTACGTTTTTATACCATCCAACATAGAGAAGAACAAGATTTTGCAGGCAGCTGCCTATGGGGCTAAGATCATAGCTGTTAAGGGAACGTATGATGATGCTAATAGGCTTGCAGCCCAAGCCTCATATGAGTATGACTTGGCTATAGTAAACATAAATGTTCGCCCATACTACGTGGAGGGCTCAAAAACAATCGTCTTCGAGATTTGCGAGCAACTCGGATGGAGAGCTCCAGAAAACCTAATAATACCAGTAGGCAGCGGAGCCCTGCTTTGCGCCGTATGGAGGGGGCTGAAACAATTTAATGAACTTGAGTTGATTGATGAGTTAAAGACGAAAATAATTGGAGCGCAGGCTGAAGGTTGTTCACCCATAGTTAGAGCCTACAAATCTAATTCAGAGGATATCTCGCCAATTGAAAAACCAGATACCGTTGCTAAAAGTCTAGCTATAGGCGACCCAGGAGATGGAATATATGCATTGAGGTCTATTAAAGAGTCTGGCGGATTAGCGGAATGCGCAACAGATGAGGAAATAATTGAGGGAATAAATCTCTTAGCGAAGACCGAGGGCATATTTGCTGAGCCAGCTGGAGGTATTACGATAGCCGTTCTAAAGAAGCTTATTAATTCAGGAGATATATCCAGAGATGAAGAGGTTGTATGCTGTGTTACTGGCAGCGGCTTCAAGTCTTCAGAAGTGTTCTCAAGCAGACAATTGAATATTGTGGAAGTGGAGCCAACGCTAAGTAGTCTCGAGAGGGCAAAGGAACTGGAGGTTTTAATAGAGCATGGGTAGGATAAGAATAACATTATTTGGAAGCCTAACAAAGGTTGTCGGTGAAAAAACGGTTTATGTTAATGCTTCAACATTAGAGGACGCCATAAATGAGATATCCGCTAAATATGGGAAGGAATTTAGAAACAGAATTTTAGATGAGAATGGAAAGCTGAGGAGATTCATCAATATTTACGTCAATGGCAAGGATGTTCGCTTTCTCAATCAGTTAAAAACCATGTTAAGCAATGGTGATGAGGTTTCAATTATTCCAGCCGTGGGAGGCGGATAGTGACGGTTAACTTAATTCTTATTGGATTTGGGAATGTTGGGCAAGGGTTAGCTGAGATTCTAAATTCACATGCATATGCCCTCAAAGAGAAGTATGGGCTAAGTGTAAAAGTGAAGGCGATAGTTGATCGAAGCGGGGCAGCAGTATCAGAGATAGGAATAGATTTAGCCAATGCTTTAGAGGTTAAGAGAAGATGGGGAGCGATCTCCGCTATGAAATCCATAGGCAAACCTGGTCTCTCAGCGATAGAAGTAATTGAAGAATCAAATGGAGATATAGTTATCGAAGCTACATCAAATAATCTTGAAAGTGGTGAGCCGGGGTTAACCCATATTAGAAAGGCCCTGAAAACTGGTAAACATGTTATAACAACCAATAAGGGGCCACTTGCCCTGGCATTACCGCAACTTCTTGAGATCGCGCATAGGAACAATGTGGAATTACGGTTCAGTGGGGCTGTTGGTGGAGCTATGCCAATTCTAGATTTTGCTAGGAGATGTCTATGCGGGGATGAAATATTGTCTATTAGAGGGGTATTGAATGGTACAACAAACTATATTCTCTGGAGCATGAGTGAGAGGGGAATAACAATGAGCGAAGCAATTGCAGAAGCACGTAAATTAGGTTACGCTGAAGAAAATATTTCTTATGATGTAGGTGGGCTTGATACAGCATCAAAGCTAGTTATAATTGCAAATTGGGTTATGGACTATGAAGTATCACTTAAAGATGTTAATGTTAAGGGTATAGAAAGTATATCTTTAGAAGATGTAATGAACGCAAAGAGAGAAGGGTCGGCTATTAGGCTTATAGGTTCTATAAGCCATGGGAAAATAAAAGTTTCACCTGAAATAATGCCTTTAAATAATCCGTTATGTGTAAACTCCAATCTTAACGCTGTAGTATTTGAGTGCGTCTATTCAGGACAGCATCTAATCATTGGACGTGGAGCTGGCGGCAAAGAAACGGCATCTTCAATTATGAGAGACATTATAAATATAGTCGCTAGTAGAAATGTTAACGATCATAAGAGTAAAAAAATTTTACGCATGTCTAGAGGGATAGAGATCTCAATAAGGAACTTATGCAATTAATTTGAAGGTGAGATTTATGTCCAGAGGTAAAAATGTTGATTTGTCAGAGGTTGAAATAGAGTATTATTCACGCCAAATAGTTCTTCCAGACATTGGCTATAAGGGGCAAATCAGTCTTAAAAGAGCAAGTGTATGTATATTAGGTTTAGGTGGGTTAGGTTCACCAACAGCCTTACAGTTGGCAGCTATGGGCGTAGGCCACTTACGTCTAGTTGACCACGATATTGTTGAAATATCAAATCTCCAGAGGCAGCATATTTATGGCGTCAAGCATCTCGGATACCCAAAGGTTGAGGCGGCTGCTATTAGACTTAAAGAGTTAAACCCTAATATAGAGGTGGAGCCCCTACCATTATCCATAAACCGATATAACGTTAAGAGCATTATTAATGGTGTTGATGTCGTAATTGATGGGCTTGATCGCATGAGCACACGGTACTTGATAAACCGTACATGCCAAAAACTTGGCGTACCATACATTTATGGAGCCGCCATTATGACTATGGGAAACGCCTCCACTATAGTGCCAGGGAAGACGCCATGCTTAGAATGCTTTCAAGGTGGAATCGATGATGAACTCCTCCCCTCGTGTGCTGTCGTGGGGGTCCATCCGTCAATCCTTAGCATTATAGCGAGCATAGAGGTTTCCGAAGCCGTTAGGATAATTACTGGGAGAGAACCGCTATTAGCTGGCAAACTCTTACATTGCGATATTGGAGAAATGATTTTTGAAGCAATAAATATTTCTAGGGTGGAGAGCTGTCCGATATGTGGCTCAAACCCGAGCCCGCCTAAGCCTATTGTGGAGAAAACTATTACTGAACTTTGTGGTAGAGAGGGAAAGAGGGTTTTTCTGATAGTGCCTAAGAAAAATCTCGATATAAAAATGGATAAACTGGCATCTTTATTAGCCAACCTTAAAAACTTCAATGTAAAAGTTAAGGCAAGTATGGGGATAACGTTTACAGACCCAGCTAACAATAGAACAATCAGCATTTTAAAGAGCGGTATAATGATTGCAGACAACTTTGATGACGAAGGAAAGGTATATGACTTCTATAGGGAAATATTGGTCGATGGCTTAGGAATAAGCGCTAGCGAAATAGAATTGTAAAGTGCCATTCAAATTTAATCTTCCTTGTATGCGGAAAATTTAAATAATAACAGTGTTATATCATATTAAAGTGATAGCCCTTGAGCTTAATAGAAGCGGCTGATATTGAGAAATTTATGGGACGGTATTCTATTGGACGTGATAATGGGCAAGGCTCATTACATTTCATAAGGATTAAGATTCCAGGCGGCATTTTAACATCTAGTCAATTCCGAGGTATTGCTAGCTTAGCATCAAAGTATAGTAGAGGAATAGTGGAGATAACTGATAGGCAGGATATACAACTGCATTGGATTAGAGCTGAGGACTCGCTGGACATTTTCTCCTCAATGGAGGAGATGGGCTTTACTACAGATATGTGTGGTCAGGGATTTACTGGCGCAAGATACGGAGATGTTAGAAACATAATTTGCTGCCCAGCCTCCGGCATTGAGAGAGATGAATTGTTTAATTGCTATCCAATCGCTAAAGATTTAACAAAGTTTTTTACTGGAAACATGGCCTTTCTGGATCTGCCGAGAAAGTTCAAAATATCCATGTCGGGCTGCGGCGCTGATTGCACTAGGTCATGGATAAATGATTTAGCCTTCATAGCCGTTAAGAACCGTTATGGTGAGATTGGCTTTACAATCTTGGTTGGAGGAAGCGTAGGAGCGTCGCTTCCTGGACCGAGACTTGCAAAGCCAACAGGTATATTCATTAGACCGGAGGAAACCTTTAAAGTTGCCGTTGCAGTGGCTGAGATCCATAGAGATTACAGTAATAGGGAAAGTAAGGCTAAAGCCAGGTTTAAGTGGCTTATTGAGAGCTTGGGGATGGAAAAGTTTCTCTCCATACTTGAGTCAAAGGTTGGTGGAAAACTTGAGAGATATAATGGGCAAATTTTTAGCAAGCAAACAGATCACGAAGGTTTTAAGCCACAAAATATCGAGGGCTATTATTACGTGAATATTCCTATACTTGGAGGTCGATTAACAGCCCCTCTAATGGTTAAGATAGCGGACTTAGCCGACAAGTATGGAAGTGGCGAGCTAAGACTGACGCCGACACAGAACATAATAATCCCAAATATCCACGAGGGGGATAAGGACTCACTTCTTAAGGTTCTCACGGAGATGGGTTTTCCGATGAACTCCTCCAGAAGTAGGTGGCTTAGCGTGGGCTGCTCATCAGACTTTTGTGGTAAGACATTAAATCCGCACGCGAAGGACATTATCAAAGATATCGTTGAACATCTAGAGAAGCATTTTGGCGTAGAAACCTTAAATAGCATTAAACTGCGCATAAACGCTAGCGGATGCCTGAATGATTGTGGTGCAAGCCTAGTAGCCGATATAGGTTTAATTGGCAAGCAGATTAGGGAGGAAGACCGAGTTAGGCAGGTTTACGATGTCTACGCGGGGGGCAGCTTAGGCAACAATTCTTCATTGGGTACACTTATTATTGAGAAGGCTTCACCCGAAAAACTAAAGTTCATGATTGCCTCATTTCTCACTAATTATCTGAAGAAAAGAAAAGATAATGAAGATATTAGTGAGTTTTGCAAGAGATATACAAAAGATGAATTAAGAGATTTTTTCATAAATTTTAGAGGTGAATTAACAATTGAATAAAGGTAAAATTAAAGTTGAAAAGGTTGATGAGGGATTATACAGGTTGGATGCGCGCGGGCTAGTCTGTCCATATCCCCAGCTTCTAGTTACAAGAACCTTAAGTAGCCTTTCACCAAATGAAAAACTGGAAGTTATACTTGACAATCCTCCCTCAGTGAGAGATATACCGCCAACATTAGAAGAAAGAGGCTATAAAGTTAGTATTATAAGGCTGGACGGCGCAACATGGAAGATAATTATTCAGACACAATAAATTATTTTTTCACTAATGAAATCTTACGGTCTCTTGTGTGAAATACAATAGTGTTAATACCCCTCGACGACCTCCTAATTGCGCTTTTAAATAACAAATACACTTAAAAATTATAATATAATAGTCCTGTTGCACTAACCTTTGTTAATATCCCACTATTCTTTAAGTTTCTCCAGGATTATTGCTGGACAGATCTTTTTGATTCCATCTATTGCGCCTATTTTCTCAGATATTATTTTTGTTAGTTCTCTCCCATCCCTCGCCCATATCTCGGTCATTATCATGTGGTCGCCTGTTGAGGTAGCCACATACCTTGTTTCGGGAAACTCGCACATTTTCTGAGAAGCCTCTAAAAGTTTTGATGGATCTACATCTACGCCTACTATTGCAACTGTGTTTAAGCCTATTTTAGAAGGGTCGATAATAACCGTGAACCTTTTTATTACGCCCTCTTGCTTCAACTTCTCCACCCTTTTCCTAACAGTAGACTCACTAATCTTAAGTTTACGAGCAATCTCAGTGAAGGGCATGCTGGCATCTTCCTGTAGAAACTTTAAGATGGCTAAATCAACTTCGTCAACCATTATTTCACTCTCATCTGAATTTTAGATTTTTACGTCATTTTTTATCCGAATATCGTACATAAGATTTTTAAATTAGTGGAAATTAATAAGTCTATCGTAGATTAATAGTGGTGAAAATGATGGAGTACGCGATGCCCTTAATAGGTGAAAAATTCCCTCAAATGGAAGTGAGGACAACAAAGGGCATTATTAGATTGCCAGATGACTATAGTGGAAAATGGTTTATCTTATTCAGTCATCCGGCAGATTTCACGCCGGTATGCACAACGGAATTCGTAGCTTTTCAAAAAAGGTATGAGGAATTTAAAAACCTTAACTGCGATTTAATTGGGCTTAGCATAGATCAAGTATTTGCTCATCTCAAATGGGAAGAGTGGATAAAGGAAAAGTTGAATGTTGAAATAGAGTTTCCAATAATCGCAGATAACACCGGATCGATATCTGCAAGGTTAGGTATGCGCCACAAGCAAGCAGAAGGCACTCAAACAGTAAGAGCGGTATTTATAGTTGACCCTAAAGGAATAATCAGAGCTATACTTTACTATCCTATGGAACTTGGCAGAAACATGGATGAGATCCTCAGAATGGTTAGGGCGCTGCAAATTGCCGATAAAGGCTATGCAATCCCGGCAAACTGGCCGAAAAATGAGGTTATAGGCGACCATGTAATTGTCCCGCCGGCAAACACTGTAGATATGATTAAAAAGAGGAGGGAACAGGAGAAAGCCGGCGAAATCGAGTGCATCGACTGGTGGCTATGTCATAAAAAGATAGCGGATTAAGCATTAAAGCCTCTAGACTTTCTAACTCACCTTTATTTTTTGTTTGAATGTGGTGTTTTATGAAATTTTTATGATGCCTATTTCCTCTAGACTTGTCAGGTTATTCATTTTTATCATTTTATTTGAAATTGTGTAAAGTATGTCGCCAATATATAGTGCTCGCTCAACCGCATATTCAGAATAGAACCAGTATCCGCTTTTAAGAAAATCCTCCTGGTCTTCTATGTGCGTGATTCTGCCCCTTAAGCGTATATTGCTCTCAGTTATTTCAAAAACATATAGCCCTTGCCAAACATAGTCTCCATAGGCATTTGGAGGAACACCGTCCGGATACTTCGCTTCATCCACCTCGGCAACCAGCACGGGCATTGCAAGCATCTTTAGATTCTTATCGAATAGCATGGCCTTATGATCCCGCAGAACAGGCGAGTCGGTTCCCCTATCGCCTATCAAGTAGCTATCCACCTCCTTCGGGTGATTAAAATCGCTTACGTCAAAGAGCGATATTTTAACGCCCTGATACCATGCGAAATCTCCCTCTTCAGCCTCAACGGTCCATTTCCCTATACCAATCAAATGATTTTCATCGTAGGGATGTAGATAATCAGAGTAGCCTGGGATCTTAAGCTGCCCAAGCACCTCCGGTTTAGCCGGATCCTTAAGGCTTATAACAAATAGCGGATCAACCTTCTTGAATGTGACCAGGTAGCATCGGTCGCCCATGAACCTTGCTGCATATATTCGCTCACCTGGAGCAAGACCCTCAAGCCCGCCGATAACAGCTAGGCTCTTGTTCAAAACGTAAACGTTGCTTCTCATCGGATTTTCATCTTCACGCGCGATGGAGAATGATGTGGTAAATAAGCCCCTAAATACCGCCTGATTCGTTGTCGTTGCTATTCGGAAATATCCATCATGCTCATCCATTGAGAACTGGTTTAAGACAAAGCCCGGGACTATCCCGCTTGCTTCATAACTTATTTTGCCCCCATCTATGCGTATTCTATGAATCTCAGTCGCCTCCCCATATTCTTCGTTGTATCTCGGCACCGCAACGTAGATATTGCCTAAGGAGACGTAGATGCAGCTTGCAGATCCAAACAGGAAGGTTTCATAGGCAATTGGTTCTTCAGCATCCTGAATATTTACCGCGGCGACAACTGTAAATGCGTAATAGAAATCCGAAACATTCGCGTAGTAAATCGATGTGGGCTCCACATCCCTAATGCGCCCATTATCAACTATTTTCGGAAGAATAGGCTTTTCATCTCCTAAATGATACGCTGGAAGAGTTGCTAGAACATAAACATATTTCCCGATCATTCTAGAGTTGAAGTAAACCCCGCTTAAAGTGACGTTCCTTATCAGGGTTGGCTTTTCATGCTTTTCGACATCATAAACCATTAGATAAGTCTGTGGCCCCATAAATTCCTTGCTTTCAGTTTCATTTAGAGAGATTGGATAATAAGCGTCGCTGTAGGCGAAAATAACTAGCCTATTAGCGTTTATGAATATTCCGCAAACTGTAGCGTTCACTTTAATCTGAGAGCTTATTTCAGCCTCCTCAGGAGGATAAGCCCTAACGATGAAAACGCTTCCGCCAGAGACTAAGTATATGTATTTCCCATCAGTCTTCACTATATCAGCCTCATCGACGCCCTCAACTTGAATGTTCGTTTTAGAATAACCCACGTCCATTGAATCAGATTCCGCCGCGCTGGCGAATGCAGCGAAGCTTTTCTCCAGAAAGATTCTCGGCGAGCCAAGATATCTCCCATATGATCCGCTCTTCAGCAGGAAGTTCTTCATCTCCTCTAGGGATGAGAATTTTAGCAGAAATACCTTTCCGCTGGAAGACGCATCAGCATCATGCTTATTATTCGTCAATAGTGGGCCGCCCATATACAAAGTTAAAGTTAGAGAGGACACCAATGTAAGCGCTATCAGAGCCGTTAGCAGAAAATTTCTAAATGAAACTTTATAATCTCCAATTTCAGACATTTGATTCACCATGTAATATAATTGGATTTCCCACTCTTAATATTAGGCATTAGAACGTTTGTTCTAGATATCAGAACAAGAGTTTAAAGCAGCTCAGGCGCATTTTTCCCAATTGGGATTTATGGAAAAATAAAGAGTTAGTGAGGGAATAATGTCATCTATGTAGAAAGAAGATCGTATGTTTCTTCTAAACGGTTAACTATATTTCGCCCCCTCTCTGTGATTAGATACATTTTCCTTTTGTTCCTTTCAACAGTGGTCACTAGGCCCTTCTCAACTAATGAGTCTAAAATCTCCTTAAGGGTTATCCAGGATAAATTACACTTGTACATTATGTTTGTTGGCTTGCTATACCCCGCCATGATTGTCTCTAAAACTTCAAGGTATATTTCAAGTCTCGATCTTTTCTTCGACATTGCTTCTCGCCTATCACTTCAATAATTATTCCTTAGTCCTCTCTAGGGGATTTCTTTAAAATATAAGTTATGAATTACAAAGATGTGGAGATAAAGCAGTAATTTTAATATGTAGAATATGTAAAGACTGAAAATTTAGTTTTAATGGGAAAGGAACGGTGCGATTGGAAGATATGGAGAACTTTATCTCCTAAAATTCCATTCTCTCGTAGAATACTTCTCTTTATTAAGTTTGTTAGCTGTTTGCTTTTCGAAATCAGTTATTTCCCCCGGCAGCAACTCGATATCGAAGGATTCCCTAAAACCCCTTATCAAAGCATCCGTTAGCTCCTCAAAGCTAACATCCCTTCCTAAATATCTCTTTATTGATGTAACCCTCTCCTCAGCGGACTTTATCATCTTGTCACGTATCTTCTCGCTTGGAATCCTAAGCACTGTGAACATAAGCGCTGGATTAACATCGCGTAGTATCGTGCCATGCTGATGGACAACATTCATTCCCCGCGTCTGGGCATTTCCAGAGATTTTTCTACCATTGACAACTATATCATTTATCGGCTTGAACTCGGCTGGAACGCCTAGAAGCCTTAAGCCTCTGACAAGTCCTGAACATAAAGTTTCATAGGTTTTCTGAAAATCTCGAGAAATCAACCTGTGATCCTCATTTATTATGAGGCTATATGTTAATTCGCCATCACGGTCATGATATACCGCTCCGCCGCCTGTTCTTCTTCTCACATAGTTAATGCCCAATCTATCACATGCATTTATATCCACTTCCTCCTCCATGCTCTGAAAATACCCTATTGAAACAGCTGATGGTTCCCATCTGAAGAAGCGAAGCGTGTTAGGTACGATCCCCCTGGATCTGGCGATAACTATAGCCTCATCTAAAGCCATATTATAAAATGCATCGTTAAGTCCAGTGTTAAGTAAACGCCACTCCTCAACCATTGCTTTCACCAGCCTTAATTATGCATTTCGCAAAATCTTCCGGAGTAACCCCCAGGAGAGTTATTTTCTTGCTTTCAACGAAGTTTCTTATCGTCTCAACTATTATTTTCTCGCTCAATGGGCATCCAATAAGGGTTTTTTCAAGATCCTCAATAAGCTCCTCCGGATGCATGAAAAAGTCGCCTGTGATCTTTATCGCGCTTATCCTTCCATCGTCCTTACTGAGACGAACCTTAATTAGCTTGCCGCCTTCAACCTTATATTCGGATCTGAACATTCAGCAGCCACCTCAATTTATAGGGAAACATTTTTTCGGTTAAATATTTTAATGTTTCCGGGATGACGCGTAATAGAAAAGTTTTTGAATAAGTTGAGATTCTTAAATTGATCGTAAACTAAGAATGCAGCTTAAAAATAGTGAGGGTTAAGCATGCTGGAAATCTCTGAGAGAACTAAAAATCTCGGCACTGAGAATGCGTTTGTAGTTCTGAAAGAAGTTAATGAACTTGTTAGAAGCGGCAAGAATATAGTGAACTTCTGCATTGGCCAGCCGGACTTTGACACGCCGGAATATATAAAGGAGGGTGCGATAAAAGCCATAAGGGAGGGAAAAACCGGGTATACGCCATCAGCAGGTATACCTGAACTTAGAGAAGCAGTTGCAGCGTACTTCTCCGAGACTAGGGGGATCGATGTTAAGCCGGATTGGGTTGTTGTGGCATGCGGCGCTAAGCCCTTCATAGGCTACACGATATTGTCTGTCACAGATTACGGTAGGGGTCATGAGGTGATTTATCCCAATCCTGGCTTCCCAATATATGAGTCGCTTATCCGGGCTTACGGCGCGGTTCCTGTTCCCATACCGCTTCTTGAGAGCAGAAACTTCAGCATAGACATAGATTATTTAGAGAAAATAGTGAATGAGAGAACTAGGCTGCTCATACTGAACTCCCCCCATAATCCTACAGGCGGGATTCTGGACAGAAAAACTCTGGAGTGCATAGCGGAAATTGTTAAGCAGTACGATAATTTATGGGTTTTCTCAGATGAGGTTTATTCAAGAATATTTTATGAGGGCGAGTTTTTAAGCATAGCCTCAATAGATGGGATGCAAGAGAGAACAATAATTGTTGATGGAGCATCGAAGACGTACGCTATGACGGGCTGGAGGATAGGTTTCGCTGCAAATGAGAGACTCGCCGATCATCTCGCCCGATGGGTAACAAACACTGAATCATGCGCACCACATCCAAATCAGTATGCTGCGCTTACAGCGCTTACAGGTCCACAGGACGACACGAGGAGGATGATTGAGAGCTTCAGGAGGAGACGTGAGATAATCGTCAACGGACTGAATTCAATAGAGGGGATTAAATGCTTAAAGCCCGGCGGCGCATTCTATGTCTGGCCGAATATTACAGAAGCCTGTAAACTTGTTTGGGCTAGGGATTCTGAGGAGTTCAGGGCGCGTCTCCTCTACGAGGCCGGCGTGGCGGTTCTCTCAGACATACATTTCGGACATAAGAATGAGGGCGAAGGTGAACATTTGAGATTCTCATACGCGGCGTCGGAGGAGAATATCCGTGAGGGACTTAGGAGACTTAAAGCCTTCATAGAGGAAAAAAGCGTTTGAAATCTGCATCTCTTTGATATGCGTAAAGTAATTAACTTTTTAGGATTTCATTTCACATTTTCTTTTCAAAATAGATGACCCTATCGCGGAGAACCATCCTAAGAGGACAATTAGGGTTGCTGGGAAACCAGCGATCTTCAACGGTAGATTAAGCGCCAAAAATTCGAAGATGAACAACATGAGACTTATTGCTGCAGCTGAGATCAAGCCGAATTTACGTTTATATTTTGATGCTGTCTGGATAGATAGAAGTCCTGAGAGAAAAATGTCCCCTACGCCTATAGCCGCTAGTTTCCGTGATGGATAGGTTGGGAGGATAAGCGCTACTGGCAGGCGTAAGCCGATCATTTTGCTGGCGGACTCAACCATATGTCCCGTCCCAAAAACTTGGATTACATCCATTAATGTTAGTAGCACGGCGAAAGCCAACGTAATCTTCCATGGGAAGAGGGGGCTCAAGTATATAATTATCATGATTGAAAATATGGCTGCGAAAACATTTATAATATAAATATTTTCCACCAGTAGGTATGTTGCCAAAAATATTGCTGGTGGAAATATTGCCAGGAGCCATTTGCCTAAAATGATATACGTAAACATTAGCAGCATGTAGGTGTAAGCGGATATGAAAAGAATCTGTATTGCGTAGCCCGGTATAAAAGTTACTAATGTAACCATTACCCCCATTAAGAGAACTATGAGGGCCACTTCGCGCATGCCGAGTTTTTTACCTTCAAAGATGCTCCTCATTTTCTTCTCAAATCTCTCATGCAGAAAAATGGATGATGAAACTATAAGGAAAACTGACAGCGGCAGCAGAAAATCTATTTCCATATTCCATCAGCATCCATTTCTCGGATGTTTTTCAAACTATGCTAATTATATAAGCCTTTTTCTCCTCAGACCAGCATGGCTCATCGGGTCATTCATGACCTTCGGAATCCAATCAAGAAGATCGGTGGCAACCATATGATAGCCTTTTTCGGCGGCAACAAAGTCGCCGGCTGCACCATTAATAAAGGCTCCAGCAACGGATGCTTCAAAAGGATCCGTTCCCTGCGCTAATAGTGCGGCAACTATGCCTGATAGAACATCCCCTGTTCCGCCAACGGTCATCCCCGGGTTTCCAGTGAAGTTAAATTTAGTCCTGAAGCCGTCGGAGACTATGTCTACATAAGACTTCAACAATATGGTGGCGTTAAGGTTCTCCGCCGTTCTCATCACATGCTCCGCCCTATCCTCCAAGTTGTCAGGCAGCTTCTCACCTGTCAGAATCATGTATTCGCCCATGTGGGGTGTTAAAACCGCCGGGATCTCAAGCCTATGCTTGAAGCTGGCGAAAGCCTTTAATCCATCAGCATCAAGTAAAATTGGAATCTTCCGTTCCTCAGCAATCATCATTATCTCCTTAACAGCCTCCACGGTTTCTCTGTGAAGCCCTAATCCCGGTCCAACCGCTATGGCGGTAACCTTATCCATGTAGCTTCTTACCGTCGAAATATTATTTTTCCCTAAGTATTCGCCTTCGAGCTTAAGCGTTATTAAATTCGGTGACATAGATGATATTGCATACGCTGTTTCACGCGGTGCAGCAACATAAACAAGGTCTACCCCAGCCCTTAAAGCTGCTAGGGCTGTTAATGCCGGTGCGCCAGTGAAGGTTTCGCTGCCGCCAACAACAAGCAGCCTGCCGAAATCTCCCTTATGTGCCTCTGGAAATCTAGGTTTCACTGATATTATCACGTCTCCTGGTCCGGCGAACCTTTCAATCTCGGGAGGAATACCGATGCTTTTAACGATTAATTCGCCCACATATTCTTTAGCCTTAAAAAGTCCGGGCTTAGATTTATGGAAGGTGACTGTTAAATGCGCCTTCACGGCTTCGCCTAGAACAGTCCCTGTGTCCGAATCTATTCCGCTTGGGACATCAACGGCAACCTTGAAGGCGTTGGACTCATTTATTTTCTTTATCAGCTGCGCTATTGGCGGGCGGGGCGGGGTTTTTAATCCTATTCCGAGTAGAGCGTCTACAAAAATTTCCGCTTTAACATCTGGGATAAGCGATGAATCGTATGTTTCACGTATAGCCACCGAATTACGTAGCGACCTCAGTATCTCCCAATTCCTTCTAGCCTCTTCATTAGTTATCTCTGAGGCTTTCCCAGCGAGAATAACCTCAACCTTGAAACCCATGCATGCTAAATGCCTAGCTGCAACGAAGCCGTCTCCACCGTTCCCGCCTAAACCGCAGAAGACCGCAACTCTGGATTCCTGGGGCTTAAAACGTGACGCTATTTCAGCAGCAACGCTTCTACCGGCATTCTCCATGAGCTGCAATCTGGATATGCCGAAGTATTCCGCGTTCAAGTCGAGCGCCCGCATCTCCCTAGATGTTATTAATTCTGTGAGCATCCTTTACACCCTGTAATGCCCAAAATCAAAAAGATTTTTTAAGCATTTAAGTTATATTATTTTTTGAGGGAAAAGTATGCCGACAGCGTTCGTTTTAATAAATGCTGAAATAGGTTCCGAAAGCGAAGTCTTAAATGAGCTTAGAAAGGTTGAGGGGGTTGAGGAAGCCTACAGCGTCTACGGCGTTTATGATATTATAGCCAAGGTGAAGGCAGAATCGATGGAGAAGCTTAAAGATGTTGTCACATGGCGCATACGTAGACTTAACAAGGTTAGATCCACGCTAACCATGATAGTTATTGAGGAAATGCAGAAGTGAAGATGCCATTCGCCCTCAACCATGAAGCCGCGCGGTCAATCTAGCATATGAGCTGATCCCATCCTACTGGAATAAAAATATTGGAGAAAATCGCCGGTGGCATCTCGGTTGAAGCGCTTGTTTGGAGTACATGCCCCCATACATGGATCCTACGACTATAAGTCTTTTATAGAATTATCGTTTATGGCTGATGAGCTGGGCTTCGATTACCTTACTGTTGGAGACCATTTCTTTCTCCCATCTGAAACATATGCAAAAATAGGTGGGGATCCCTCAAGACCGGATAAACTGGATGCTTGGTCAACCTTATCCGCCCTTGCAGCTAAAACGAAAACAATTAGGATCGGCACACGCGTTTCCCCAGTACCTTTCTATCTCCCATCCAGATTAGCTAAAATTGTAGCCACGGTCGACATAATCTCCGGGGGAAGAGTGATACTTGGGGTTGGCGCCGGCTGGTATAAGGATGAAGCAGTAGCATACGGGGTTGAATGGGGAAGCCATCGGGAGCGCATGGAAAAAATGCTGGAGGGCTTAGAAATAATTTTAAGCCTGTGGACCAATGAGAAAACAACATTTAAGGGGAAATACTATCAAGTTTTAGAAGCGCCCTTCTGGCCTAAACCATTACAGAAGCCGCATCCTCAAATATGGTTCGGCGGATCCTCAGACGCAATAATAGATGCCGCCGCTAAATATGGGGATGGAATTTTCCCACTAACAAACACGCCGATAGAAAAGTTAGTTGATATTTCGCAACGCCTCAGGAAGGCGGAAAGAAGGCATCGTAGAGAGAAAAAAGTTATGCTTGCTCCAGCAATCTCATACCCAAGCGGAATAGGAGAGAAGTCTGAGTGGGCTTCCAAAATAGAAAATTACATTAAAATCGGCGCAAACCTAATTTTAATAGATTTTACAATGGAATATGCGCCGCTTAATGAGGCGCGATCATTTCTAAAAGAGTTTGCAGAAGAAGTTCTTCCAAGCTTCCGCTAATCTTTAAGAAAACATCAGTAAACGGAAGAAGACCAGCACATCCACCTAAGGCCTTTTTTACAATTCCGTCTCCGCTCAGAATCTTCCGTACTCCCCCTTAATTATGAGGGACAAGACTATGTCTGCAAGCATTATTTCCCCAACCTTATATGCCGATGCCCTAAGCGAGCAGTCAGGCAACTCATCAATCAAAATTAGAGTGGGCTCCTTAAGAGGTTGCAGGAGGGAAGCATCTGGGAGAAGATATTGATGGAGCTTTCATTGCTGAGCATCTTCAGCCTCCTTATAGAAAAGTATATACGTAAATACATTTACATACTTAAAATGGGAGTTGACATGAAAACTTTAACTGTTAAGGTGGACGACGAGCTTAAAGAACGTATGAAGAGACTGAGGCATGTGAATTGGAGTGAGGTGATAAGAGAATCGATTAGAAGGAAAATTGAAGAGGAAAATGGACGAAACATTGCTGAGGCAGTCTTAATTAATGAAAGACTTAGAAGGGAGGCGCCTGAGGGATGGGACAGCGCCAAAGTGATTCGCGAATGGCGCTTAAAAAGGTAGTTTTGGATGCGAGCGTAGTAGCGAAATGGTACCTTAAAGAAAAATATAGCGAACAAGCGTTAAAGATTCGTGACGACTATATTTCAGGACGCATAACAATAGCTGTCCCATCCTTGCTGGATTATGAAGTTTTGAATGCTTTAAAATACAGCGGAGTATACTCAGAGCAAGAACTCAAAGATATTGCACGCTCATTAAACAAATATAGCTTCGAACAGTGGAAATTTAAAGACGAGTTAAAAGATGAAGCCGTCAAAATAGCATCCAAATATAACATAACCATATACGATGCAAGTTATTTAGCATTAGCTAACTTAACGAAAGCCCCATTTTACACAACCGATGAAGAGCTTCTAAACAAAACAGCAGAACTGAAAATTGCCAGGCACTTAAAAGATGCGACGGCGAAAATAAAGGAAAATTCGAAGGGTGGTTAAAGGTTAACTTTTGGAGCCCCTAGCCGTTAAATTTTACGTCTCCGGTCAGAGTCTGTTTAGAAATCTTCACCTGCCATATGTTGAATTCAGGAAGAGAAGGGCTGTTAAGGCTGGTTGAGTGACTAAAGCGGCCAAATTGTAAATTAGATACAAGTTCTGTTAGTTATCGCTAAGAGCCTGTTGCTTAACATTTCATTTATAGAAATTGACTTCCTTTTGATATTCAAAGTATGAATAGGCAATTGTGTAGCCTACGGCTGATATTACTGGGATGAGGATTAAAATGATGGCGTATTCTGGGGTGAGGGCTCCGAGAATGGCAATTATTCCAGCGATTTTGAACAGTTTCCCTCCAATCTTGTGGGTTTTCTCCCATACTTTATCGCTGCTTAAAGTCCAAGGTGTTCTTATACCAATAAACCAGTTTCTTTTCGACTTTTCGCAGAGAACACCAGTGTAATAGAATAAGAGGCCCATGCCTACTGGGAGCAGCATCGTCGGGCTTATTTGGATCCCAATATTCCAGAGAATCACTTGTAGATATATGGAGAGGAAGAAGATGGAAAAGATAATGATGAACCCATCATAATATTTTCTGAATTCTTCAATATTCATCTTTAAAGGGTCTATCCTTGGAACCGCAACAAAAAGTAAGGCAATCCCGGCGAAAAATAATGGAAGCAAGAATAAACCCCAGAACTTAGGAAGGTATCCATCAGCTTCACCCTTAGAATTCCAATGGCTAGCAATCTCATCCGGCATACATGGATATAAACAAAAACCGATAACAAAAAACAGCAGAACCATTGCAGAAATTATTAATTCGCTCTTTCTAACATTCACAGCCTTCACCTTCAATTACTTCGAAAGTCGAGAACTATTTAAACATTCTCGAACGCCATAAACCCCACAATAATCATCGTATCAACAAAAATTTTCGACACTTGTGATTAAAGTTAATAGTATTTATTTTTTTAGAGTAAAAGTCTTTTTCATGTTGTGAGCGTGCTTATTAAGCCTTCCGTATTCGCAGTTTCATAAACCCTTTTATCCCCGGTAAAAAATTGTGCAGCCTTCACTGCTTTGGCTGAAGCTATTTGGAGGGCATCAGCCTCATATATGTGATACTTCTCGATTATGTTCCAGCTTTCAATCAGCAATTTAAATTTAATAGGCACAAGCATTAATACTCCAAGCCGCAACAACCTCCGCGTTTCGATGAGAAAACGCCTTTTAACTGTCAGGTAGTCTTCTGGACTAAGTACCCCCCTTACACAAGCCTTATCAAAAGCTCCAATCGTTTCTCCTACGTTCCAAGAGCTGAAAGCCATAGATAATTCTCCCGAGTAAGCTTTTAAATAAACATCTCTAACAACCCTGCTTCCAGGTTCCTCAATATATCTTTTAACTATGCTGCTTGAATCAAGATAAGCTATCGGCTCTCTCATCCCTCAAGGACCTCACGAAAACGCTTACAAGACCAGCCCTAGGCTTTATAGGTTCAAAATCTATCTCATAACTTTCAGCTTCACCTATTCCTTTGAGAGCCGCATCAAACATCTCCTCAAAAAGCTCTTCCCTAATGAGCTCCTCAAGAGCTTGACTAACTTCTAAGCCTCTTCTAGCCACCCTTAACTTAAACTTCTCCCATAACTCTTTATCTGCATATATGCTTGTCTTGATCTTAGCCATATACGCCGCCTGTACCGAATATACCTAAATCAGTATTTAAACCTTTCCGCATCCCAAAACAAGTACAACAATAGAATGTTAAACCCAGCTTGCCTACTCTTTGAAATGACTACCAGTAACACCGATAACTTGACAGTATATCCCAGTAGATAGATACACCAATTAGAAAGTTAGAGCTCCTTTAATGTAGTTTGATGGTTTTTCAGATGCTATTTCGAAGGCTTCTTGGGCCTTTTCATAAGGGAACCTGTGAGTTATTAGAGGTTTTTGATCAACCATGCCTTTTCTGAGAAGATTTACAGCGTCATAAAAATCTTTATTAAAGTTAGTGGAGAAGGCTGGTGTTGTATTTAATATTGTAAGACCCTTTACATGCCATTTCTCTGTTGGAACTTTTTCGTCTATCACATGTCTTCCAAAGATTACAAGTTTCCCGCCAGATCGAACAATTTCAGTTGCTAGATCTATAGTTCCAGGCGCACCTGAAGCTTCAATTACAATATCCGCCTTTCCATTTAATATGTCATGAACCTCCTTAATTGCGTCCTTCTCCTTTGGATTAATTACATATTCAGCTCCAAACTTCTTAGCTAACTCTAAACGATCATTTCTAATATCAATGGCAATAAGATTATTTATTAAATTCTTAGGCATGGTTTGAATTAGAAGTAGGCCCATATAGCCGCAACCGATTATACATATATTGTCGCCTACCCTAATATCGGAGCCTTTTATTCCTGTAACAACGCATGCTAAGGGCTCAGAAATCCAGTAAACAAGGGCATCCTCATCTACATAACCAGGAATCTTAACCACATTTTGACTTTCCGTCTTATAATACTCTGCGAAGGCAGGTCCTCCAAGAGCTGCAACTTTATCTCCACATTTAACATTCTTAACGCATTCGCCAATCTCAGCAACTATTCCTACCCCTTCGTGACCCATAACTCCGCCGCTAGGAAGCTTCCCCTGAAAGACATAAACATCACCCATACAAATACCACAAGCCTTTGTTTCGATTAAAACTTCATTTTTGCCTGGTTTGTCCACCTCAATTTCAACTATTTTAACTAAATTTTTATCTAAAAATACACCTTGCGCTTTCAACTATAAACCACTCCATTTAGGGCAGCAAATATTTAATAAACTGACTAGATTATTATTTCGCTCTCTAATAAAAATATTGTAGCTGATGGTGAAGCACGTCTTCAAGCCTGGGAAGAGACGGCTGAATCTGGACAACCTAAGGTGGAGGGGAACAGTCAAAGTCATAATGTACGTAGCCCTATCCTACTCAGTCATACTGGCAGTAGCCATAACAGCCCACAAGATGGGAAGACCGGACCTAACCCACAGCATCAAAGCCTTCCAATAGCTAACAGGAATTATTCACGCCTTATGCGCGCAGAAAACTAGCATCCAGTATTTTAGACTGTTTAGTTAAACATTCTAGGAAGAAATCCATTCCATATCTCACAATCGGAATTAAGTTTTAAATTTAAATTTTTGTGGCTAGGGCTTTTTTGAGGGTTTATGTGTTTTGAATATGATTGTTAGTGAAGTAAATGAGGATTGTTTTTAGGAAACTCTATTAGCGCTTCTATTGCCGTCAGTTTAACTCTGATCTATCATCTTCGGGTTCAATCAAATGCCTTCTCTTCATCCGGCAGTAAAATATTTTGCAAGAAATAAATATTAATGTTGCCCCTCTATATCCTCACCAGTAATAGTTAAGGTTGACTTAAGAAATAGTGATTGAGCAGATGAGGATGCATATAGGTTTCGATGATACTGATTCGCCTAAAACTGGATGCACAACATATTTAGCTGCCCTAATGATTGAGAAACTGCGCAGATTAGGAGCATCATTTATAGATTACCCAAACCTGATCAGATTGAACCCTAATGTTCCATGGAAAACTAGGGGGAACGGCGCATTATGCCTTAGAATCTCCCTTAAAGAGGACTTTTATGAGGAAGTTAGAGAAAAAACGCTTGAAGTCATTGAAGAAAATGCAGACTTCGGTTATAAGGGAACAGATCCAGGCGTAGTTTTTCTCGTTGGCGATGTGCCGGCGGAGATTAAGATGTTCGCCAAAGAAGCCATTCAGGGAATTGTGAGAATGAGTGAGGCTTTAAAAATAATTAAAAAGTTTAGAGCAGAAGCAGTCGGCTATAAGAGGGGGCGGGGCATAATCGGCGGGCTGGCGGCAATAGGTGAAACCCTAGAGGGCGATCACACTTTTGAACTCATAGCATACAGAAGATCGGAGAATTGGGGAAAACCAAGAAAGATCGATGCCTCATCAGTTATTGAGATGGATAAGGCGATGGGACAATTAACATTTAATAATATTGATGCTGAAACGGGTAGAATACTCATAATGCCTAGGGGTCCTGATCCGGTGCTTTACGGCATTAGGGGCGAGAGCCCTGAGGCTGTTAGGCGCGCTCATGAAATGATCCGCTCATATGAGCCCATTGAACGCTGGATAATTTTCAGGACAAATCATGGAACAGACGCCCATCTTAGAAGGGTTTCCTCAATAAGCGATGTAAAGCCATACATGCCCATCATAGTTCAAGGCGAAGTTACGGGTAAACCAACCATTATCGCCGGTGGACATGTAATATTTAAGATAAGAGATGAAAACGGCACCGTTGACTGCGCCGCCTATAGGCAAAGCGGCATCTTACGTAAAGTCGCTGAGGCACTGATCGAGGGGGATATAGTTGAAGTTTATGGCGGTGTACGTCCACCCTCAAGAAAGAATTTGAAAACAATAAACCTGGAGAAAATAAGGCTGATTAAGCTCGCTGATATGGTTGTCCTTCAGAATCCAGCATGCCCAAAATGCGGCAAAAGGATGAAATCTATTGGTAAGGGCAAGGGTTTCGAATGTTATAAATGCGGCTTTCACGGAGCGAATCTCACAAAGATCGCTTTTAAAGTTGAGAGGTCTATAAAACCTGGGCTTTACGTTGCTCCCCCGAGATCTGAAAGGCATTTAACAAAGCCCTTATCAAGATACGGCTTAGAAAAGTCTGAGAGACCGAGATATGCTGACGGGATAATACCTTACAGCCTATTCTCGAATTTTACATAAGCGAAAACGCTGCCAATCTCCTTCGGAATTGGAAATATTTAATTGTAGCAGTCTTATATTAGGTGAGTGGGAATAGCGGTTTAATGGTGGTGCGGATCATGAGTGAGGAAACCAGGCTTCCGCCAGCAGTTCAGGAGAGACTTCTAAGGCTGCAGCAGCTACAGGAGACCCTCCAGACTGTTCTAGCGCAGAAACAGCAGCTTGACCTTGACCTTTTAGATATCGATAGGGCTTTAAGTGAGCTGGAGAAAACTCCGGATGAAACCGTAATATACAAGTCCATAGGTTCCCTTCTAATTAGAACCGATAAGGCGAAAGTCACCAGCGAGCTGGCTGAAAGAAAGGAGTTAACGAGTATGAGAATATCTGTCCTCACAAAGCAGGAGGAAAGGCTTAGAAGCCAAATAAAGGAGCTCCAGGAGAAACTTCAGAAAGATCTGCGTCCACTATCGCCAACATGAGATTAGCGGTGCCCCTCTTGAGCAAGCGGCGAACACCACCGTCTTCCCTAACCTATGAGGAACTGGAGAGAATATGCGACTTAGCTGAGGAGGCTGCCAGAAGATACATTGCATCAAAGGTTCCAAAGGAAGGAATATCAGACCTAACTATTACGGTCAGCATAGAGAGCTCGGAATCCCTTAATGTCGATATTGATGTGGAGGTTAGGCTTTCCCCGCTGTATGGAAATTTAAACGTGAAAGAATTGGCAAGGGGCTCGGTGAAGGCAGCCTTCGAAGCCATTGAGGAATACTTAAAACAGGTCTAGAAGGCTTTCTACTGCTGCGAAGACTTTCTTCAGAATATTGCGGCGAATCAAATTGATTATGAAAAACCGCTAATATTCCTCACAGAAATATGAAAGATTCCCTGGGAGGTGAATCATGAGCAACGGCGAATTCATACGTAAAATTAAGGCGATTATCGAGGAGAAAGGGGCTAAATTTGCTCTTCTACTGTGCCATCAAAATGCTGATCCAGATGCCGTATGCTCATCCTACGCCCTTTCTAAATTATTGAATCATTTAAAAGCCGGAATAAATGTTGAGGTTGCATCACCGGAAAGCGTGAGCAAAATATCAAAGGTTCTGTTGGAACGATTTTCAATGAGGGTTGTAAATGATAAGCCAAGCTTTGATGAGGCCGACATAATTTTCATGGTTGATACAAATACGGTAAAGCAGCTCGGCGAATGGGGCGAGTACCTAAAGGAAGCGCATTTACCCCTAATAGTCATTGATCATCACGCACCCCATCCGGAGACGGAGAAAATCGCTTCCCTATGCATTTACAATGAGAATGCTTCATCCACATGCGAGATAATTTACAGCTTCTTCAAGGAGGCTAATATAAAACCATCAAGCGATGTGGCGAATGTTTTATTTCTCGGCGCAGCTTTCGACACGAAGCACTTCGCGCTGGCTGATGCATCAACATTCAAAATGATCGCTGAACTGATCGATTTAGGCGTTAACGTTAAGGAAGCGATAAGCCTCCTTACGGCGCAAATGGATGTTTCAGAGCGCATGGCTAGACTAAAAGCATGCAGGAGAATGAAACTTATGAGGATAGGCGGCTGGATAATAGTTTTCTCACATGTTAGCTCCTTTCAAGCCTCAGCGGCCAGAGCGTTAATTGATGTTGGAGCCGACTTAGCCATAGTAGGCTCACAGAGGAAAAACGAGCTATCGATCAGCATGAGATCCAGCCGAGAATTTTATGAAAAAACAAGGATACATTTAGGAAAAGATATAGCGAATCCGCTGGGGGAGTATCTTAATGGGATGGGCGGCGGACACTCAGCATCAGCCGGTGTGAATGGTACAGGAGATCTTGAGATGGCCTTTAAGTACGCGGCGAAGATCTTAAGGGAGAAGATTAGGCAGAGTCTAAATCAGTAGCCCAGAATATTATTGATGATCGTCTCGCAATCCCTCAGCCAAATATGCCTCGGATCGTCTGACCATGCGCCGTAAATTCTCTTATCACCGGCAAGAATCCACAAGTAATAAAGCTGATAGCCTGGCGCTGAGACGACGGGATGATAGCCCCTGGGCAGCACAACAGTATCGTTATTCTCAATCACATATACTTCATCAAACGGATCCTCATCATCCTGAGGCGTATAGATTCTCTGAAAACCGAAGCCTTGGATGGGCTTAAACTTAAAGAAATAGACCTCCTCAAGCGGGACCTCGTTCGGCCCCTCACTATCATGCTTATGCGGTGGAACACTAGACCAGTTTCCCGGCGGGTTCAATGTCTCGCCGACGAGAAGCTTGCGGGCCTTAACGTTATCCACAACAGCTAAGCGGATCTTCCTGCGCCAATTCCAAGCGCCAACTGTTCTTTCAGCAACATCGCTGGCTTTCACAATCGCCGGCGGATAGTCGAAATCGCTCTGAGCCTTAGAAATGCCCATCTCAAGCATAGGGCTTAGGGCTACAATCCTAAACGCGGTTTCTCTTGGAAGATAAATCGCCACAGGCTTATCTGAGAATACATCGTTTCTGCCGCCAATAAATTCATCGTGCACCCTTTGCGATGGGCAATCTATCACGATTTTAAATTTACCGTTGAAAATAACTATTACCGCCTCGCGGCTCCCTGTTTCATCAACATACTCCTCACCCTTCTCCGGCAGAAATAGAACGCCATACTCTATATGTTTTAATTCGGAATTCCCAGGATGAGCTATCGGCGTATAACCTCTCCCTATTTTTGAACCCTTAAATAGCCTATTAACCATGGTTCACCCTCCACTCATATGATGCTTCAAGCCCTTCTTAAGAGTTTTAAAGGTGAATCTTAACCGATTTCTTCCTAAACCATGCATGCAAGTAAGCCGTGAATAGGAGGTTGCTCACGTTGGGAATTAATCATCTTTTCCTGTCCAGAGGGAATTAGTCCACTTTAATGTTTTCTCTATTACCTCCAATGTATGCTCCCTTTTAGAGAAGGTGTGATCCCCACCCTTAACTATGTAAAATTCATTCCTATCATTTAGGTCCTTGATCAACTCGTATCCTTTCTTGGCTTCCTCTAGAGGTATAACTTCATCTTTATCTCCATGTACGATTAGCATGGGTATTCTAATGCTGCCCATAATATCTAGAGGAACAATGTAATCTACAGTGTCGAAAAAGGGTTTTTTCAGATACCAGCCTCCGGGGATTTCAAGCGGCTCTCCGGAATTAAGCTTCTCTAAGGCTTCTTTACTAGCCTGCGAAAGGAACCTTTTCCCCAGTGCTCCTAGAGCTGCTGAATATAGCACTGCGAATTTAACCCGCCTATCAATGTATGCCAGTATGGTTGCAACCCTCCCACCCATGCTTAAGCCTATAACGCCTATTTTTTCATTATCAACGAATCTGCGCCTCATAAGGAATGTTAGGGCTCTTTCAGCATCGCTCACTTCGCCCGGCAGGGTCATATCTTCAAATTCTCCATCACTGTCCCCGGAGCCTCTGAAGTCGAATCTAAGGACAACATAGCCTGAATCGCATAGGCTTCTGGCTACGTGAACGAAGAGTCTATGGGCTTCAGTCTTATTTCCAGTGAAGCCGTGAAGCATAACTATTCCCGGAGCCTTCATATTTGGTTTCAGCTTGTCGGGTATATGAAGAATCCCAATTATCTGTTGACCTTGATTCGTAAAGGTTACCGGTTTAATCAATCCATATTCCTCCAATTCCGCTTTGACAATCCAGCATATTATGCTTTATAGAACTTAAAACTTTCTAAGAAATGGAAATATTTGATGAGAATCTTGTCGGAATCAAATTGACCGGATAAGATTTTATCCCAAGATTTTTCTCAATATATTTTGCCAAAATGCTGCTGAACCCGCCTCCATGGCAGGTTAAAACAATTTTAGGGCTGCATTCGCTAACAAATTCTATTAGACCTGGAAAATCAGCATGATCACTTAGCGGGAAAGATTTGCCTTTAAATCTTAACGCCCATCCTGAGACAAGCGCCGATGTGAAATCCGGGCGATATGCTGATTCCAAATGTTTCGGGGCGACAATTATGGCGTTTCTACGCGATATGAGATCATATGCCTCCTCGGATCTTATATCGAGATATCTTATTCTGCAACCGTAAGCCTCGTAAACCCTGTTAATTTTCGAGATTCTCCAATGTGAAACCACAGGTATGCTTGTATTCTCATTGAATATGCGTATTATCTCCTGCGCATTGCCAAGCGAGTCAGCTCGGAAAACCGGAATCCTACCTTCCTTCAAAGATTTGCTTGCCCAGTCGATCATATCTCTGGTGACAACTTCATCAGGCGGAAAAATGAAGCTGGGAGAACCGAAGGTTGACTCTAAAATGAGAACATCGCATTTTATTGGATCAGCCGGCTTAATTATTCTCGAGCCCCTTGTGTTTAAATCTCCAGTGAATAGGACGGTTCCCTCAGGCGTCGCAATCTCAAACTCATATGAGCCTAGAACATGCCCGGAACAGTACGGCGTAATCTCAAAATCATCCATTATAAGTTTCTCTTTTATCCTTAGAGGCTGCCACCCTCTGATTTTAACACCTTCTGCTGCCACAAGGCTCATTGTTTCTTCTGAGGAAAACTTTGATACGCTGTCGGCTCTAAAAGCGCTTGAATGATCCGCATGCGCATGGGTTATGAAGGTAACTCTGCATCTGGGATTCCTAGATGGGGGATCCAAAACTATTTTTGTCCCCCCATGCTCTATTAGCACTCCGCCCTCCCATTTTACCCTCAAGGTTTACAGCCGCCGTTTAAGCGATTTCCGCATCTAAAGTTTCTCTGCTGATTTAGCATATAAACAATTCTAGAATGTTTAAACATTTAATTTAATTACCGCAGTGTTTTTAAATATCTCTCCAAAATGAGAGGATAGTTAAGGTGTAACTGGACGTTGGCCATCATTGAAACTAGAAACCTAACCTACACGTATCCATACGCTGACAAACCCGCCTTTAAGGATGTAACCCTTAGAATAGAAAGGGGGGAGTTTATACTCTTAACCGGGCCTAGCGGATGCGGAAAAACAACGCTCTGCAGATGCTTCAACGGGCTTATTCCACATTTCTATGGAGGCAAACTTGAAGGTGAAATAACAGTTGCCGGATTAAAGACAAGCGAGCATCCAATCCATGACCTAGCGCAGCATGTTGGACTGGTCTTCCAGAACCCGGAGAACCAGCTTTTCGCATTAACCATTGAGAAAGACGTTGCCTTCGGCTTAGAAAACCTTGGGCTGCCTAGAGATGAAATACGCAGAAGAGTTGATTGGGCCCTCAAGGTTACTGGCATATATGATTTGAAGGATAGGGCTCCATTTGAGGTTTCCGGAGGCCAGCAGCAGCGCGTCGCAATAGCATCTGTACTTGCAATGCGGCCTGAGGTTATAGTTCTCGACGAGCCAACGTCATTTTTAGATCCATTAAGCGCCAAAAAAATTCTTGAGGTTATTAACAACCTGAATAAGGATCTGGGTATAACTATAATCCTTGTCGAGCATAGATTGGATTTGGCGGCTAGATATGCCACTCGAGTAATAATTATGAATGAGGGCCAAATAATCCTTGATGGTGAGCCGCGGAAGGTTTTCTTAGAGAGTGAGGCGGCGCTAATCGGGGTTGGGATACCTAAAGTTGTTAGGCTTTACATGCTGCTGAAGAGAGCCGGGTTAAATATAAGTAATGTTCCACTAAGCCCGGAGGAGCTCTCAAAATCAATAATGGAGGCGTTCACATTTGATAAATGTTGAAGACATCTATTTCACATACCCAAACGGTGTTGAAGCCTTAAAGGGTGTTTCTTTACAAATAACTGATGGAGAATTCGTCGCAATAATGGGTCAGAATGGCGCGGGAAAAACAACACTGGTTAAACATTTCAATGGCTTACTGAAGCCAACAAGGGGCAGGGTCCTTATAGATGATATTGACACCAGGCATGTAAGCGTGGCAACCCTAGCCAGAAAGGTCGGCTTCGTCTTCCAGAACCCGGATCATCAGCTTTTCAGCGAAACCGTTGAGGATGAGATATCCTTCGCCCTCAAGAATTTCGGCTTCGATGAGAAGACAATTAAGGAAAGGGTTGATTGGGCCCTTAACATTTTAGATCTCACCAGATACCGGAAAACCTCGCCATTTATGCTTAGTGGGGGTGAAAGAAAGAGAGTGGCTTTAGCGTCGGTTCTCGCATGGGATCCGAAAATACTTATTCTCGACGAGCCTACTATAGGTCAGGATAGGAATCAAAAGGAGCGGCTGCGTCAATTTATACTTCAGATGAATCATCAGGGGAAAACCGTTGTGATAGTTACCCACGATATAGAGTTTGTCGCTGAATGTGAGCCGAGGGTTATTTTAATGTCTGATGGGAGGATAGTAGCCGATGGATCTGCGAGGAATGTGCTGACTAATCCTGATTTAATTGCTAAATCCTGGCTTCTTCTCCCCGAAATAACCAGCGTCCTCTTAAATCTTAATAATCTAGGTTTCCCAGCGAATGTCATGGATGTTTATGAGGCAAGAGACTTGATCATTGAAAGGCTTGGTTGGGATAGGAAATGAGCATGTTTGACGGCTTAAAATTTAGAAATATATCTTCCCCGATGCATAGAATTGACCCTAGAGCTAAATTTATTTATGTCCTCACACTCTTCGTTGTGGCGGTATTTTTCAATCAGCTAATTCCGCTCCTAATACTATTTTTCTCGCAAATACCGATCATCATGATAGCCAAGGTTAAAAAAGAATGGCTCCGCTTAATTAAAGGTTCATCATTTTTTGCAGCAATAATTTTCATCATGAATGTTATTTCCCTACATTTTTACAGCAGTTACTCATCTTTTGCATTAATTATTGAGCAAGCCTCAGCGATGACCGTTAGATTCATAGTTCTAGTCGAATCCTTCTCAATATTCTTTCTAACAACATCGCCTGACATGCTCGGATTATCCCTTGAGCAAATGGGAATACCATATGAGTTCTGTTTCGCCTTTACAACAGCAATACGTTTTGTCCCAGTTTTAGCTGAGGAGGCGCAGACAATAATTGACGCCCAAAGATCCCGGGGTTTAGATATTGAGGGCGGAAACCTCATGAAGAGGATAAGAAATTACATTCCAATACTTATTCCATTAATCGTTAACGCTATCCGAAGGAGCTTGGAGCTGGCTGAGGCGATGGAGTCTAGAGCTTGGGGTGCAACCAAAAAGCGAACAACCCTATATGTGCTGAAGATGGGGAAACGGGATTACTGCTTAATTTTAACATCGACAATAATATTGGCAGTCTCCACATATATCTGGCTATTTATTAAAATACCGACCTTGACCCAAATCTTAAATATAGAAAGTTAGATTATGTAAAATAAATTTTAATGAAGGTTTTCTCCACGGCGAAAATCATAGGTCGCTTCTAAGCTTCAGGATTTTCGCTATATTTGCATTAGAATCAATTATTGGAAGAATTTTTCCGGTTTTAGAAGTTAGCAGCGTTGTCACACCTGGACCATGGCCTGAAATTACGGAGTTGGTGTGAACGACTATGCCTATAGTAATCGCCCCCTTAAGATATATGCGCCCATAGGAATGATCCGCATCTTGAATTGCCACTAAATCGCCTAGCCTCAAATCGGATAAACCATACTCTTTAACGATTGACTCATCAAATAGCTGAATATCGTAATCTCCGGAGTAGGTTTGATCAGCGCCAAGCCCTGAACCCATTATGTAAGCCGGAACAATATGTGTTACTGGAACCTCAATTATGTCGCCAAGGGATTTTATGCCGATGGAATTAAGAAAGTTTGGGTCAATATTCATAACCTTAACGTTTGGGTAATCCGGCAACTCTAGACCTAAACCGAGGGCCTTTATTAAAATTTTATCGCCGATCATCATTTTCTCCATCGTTTCAGGTGGGAAATCCACTAGCACATGTTCTATTCCACCATGTTTTCCAGTCACAACGCCTTTGGCGCCCTTAGCATCGCCAGAAGCAACCGTAGCCTCATTTCCAACGCATGCCAAAATGTTTAGAGCCATGTTAGCGTCGTCGCCCTCCCTATTTTTAACGCTTACGCCGGGTTCAACATGATCCGCCATCCAGCCTACAGCCGGATCGCCTACGCGAACATTATAGGTTATGCCGCCTACACCGGGCAGCACAACGGGTCTACCATCTGAAGAGATTTTGTAGGCTGAACGCCGAAAAACAGGGCTTGAAACCTCGCCTATAATTGAAATCTTCACAAGATTCTCAACATTTGTTCTTAACATGCGGGGTTCCCTCATAAAGCATAATTTAGGTTAAGCATATTTATTTCTTAGCCGATCTGCGCTGGATCAACGTTCCTAGTTGCTACAACATTAACCTTTAAGCCTAAGAAATCCTTGATTATGATCTGGCCGATTTTAATAGGTGCCTGAACGATCGTCTTTGAGAGGGTTTTCATGGCTTCAGGTATCATCTCTTTAGGTATAGGTTCAGATGTTTTAACTGATACTACTGGAAGATTGCCCCCGCTAACTTTTATCACGGTTATAATTATGCGTTTGGGCTCAATCTCATTCTGCGCGTAAATAACCCCTCTGGGGCATCTGTTCCCCTCAACAGAGCGCACTTCACCGCCTTCTAAAATGGCTCTAAGCCTGCATCCCATTGGGCAAACAATGCAGGTGAATTCTAAAATTCGGCTGCCATCAGCGCTGAGAGCCATAGAAATCACACCTTAACAACATTAACCGTCATCTTTTCATTATGCAATTTCATCAGATCCTCTGCTGAAACCTTAAATCGGAACATTTCTGAGGGACGCGCAATGGGCAGTTTAAACGCTCTTCCAATCTCTTCAAAGCGAACCTGAACGTTTTCTTCAGGTTTACCGACACGTCCATAAAAAATAACGTCCTGAACACAGCTTACAAGATGAGGCGCGATAAGCCTAACATTACGCCCTAAAATAACCCTCTTAAATTTTAAGGCAGGTAAGCCCTCACGTATAAACCTAGCTGCTGATTCAGCGGCCCGCTCACCCTGCTCAGCGGCATAATCAACCAGGTCATTTATGACAAGCACGTTGCCCGCTGCGAAAACCCCTGGAATCGTTGTTTCAAGCCAATCATTAACGACAGGTCCACCGGTAGCCTCATCTATGAGTGCGCCAGCTTTAATGAGCAAATCAACCCTGGGCTTAAGTCCAACTGCCAAGATTACAGCGTCGCATTTCAGATAATTTTCCGACCCACGTATGGGATTGAAATTTTCATCAACCTTAACAATTCTGACGCCTTCAACCCTCCTTAAACCCTTAATCTCAGTCACCATGCAGCTTAAATAAAGGGGGATATGGAAATCTTCTAGGCATTGAACAATGTTACGTGTTAAACCCCCAGGGTAGGGCATTACCTCAACAACCGCTTTAACATCAGCTCCCTCTAAAGCGAACCTCCTAGCCATTATTAATCCAACATCCCCGGAGCCGACAACAACTATTTCGCTCCCCGGAAGAATCCCATATATGTCCATCAGGGTCTGGGCTTCGCCCGCCGTGTAGACCCCTGCGGGTCTATCGCCCAATATATTAACCTCGAAACGGCTTCTCTCCCTACAGCCAGCTGCATAGATAACTGCTCTACACTTAACTCTAAAGGCCTCCCCATACCTGTAACCGAAAATCTTCTTCTCACCGCTGGATTTAACCTCAAGACGCTCAGCGTAGGACCCGCTTAAAATTTTAACCCCCGTATTTTTAAGTCGATCTATAAGTTTAGCTGCAAACTCAGGTCCGGTTAGATCCTCCCTAAAATAATGTAATCCGAACCCTGGATGTATACATTGCGGTAGAACCCCACCTAGGAGGTTGGATTCTTCAAAGAGAACTATGCTTTCAATGCCTAAATCCCATGCCTTAATGGAGGACGCAAGCCCAGCTGGTCCGCCGCCTATGATTGCGAGGTCATAATTTTCCTCCATCAACCCCTAGGGCTTCCCTCCAATTCATTTTTATCTCTAAGTAGGGCTTTCACGTCGCCTATACCTATCTCTGTTCCGGAGCCCCTCAGGGAGACCATCCACAGCGGCATGTTGAGCTCCCTAGCTAAGATTGCTGCGACCTTATGCATGCATGATGAGCCCTGACATGTGCCCATGCAAGCTCTAGTTCTAAATTTAACGCCGTCTATTGTTGTCGCTCCCCTCCTGATCGCCTCCACTATTTCAGCTTCAGTTACAAGTTCATCTACGCAAACTATGCGTCCATATCCCGGATTCTCATTAACAACCTTACTTCTTTCTTCAAATGTCATTTCAGAAAACCTTTTTATGCGCCTCCTACACCTATTCCATCCAGCTTTAGGTTTAGGATTAAAATCAAATTTAGCCTTCAGCATTTCAAGAATCATGTAGGCTACTGCTGGAGCTGAGGTTAAACCTGGCGAACGCATGCCTGACGCCTCTATGAAGCCGAAGACTTCATCACAGTCCTTGATTATGAAGTCTCCGCCTGAAGGTTCAGGCCTTAAGCCGGCGAAGAACCTTATAACTTTGTTTCTGGGAGGAAGCTTTTTTACAAGATTGGAGGCGGATTCCCAAACAAGCTTTAATCCGTCATAGGTATTACTTTTATCCTCCCTAAGGTTTTCAGGCAAATCCTGGGCGCTCGGACCAATCATTAAGTTTCCATCAGTAGTTGTGGTCACCACCACGCCTTTGGAGATTGGCGTAGGTGTTGGAAAAATTATCCTGCTAACTTTGGGCTCAGCATCCCTATCAAAAATTAAGTATTCGCCCTTTCTAGGCTTTATGCGGTATCCGCCTAAACCAGCCATCTCCGATATTTTATCTGCATATAGCCCAGCGGCATTGATAACGCAGTCAACTTCAAGAAAAGATTTATTGGTCTCTAAACCGCAGACTTGTCCTCCACTGATCTTAATTCCCTTAACCTCAGTTGATAAATGAAGCCTAACACCGTTCGTAAGGCTGTTCTCCACCAGGGCGATCACTGCATCCCAGGGTGATATTTGTCCAGCCGTTGGGGCCCAAAGGGCGGCTGTAGCGTTCTCAGAAGAGTTGGTTTCCAAAACCTTAAGTCTCTCATGGTCGATGATTTCTAGGTTTGAAACGCCGTTTCTAACACCCCTATTAAGTAGCTCTTCAAGAATCTTCTCCTCCTCATCGTTGAAGGCTAGGACCAGTGAGCCGCACCATCTGACGGGTATATCAAGATCCTTAACCCACTCATGCCATATCCTGTTCCCCTCAGCGCATAGTTTAGCTCTAAGCGGATAAAGGTCAGGTTCATCATCATATCCTGCGTGAATTATTCCAGTGTTGGCTTTACTAACTCCCCATCCCACATCTGCCTCTTTCTCTACTAAGTGCACTTCAAGATCCTCGAACATTGAGAGAACACGGGCTATGCTGGCTCCAACAACCCCAGCTCCTATTATAGCTACACGTATCAGTCCGCCCATATCCGCGCCCCTAAATTACTCAATTCCAGCCTCTTTAAGAATCCTAGCCCAGCCTAGAGATCTTTCAACAGCCGCTTTCCAAACCTTATATAGTTTCTCCCTTTCAGCCTCATCCATTTTAGGCTTAAATTCCCTCTCAATTTTCCACATAGATGCAATATCTGAAAGGTTTCTCCAGTATCCAGTCGCTAAGCCGGCTAAGTAGGCTGCTCCTAGACTTGTGGTTTCAAGAATTAGAGGCCTAATGATCCTTAAACCCAATATATCCGCCTGGATCTGCATTAAAAGATCATTTTTTGAAGCCCCGCCATCAACCCTTAGCTCTAAAATCTTTATGCCCGTGTCCTCCCTCATTTTTTCCAGAACATCCCTGGTTAAGTAGGCTATTGCCTCAAGCGTTGCCCTAACAATATGGGCTTTTCCGGAGCCTCTGGTTAAACCTATAATTAGGCCTCTAGCATATTGATCCCAATATGGCGCTCCAAGCCCTACAAATGCCGGTACAAAATATACGCCTTCAGCGCTCTTAACTGAAGATGCTAAAAACTCAGTTTCAGATGCATCCTTTATTATTTCCAGGGCTTCCCTAAGCCACTGTATTGCAGCGCCAGTTATGAATATGCTTCCCTCCAGAGCGTAGGTCACCTCATTCCCCACCCCCCAAGCAACTGTTGTAAGCAATTTCTCGGATTTGTAAGGTTTGCTGCCGGTGTTCATGAGTAGGAAGCTGCCTGTCCCATATGTACATTTAACCATGCCCTCCTCAAAAGCCGCCTGCCCAAAAAGCGCAGCTTGCTGATCGCCTATGTCGCCGGCTATCGGCACACTTGCACCGAAAATTTCAGGATCCGTGTATCCGTAAATGTAGCTTGATGGCTTAGGCTCCGGCAATATGCCCTCAGGTATTCCTAGAATCTCCAGCAGTTCTTCATCCCAATCCATCCTGTGAATGTTAAACATCATTGTTCTCGAGGCATTGCTGTAGTCTATGGCATGCTCCTTGCCACCTGTGAGTTTCCATATCAAGAAGGAATCTATTGTGCCGAATAGAATCTCACCCCTCAAAGCCCTATCTCTTAGACCAGGCACATTGTCTAAAAGCCACTTAACCTTAGGACCTGAAAAATATGAATCTGGAACAAGGCCGGTCTTCGCCTTAAATAAGTCGCCGTAATCAGCCTTAAGCTCTTCAACAATATCCGCTGTCCTCCGGCACTGCCACACTATTGCGTTATACACCGGTTTACCCGTCAATTTATCCCAAAGAACAACTGTTTCCCTCTGGTTTGTCACCCCTATAGCAGCCACCCTGCTAGGCTCCACATGGGAACTTTTAAGCGAGTCTTTGATGGCCATTACTTGCGCGCTCCATATTTCCTCAGGGTTATGTTCAACCCAGCCGGGTTTAGGATATATTTGGGAAAAACTGTGCTGCCCTAAACCTGAAATTTTAGATTCTCTATTAAAGAGTATGGCTCTCGCGCTGGTTGTTCCCTCATCTAAAGCCAATAGATAAGCATCCTCAAACTCGCTGGACATCTCAAACCATCCCTATCCTAATGAGGATAAAGTGCTGAGCTATAAAAATAAATTTTTAGAAATTTGCAACCATTAGAATAACGCGCATTCACGCCGCCGTAAAAAAATATCTGGATGCTAAATAAGAAGGCCGGAGCTTTAAGTGAAAATGCGCTAAAATATTTATGTTCTAATAGCAAAAATACTAGTCAGTGGTTTGCTTGGAAGCCTACATCCTTATAAACGCTGATCCCGGATTAATATGGGACGTTGCAGAGGCTGCCCTAAAAATAAAAGGTGTTAAGATGGCTCACGCAGTCACCGGGCAATTTGACGACGTTGTCTATGTGGAATTCATAAAAATGGAGGATCTTGGAAGAATAATTAAGGAGATTCAATCCATCTTTGGAGTGCGGCGTACTCAGACTTTGATAACGGTTCCACGCCCGATTCGAGAATAGCTGCTGAGCACCTTATTGCCTCATCATTAAAAATGAAAATTCTCTAATCAGCTAGCATATATCATCATCCCTTTAAAAGAGAGCCCAAAACTCCCTATAAGGGTTAAACTTCGCCATAAAGAAGAATATTTCACTAAATCAGTTTCCACCTCCAGAATTTTCACTAGAGCCGCTTTCTCCTAGCGCTTTTCTAACCTCTTTTTGAAAGTTCTCCTTATCCATGAAAAAAGTTGTTATTGCTTTTCCATTGACAGCGCAATATGGAACTTGCCCCCGCTTTTCCACATCTTCCGACTCTTCAAACATGTTTATCATTCTTATTGGGAGATTTGGCGCAGTTTTTCTTATCGAAATTTTAATCCACCCTCCGCTGTTCTTTATCTGTTATGTAGAGACAAGCGATAAATACGGCATCTCCGCTCGGAGGCCCTGAAACATAATCCTTTACTCGTGGAAAATATTTTGCCGGCGCATACTGCATAAAACCTATTGGAGCGCCGTTAAGATAGGTGATTTCAACACAGCTTCCAAAAGCCCTCTCCACGATGTTAAGCCACATCATCTTCTCCTTCTCCACATCGCTTTTAGACATATCATATCGTAACTCACCCCTCTTCTGCCAGTAAAGGCAGAACCTGCATGGCTCCGGAACCCTTGAAAAGTTATTAACTCTGATCTTTTCGAAATTCAACAACCTATCTCTCCCTTTATGTTCTCCATTATATTAAATATACACAAAAAGTTTATGATGACGCCATTAAATTTTACAGAGAGAAAAGAGGGAGGAGAGAGAATTGAGTGTCAGCCCTGACAATCCTACGCATTCTCGCTATACGGTTCAGAACCACAATTTTAGATTGATTTTTCATCCTAAAATTGATACCCCCCTCTAGGTATATTTTTTGCGCAATAATGATGCCGGTGACTGTTCCAACTGGTTCCGTAATCGCGGCGAATACTTCGCTGCTCCATGATCCTAGAAACGCTAGGTGGACAACTTTCAGAATGGTGAACGCACATAGGGCTATTATTATATCAGCTGAGCAGGGGCTGATAAGCATAGAAGAATTCAGAAACATATCGCGGAAAACAGAATGGGAAATAGGCTCTAAATAATTCACATTTAACCTTAAAAGCAAAAAAAGGAATTTTCACGCATTAAATTAATATTTAGTCGTTATATTAGAATAAAACAGAAAAAGATTGGGGATTTGCTGGGGATATCTCCAGATAGGTTAGAAAAATGCGGCTTTCAGGGACCTTAACGGAGATTTCTGGTGCCTGTGTTAATTAGGTTAATGTTGTTTTTTCTCGTGTTCAAGCAGCTCCGTAGCATGGAGAACATCTTTTGTCTTATTGTGTTCTGTCAATAATTCTAGATGGATATTGTAGAAGGATGAAGATGTTGAGAAAGTCGAGGTCCTTGGATGCGGGAAATCTTATACGGTGCGGTGGCCGCATACATCGCGCAGATAATGATCTCTGTCGCTTAAAGCTTCAATGAGAAAGAGATTAATGGAAAATTAGACATCCTAGAGAGCGTTCTGTGCGAGGCGAAAGCAGAGGCTGAAGAATCTGCTGAGAGATCTGAAGATGAGGAGGGAGGCGCCCCGCACTCAATTCTCTCTGTGAGGTTCTAGTGAATTATAATATAGTAAATATGCGATATGACAAATATTGTCTTTCAATTCTCTTTGCGAGATTCTACGATGACGGCTTTGAGGCGCTCCTGCTCACACCGCCGGCTGAGCGGTGTGAGCTCTGCGGCGCCCATCCAGTTGAGTTTGAGATTAAAACTGATAATGGCGATGCTCTTAGGCGGTGCCCAGCATGCTTTGAGGAAGCACGGCGGACCTTCACGAAGATCAGGTGGGTTGAAGTAAATGGTGGGCCGGGAGAGACTCATACCTAAATGGGTTCAAGTCCTAATTTCGTTAGAAATCTTTGATGTAAGGTCTGAGTGTTAGGGATATGGGTTTAGTTCGTTTAGGAGATCTTCTGGTTTAAGAATTTCTATTGCTGTGATTTCGTTTGTATCTTCATCTCTGAATATGGTGGCTAATGTTTTTAGTGGTAGTGGTTCTCCGCATTCCACTCTTTTAGGCTCTGAGAATCTTATGTGTAAAATTTCAGCCTTTGAATCTAAATATGCTTCCGTTACCCTCCTAGGTAAAATTATTCCGCAGGCCCTTTCAATGTCCTCAATAAGCGATCGGAGATCGATGTCCAGCAGGGATGTTATAGCCATCTCGCAACCCTATACCTATTATAAGGTATGCTGTGTGTGCTTCGGAGCCCACGGTTATAACGCATAACCAGTAATCACCACCCACTCTCCGAAGAAAATATCTTATATTATCGTGAAAAATATCCCTATAAACCTCATCCGGCCTCCTCAACACATCCATCATAAAAGTTCTTACGTCCTCAACACTTCCTAGACCTATCATGTTAACCCAATCCCTATGCCTTCTAAAAACATGCTTCACAACATTATCGGAAACAGTAAATTCATCACAGTCTCCCATGAAGCTCGCCACATATGCCTCCAAATAATCTTAGCAATTCATCTAATAAAGAATTTTTATAGCATCGCGTGCTTATATTGCAAAACCTTTAGAAAGTTGAAATGCTGGAGCAATGCGATATGCAAGGGAGATGCATGAGAAGCCTACGATAACCTCTACCATAATCATACACTACTTAATAGAGCCCTCTAAGATCCCTATAAACACTGTCCAGCTGAAATCTATCTTTTAGGGAAACCAATTTGCTTGGTAAGACGGTGTAACGAAACTTTTCCCTTCAACGCGAGAGAGCCTTTTTAATAGGCCTAAAACCGACCTAAATGATGTTAAGAAAGCCTTTTCCATAAAGTCATGCGCGTATGAAATGCTAATAGCTTAAATATTTGATTAAATTTTATATTTAAGCTGTTAGTAAGTGTAAATATACATAAGTTGACGGGATATGGGAGATTTGCTTACTCCTAAGCAGATGCTCATTTGGAGTTTACGTAGGAAAGGGTTGAGGCAGGCTGAGATAGCTAGGGAGCTTGGTGTTTTAAGGCAGGATGTTAATAGGGCGATTCTTGCAATAGACTCTAAGGTTGAGCGGGTTTTAATTGAGACTGCACG
>Ga0272445_1000384_pt1 | contig 42090 bp, 36 predicted proteins | sample YNPCB0031_FD_194404 | JGI IMG/M metagenome (GOLD analysis project Ga0272445, IMG submission 194404) | Hot spring sediment microbial communities from Yellowstone National Park, WY, United States - YNP-CB-003-1 | ecosystem: Environmental > Aquatic > Thermal springs > Hot (42-90C) > Sediment... | reverse complement strand
TAAGGTCTCCCTGAAGGGTCCTGGAAGACTACCAGGTAGATAGGCTGGGGGTGTAAGCACCGCAAGGTGTTGAGCCGACCAGTACTAATAACCCGTTCGACTTGACCACTCCAGGTTGTCAAAATTTTGAGTTTAAATAAATTTGTGATATAATTTTAAAAGGGGAATGATTGAAATTCCCCTTTTATATATTTTTAGGGAGCTATCAAGAGATGAGAGAAAAGGATATATTTGAAGAAATAATTGAAAGAAGCAAAAGGCGTGGGGTAATTACCTACGATGAGATAAATGATGCCCTGCCATCAGAGTATTTTTCTCCTGATGAGATAGAGGACCTTATGGACCTCCTTCATGATATGGGTGTGAAGGTTGTTGACTATGAGACTGCACCAGTTATAAGGGAGGAGGCAGAGGAGGAGCTTGAGGAATACGAGAGGGCTGAAGATCTTGTGCAGGCCTATTTTCATTCCATGGGTGATATAACGATTCTTACAAAAGATGAGGAGACAGAGCTTGCAAAGAAGTATGAGGAAGGCAGAGAGATAATAAAGGAGATTATTACAGGTTTGCCCCTTTACAAAAAGATCCTTTCTGAGCTTGAGGCACAGCAGGAAGATGAAGAAGATGCTATTCCACCTGAGGAGCGTCCTGATGAGGCCCTTCACAGGGCAAGATTAAAATTTGAAGACCTGATGGAAAAGCTTTCTGATATTGACAGAAGGCTCAATAAATATGGAACCTTGAAGGACCTTAAAAAGACAATTACTGAGAAGAAAAAGTCTGGAGCAAATGTTGCTAAACTGGAACAGCTTGCTAAGGAAGTTCAGGCAGAATATAGGGCGATTGAGCAGGAGTTAGGCGTAAAGGTTGATGAACTTAGAGGAATGTGGGATAGATATGTAAAGGCAAAAGAGCTTGCTGAAACAGCAAAGAATGAGCTTATTACAAGAAACCTCAGGCTTGTTGTTAATATTGCAAAGAATTATGTTGGTAGAGGTCTTCCTCTACTCGACCTTATTCAGGAAGGAAATATCGGCCTGATGAAGGCTGTTGATAAATTTAAATACGAAAAGGGATTCAAGTTCTCCACATATGCTACATGGTGGATAAGACAGGCTATCACAAGGGCATTGATAGACCAGACAAAGACTATTCGAGTACCTGTTCACATGATGGAGTTTTATAACAGGGTTACAAAGGCATCCCGTGAACTCACTCAGGAACTGGGAAGAGAGCCTACCAATGATGAAATCGCAAAGAAGCTTGGTGTACCTGTGAGAAAGGTTGAAGAGGTATTCAGGGCTATTCAGGACCCTATAGGACTCCAGACGCCTGTTGGAGATGAGGATACAGAGCTTGAGGACTTTATAGGTGATAAGAATAGCCCGTCTCCTTATAATGATGCAGAAAAGAGTGAGCTCTCAGAATATATCCAGAGGGTTTTGAAGACCCTTTCTCCGAAGGAAGAGAAGGTTATAAGGATGAGATTCGGTATCGGTGTTGAAAGGGATCATACCCTTGAAGAGGTTGGTAGATATCTGGCTATCACGAGGGAAAGGGTTAGACAGATTGAGGCAAAGGCCTTGAGGAAGCTCAAACATCCGAGTAGATTGAGGGTATTGAAGAATATTACAAGTTGAAAAGTCTGCAAGATCAGAAGATTGAGGCCGGCTCAAAAAGCCGGCCTTTTTATTTCATTCACTGCTGTCCAAAACAAATTGGAAGGAGCTTTTAAAATAGGCATAGGGCCTCAAATAGGCTTAAGGCTATAGGCCATAGGCTGAAGTTTCCTTTAAGGAATTATTTTTCTTCAGCCTTAAGCCTTCAGCCTGTAGCCTGTTCTTCAGCCTTATGCCCATTAAAACTTTATTTTGGACAGGTGTGATTCTGGACAGGTGTGTATTTCATTATCAATGGAGGACCTCTCTAATAGCTGATTTAAGGGAGAGATATGTATAGGGTTTCTCAAGGAAGACAGTTGTATCATCCATATCAATTATCTGAGCAATATGCTCCTTAAGACCATAACCCGTTGAAATAACTATCCTCTGCGCGGGCTTAATTTCTTTTACCCTCTTGAAAACCTCAAGGCCATTTAGCTTTGGCAGTATAAGGTCAAGTAGAATAAGGTCAAGATTATCCTTTTCCCTTTCGAAGATCTCGAGGGCTTCAAGACCATCTACAGCCTCAAGAACTTCGTATCCAATATCCTCAAGGCTCTTCTTTGTAAATGTCCTTATAGCCCTATCATCTTCAACAACAAGTATCCTGCCTTTGCTTTTTTCAAATGAAAGAGATTCCCCCGTCTCTTTTTTCCCTCCTTCAGGCTTGCCCTCTGCTATAGGCAGATGTATTACAAAACAAGAGCCCTTTCCAGGGCTACTGGTCACAGTAATAAATCCTCCGTGGTTTTCCACAACACCATATGCCATAGCAAGACCCATGCCTGTACCTTTGCCTACTTCTTTGGTTGTGAAGAAGGGTTCAAAGATATGTTTCATTGTCTCTTCATCCATACCAATCCCTGTATCTGTAACACTCACACAGGCATATCTTATAGGTTTTGCACCTGGATGGATTAGCTCATCAGGTTTCATCTTTTTCTCAAAGGTCTCTATTGTAAGAAGGCCACCCTGGGGCATGGCGTCCCTTGCGTTTATACAGATATTTAGCAACACACTTGTGAGCTGGCTTTTGTCGCCTTCAATTATGAGACCCTCCCTCCACAGATTTAGCCTTATCTCAATCGTCCTTTCAAAGGTCTCTGATATCACTTTATAGACATCATGAACAATATCATTCAGATTAAGAAGCTCTACTACATACTTGCCTTTTCTTGCAAATCCAAGAAGCTGTTTTGTAAGCTCTGCTGCCCGCATTGATGTCTTCTCTATAACATCAAGGGCATTATAGGAGGGATGGTCTTTTGGGGTATTTATCTTGAGCAATGAGGCATAACCGAGGATTGCCTGAAGCATGTTATTAAAATCATGGGCAATCCCTCCGGCAAGGGTGCCTATTGCCTCGAGTTTCTGTGCCTGGAAGAGCTGTTCTCTTATGAGCTCCTTTTCCTTTTCTTCGTCTATCCTTTCAAACTCAATGCCAACAAGCTGGCCAATCGTCTGGAAGGCCTTTACATCTACCTCTGAAAATACCTTTTCCTTTCCGAAGGCATTCATTATCCCAGCAATCTCTCCTTTTCTGGTAAATATAGCGAGGCCGATAAAGGATTCTGCCTTTGTAGAGGTAAGAAGAAAGGCGTCAGGATAGTGCCTCCAGGCATCCTTTTCAATAACGCACATGTGTTTTTTATGAATTACATCCTCACAGGGAGTGCCTTTTAAAGGTATCTTTATCCCTTTTCTGAGTTCTCCATTGATAAAAAGGGAGACTGTCTCAGCATATTCACCATCAGGGCTTACCCTTGCCACAAGGGAGTTCAGGCCAAAGAGCCTGTTTATGGTGATTACAACCTCATCGAAGAAATCCTCACCCCTTTTAAGGATTGCCACATGATAGATGTTGTCAAGAAGTCTTGCCTCTCTCCTCAGCTCCTCCATTGAATCTGAAATGGCTGAGCTCAGATATTCTATTTCCTCTGTACCCCTATACTCTGGCTTTTTACCTGACCTTAGGCTTGCAACTATATCATTTATTGGCTTGTTTATAAAATAGTGGAGAAGACATATAAGCAGTATGATGGCAGAATAAAAAACAATACCTGTAATGGCATAGGTGAGCCTCACACTCTTCAAGAGGTCTGAGAAAGCACCCTGTTCTTTAAAGAGGAATATCCTCCATCCCCAGGGCTCAAATCTTATGGATGTCCCGTAATAGGAGATACCACGGATCTGTAGTGTGAATAACCCTCCTGAAGGGCTTTCTTTTATGACTGAATTTATAAGGCCTTCTAATTCTTCTGTAGTAAAATTAACACTTGTCCCTGTCTGGAGAGGAATGAGTTTACTATTACTGTTATTACCAGAAATTACAAAATTTTTTGGTGCCCCCTTCTCTTCTATAAATCCAAGAATGTCATTATTGAGCATAAAATTTTCTATTCTCCTTAATACCTCTGCCTTTGTTATGAGGACATGTCTCTGGTCTTCCTGATAACCCCTCCTTATAAGCCTGTTCAATCCATCATCACAGATCTCATATATATCATGCTTCATTTCATCCATTGCTGTCTCTATTGTCTTTGTGGCAAATAAAGAGATATTTTTCAGGACAAATACATAAAGGGCTGTATATGAAAGGGATATGATTATTACAACTGGAAAGATTATCCTGAAGGATAGCCTCTTAGTGTATCGGGATATCACGGGATTACCTCCATACTGGTTTTGAGGTAGCGAGTTCTTCAGGCCAGACAATCTCTTTTTTACCCTTCTGCCACTGGATAATGAGATTCATGTGTTTAATCTGAAGTCCTGATTTATTGACACGAAATCTTCCAAGAGGTGTAATAGTATCCATCATTGAGAGGATATTCCTGATCTTATCTCTATCAAGGCTTCCTGCCCTCCTTACTGCCTCTTCGATAAGGAGACCAGCAGCATAGGCAGAAGCAGCATGGTATGAGGGCTCAATCCTGTATTTTGTAAAACTCCCTGCTTCCCTTAATACCATTATTGGGCTCCCATTGGGAGGCTGAAAAGACACCCTCAGCGTCTCTTCCCATTACCTCATAAAATCTCTTTAAAGCAGGTCCTACAGAGGCAAAATAGGCAGATGGAAACCAGGCCTTTTTTTTGATTGAGCGGAGGACATTTATGGATTCCTCCAGATGACCACAGACAATTACAGCATCTGGTTTAAGCTCCATGAGTTTTGTGATTATATGGGAGGGTATCTCTCCCTTTTTAAAACCTTCATAAAGGGAGAGCTCAAGGCCCAGTCTTTCAGCCCATCTCTTTGTGCCAGAGGCAATCTCTACTGAGAAGGCATCATCAGCATAGAGGATAGCAATAGTCCTGAGTCCTTTAAGCACAAGGAGCTCAAGGAATCCAGTAGCATAGGAGCTGGCTGGACTGTAAAGGCCAAAGATATTTTTATATCCCTTCTGCCAGAGCCTGTCAGATGATGCTCCTGATGTAATTACTGGATAGCCATATCTCTCTAAAACAGGAGCCACAGCCTCTGTTATCTCACTTGAATAAGGTGCAAAGAGGAGGTCAGCCTTTTCTTCTACTATAATAGATTCGTAGAGCCTTTTTGCTGTCTCAGGGTCTGACCTGTCGTCATGGATAAGGACCTTTACCTTTTTGCCAAGAAGGCCACCTTTTTTGTTAACCTCCTCTTCCCAGAGCATAAATCCCTTATATTGCATGTCTGCTATATCTCTGTATTTTCCTGTAAGACCAAGGCTTCCAACAATCTTTATCTCTCCTCCAGAGACATGGAGTGGGAAAAAGGAGGCCAGAAGCACTAATGTATAGATCACTCTTTGCATAAGGTTTTCACGAGTAAGATAATGAAGAGTTTTTCAATCCTCTCCATGTATGCTCCGTCTGAATCTTATACTTTCAGTTTCGTGGAGGATATAGTCATAAAGACCTCTTTCTTTCAGATCTTTCAGGGCCTCTTTTATCCTTTCTATCTCCTCCATGTCTAAATTATATCACAGGCTACAGGATTTAATAATCTCTGTGTTAAAATATAAAAAATTCAGGAGACTGGGCATGGTCTTTGTAGGTCTCGATATCGGTTCTGTAAGCATAAAATTAATAATCCTTGACGATTCCTTAAAAACTTTAAAGAGCCTTTACATAAGGCATCAGGGCCATCCATTAAAAACAGTCCTTCAGGTTCTTAAAGAAACTCTCAAGGAATACGGTAATTTTTATCTCTCCATTACAGGTTCGGGTTCAAAGTTTATATCAGATGCGGGAGGCATCAGGTCTGTAAATGAGGTTATTGCACAGGCTGTTGCCACAAAGAGGCTTTATCCTTTTGTTAGAACCATTATAGAGATAGGAGGTGAGGATTCAAAACTCATATTCCTTGGAGATAATGGTATAAAGGACTTCTCCATGAATTCTATCTGCGCAGCAGGGACGGGCTCTTTCCTCGAACAGCAGGCAGAAAGGCTAAAAATATCTATAGAGGAATTCAGTGACCTTGCCCTTAAATCCGTAAGACCCGCAAAGATAGCAGGGCGATGTAGTGTCTTTGCAAAATCAGATATGATTCATCTTCAACAGATAGCAACACCTCTTGAGGATATAGTTGCTGGATTATGCTTTGCTGTTGCAAGGAACTTCAAGGGCACTATTGCAAGGGGTTCAGAACTTCAGGAACCTGTAGCCTTTCATGGGGGTGTTGCCTTAAATAAAGGTGTTGTGAGGGCTTTCAAGGAGGTCTTTGGGCTTCATGAGATATTTATCCCAGAAGAGTTCCTCTTTATGGGTGCTATTGGTGCTGTAATTAAGGACAGGGAGGAGGCCTGTTTAAATCTCTTCGATATGAAGACCCTTTCAAAAATAGAGACAATAGAGAGAGAATCGGACATTCCTCATCATCCATCCCTGAAAGGAGATGGAGGGTTTACGATAAGTCCTCAAAGAGATTCCCTTTACAGGCCTGAAAAAAGGGTAGAGGCTTATCTCGGTATTGACATAGGCTCTATAAGCACAAACCTTGCAATTATAGATAACTCTGGAAGGCTCATTGCCAAGAGATACCTCATGACAGCAGGCAGACCTATTGAGGCAGTCCGTCAGGGCCTCAGGGAACTGGCTCAGGAAGTGGGCGAATTTGTTGATATTAAGGCCGTTGGTACAACAGGCTCTGGAAGATATATGATTGCTGATTATGTTGGAGCAGACATAGTGAAAAATGAGATTACTGCACAGGCAACAGCTGCCATATTTATTGACCCTGAGGTTGATACTATTTTTGAGATAGGTGGACAGGATTCAAAGTATATATCGATTCGTAATGGTATTGTTGTTGACTTTGAGATGAACAAGGCCTGTGCAGCAGGCACAGGTTCATTCCTTGAGGAACAGGCAGAGAAACTCGGTATCTCTATAAAAGAGGAGTTTGCCTGTCTTGCCTTCAGTTCTGATAGACCCTGTCCTCTTGGTGAGAGATGCACCGTTTTTATGGAGAATTCCCTTATGGCAAATCTTGCTAAAGGTGCCTCAAAGGAAGACCTGATTGCAGGCCTTGCCTATTCTATTGTTGAAAATTATATAAACAGGGTGGTAGCTGGCAAGCCTATTGGCAATAAGATATTCTTTCAGGGTGGCGTTGCCTTTAATAAGGCTGTTGTGGCTGCCTTTGAGAGATATCTCGGGAAAAAGATTATTGTTCCACCCCATCACGATGTTACTGGTGCAATAGGCATGGCCCTTATAGCAAGGGAACATGCAAAGGCAATTAAGGGCTTCAGGACAGGGTTTAAAGGTTTTGATATAGCCTCGAGGTCCTACAATGTGAGTTCCTTTCAGTGTAATGGCTGTCCAAATGTCTGTGAGATAAACAGGGTAAGGATTGAGGGAGAGGATCGTATCCTTTTTTACGGTGGAAGGTGTGAGAAATATGAGTTGAAGGGTAATGAGGCCTTAAGCGTAAAGGATTATCTTGAAGCTCGAAGGAGGCTTCTTTATGAAGAGACAGAAGACATACCAGACCGAAAAGGTCCTGTAATAGGAATCCCCCTTATATTCTTTTTTCATGAGCAACTTCCTTTCTGGAGGACCTTTTTCAAAGGGCTTGGTCTTGATATTAAGATCTCACCCTTTACAAACCGCTCTATAGTGAATACTGGTGTTGAGGCAGTGAATGCTGATACCTGTTTTCCTGTTAAGGTAGCCCATGGCCATGCCCTTTATCTTGCTAATGAGGGAGAGGATGCCCTTTTTATTCCTTCTTTTAAGAATCTTAATCCTCAAGGTGAAGAATTTGAAAGAGGCCTTGCCTGTCCCCTTACCCAGACTATCCCCTATGTAATAAAGAGTTCATTAAGGGAGAGGTTGCCCCATGTCCTGAGTCCTGTAATAGATTTTTCGAGACCCGATTACCTTCTTTCAGAGCTTCATAGGGTTTTGAGACCTTTCGGGATACCAAGGTCAGCCATAAAGGAATCTATAAAAAAGGCCCTTGCATGCCAGAAGGAATTCGATGCCTCTCTTAAAGAAATGGGCAAAGAGGTCCTTAATTCTAAGGAAGAACTCAAGATCGTCATAATAGGTAGGGCCTACAATGCCTTCGATAGTGGTATGAATCTTGACATCCCCAGAAAGATTTCAAGACTTGGTATAAAGGTTATTTCAATGGATATGCTTCCCCTTGACGAGATAAAGATAAAAGATGACTGGCCCAATATGTACTGGAGGAGTGGTCAGAGGATCCTGAGGGCTGCAAGATTTATAACTAAAAGGGATGACCTTTATCCTGTTTATATAGGGAATTTCTCCTGCGGACCTGATTCCTTTATCCTTAAATATTTTTCTGAAGAACTTTCAGGAAAACCCTTTCTTCACCTTGAAATAGATGAACACAGTGCTGATGCAGGTCTTATAACAAGGGTAGAGGCCTTTATTGATAGTATCAGGTCGCGAAAGAAGCAGGGAGGCTTTGATAAAAAGTATTTCCATATCTTTGCCCCACAGGTTCCATCAGACAGAAAAAGGACAGTCTTTATACCGAGGATGTCAGATCATGCCTTTGCCCTTAAGGCAGCCTTTCAGGCAGGAGGAGTTGACGCAGAGGTCCTTCCTGAATCAGACAGGGAGTCCTTGAGGCTTGCCATGAAGTATGTATCAGGTAAGGAGTGCTTCCCCTGTTATGTCACAACAGGTGACATGGTGAAAAAGGCCCTTTCCCCTGATTTTGTTCCTGAAAAGAGTGCCTTTTTTATGCCCTCAGGAACCGGGCCCTGCAGATTTGGTCAATATAATGTCTTTCACAGGATGGTTCTTCACAAACTTGGCTTTGATAATGTCCCTGTTCTTTCACCAACGCAGGATACCCAGTTTTATCGTGACCTTAACATCATTGGAAGGGACTTTACAGAAAGGGCCTGGAAGGGAATAGTTGCCTATGAGATACTTCTTAAATATCTTCACGAGACAAGGCCCTTTGAGAAAAACAGGGGAGAGGCAGACGAGCTATACAGGATATATATTGACAGGATATATAATGCCCTCAAATCTGGTGATTCAAGGCTTGAAAAGACCCTTGAGGAGCTCAAAAAGGACTTTGAAAATATAGAGAAGACAGATGAGAAGAAGCCCCTTATAGGAATAGTTGGTGAGATCTTTGTGAGGTCTCACAGATTTTCTAATGAAGACCTTGTCGGGAAGATAGAGGCCCTTGGTGGCTGGGTATGGCTTGCTCCTCCTGAAGAGTGGATTTATTATGTGAATTATGTAGCCCTTAAAAAGGCGTGGATAAAAGGTGATAAATCTGCTATTATACAGTGTCTCTTAAAAAGGCTTTTTCAGAGGCGTATTGAACACAGATTGCATAAGCCCTTTAAAGGCCTGAAGACACTGAAGGAGCCATCTACAAAGGAGGTCCTCAGGAAGGCAAGGCCTTATCTGCCAGAGACCTTTGAGGGAGAGGCAGTCCTTTCCATTGGTAAGGCTATAGACCTCATAGAAAAGGGAGCTTCTGGTATAATAAATGCGATGCCCTTTGGTTGTATGCCTGGTACGATTGTTACAGCAATAATGAAGAAGGTAAGCAGGGATTTCGGGATACCTTTTTTAAGTATCCCCTATGATGGGACAGAGTCTGCCACAAACAATCTTCAAATAGAGGCCTTTATGCAGGCAGTTCAGGATAAAGATTAAGGAGGTGAGCCAATGGGAAGTGTAATTAAGTGGAGGAAGAAGAAGATGTCAAAGCATAAATACAGAAAGCTCAGAAAGAAAATGAGGGCACAGAGGAGAAAGTAAATTGAAAGAGGAGATCATTCTAAAAGAGAACATAAAACTCCTTGAAAAGGAGATAGAGACCCTTACAGAAAGGCTCAGGGTTCTCGAAGGGGCTCTTCGGGAATTTAAAGAATTAGATACAGAGATAAAGGCAATAAAACTTTATCTTTCAAAGACAGACCCAAAATTTAAGGAACAGTATCCTGATATCATAAAAAAGGTCAAGGGTCTGTAAGGCGCGTTACCCTTATCCCTGCAAAGTCCATATCCTTAACATAATCTAAGAAGGGGACTTTCCTTACAGTCCCCTTTCCATTTTTCTTGCCACTGGCATGAATGAGATAAATATTATCTCCTTCGACCTTCAGAATCCCTATATGGCCAATAATCTCTCCATAGAGCCTCGTCTCAGGTCTTTTAACAAAAAATATTATATCTCCATTCTTGAAACCCTTGCTCTCTTTAATAGAATCCTTTGGAAGTATTATAACCTTCTGCCTACCTCTTGAGCCTTCTATCTGAACAGTCTGACCGAGCTCTTCTGTGACTTCCCTGCCGAATTTCCCGCTATCAATCATATCCTCTCCATATTCGTATCTTTCATTGTAATTTAATACCCTGCCATCAGGCCCGAGGATGCCCTTTGTGAGGAATCTCTTTTCAAGGGCTATCTTTATAGCATCCTCTTGATTTTTTGAGAGGGCGAGTTCAACGGTCCTGAATGTTAAATACATGCAGTCAACTTCATCATCATATACAATAACACCCCTTCTCACATATGCCCCAATTGGGTCGGGGTCATAGGGTTTGCCGAGGAATTGTTCAGCTATGGAGGCAATGCGGTCACCAACTGTTACTTCGCCATATCCTGTTTCTCCAGAGACAAGTGAATTGGTAGCGAAAATAAAGGTTAAGAGTGATAAAAGGAGTAGAAAAACTCCAAAGGTCAGAGCTCGATTCACCTTTTCGCCCCCTTCTGACTTCTGATTTCTGAGATCTGACCTCTGTTTCGCCATGCCATATCCTTTATTCAGGTTTCTTGAAAACTTACCTATTTGGATTCTAAAAAAAACTTGACTATTTTATCAACCATTGATAAGATTAATTAGAAAAAAACATGAAGGGGTGGCATATGAAAAGGTTATTCTGGGGAGTAATAATTATATTTGTATCTTTTTATCCAGTGATTATTTTTGGTCAGGAGGTTGGTGGCGAAAGTAACAGTTCAGGTCAGCTTTCAGAGTCAGTTCCTGAGAAACAGGAAGGTGTTGCCCCAGACCAGTTACAGCAAGAAAAAACAGAGGGTACTGTCCTTGGTCTTAAAACCGAGGAAGGTTTCAGAATCTATACTGTTCAGAAGGGTGATACCCTTTGGGACATTACCCATAACATACTGAAAGAACCTTTTTTATGGCCAAAGGTCTGGGCTTTCAATCCTGATATTAAAAATCCTGACCTCATCTACCCAGGGCAGAGGATAAAGATACCTCTTTTTGCTCTGAAGCCAGAGCTCGTCTCAAAGGAACCCGAGATCAAGGCTGAAAAAATTAAGGAGGAGACTGTAAAAAGAGAGGGAGAAAAGGTAGCCCTGAAGCCTTCCATTGAGGTCATTGAAGAGAAAAGGCCTGAATATCTTATTGATAGGAATCTCCTTATTGCCAGTGGATATATCTCGAGGTCAATACCTGACAGGGGAAGGATAATAGGCACGCCTCAGGGAAGAACCACCATGGGAAAAGGGGATTATATATACATAAAAACTGAAGGAGAGACAAAGATAGGAGACAGATTTTATGCCATAAGGTCAGCAGGTATGATAAGACATCCAGAAAGAGGAAATGAGGTAGGTTATCTTATAGAGATAAACGGTATTATAGAGGTTGTTGGTGAAGAATCAGGTATGACAAAGGCAGAGATAAAGGAGTCCTTCAAGGAGATCAATGTGGAAGACAGGCTTGACAACTTCTATCTTATAGAACCACCCCTCAAACCTGAAAGTCCAGCCACACCAGAGATAGAGGCCTCGATAGTTGCGATTAGACATCTTTATACAACAACAGGAAGTATCTATGACATTGTGTACATAGATAAAGGAGAAAAGGACGGTATAACACAGGGAAGTCTTCTTTATCTCTACTCAAAGGAAAAACCTGTTGTTCCTCTGGGCATAGCTCAGGTGATTAATGTTAAGGATGAAACAGCCACTGCTGTTTTAAGAAAAGGATTGAAAGAGATATTAGTGGGAGACAGGGTAATAAATAAGAGATAGGCAAGATGGTGTAGGTGGCGTAAGTAACAATTGAGTTTAGAAAACAGAATTTATGTTATAGGTATTGGTTACAGACCCCTTGATAAAAAGGCAAGGGATATCCTCCTTAAAGTCCCGCTTATCCTCTCCTCAGCGAGGCTTTTTGAGGTTTTTCTTAGATACGATGAATACAGACATGTAAAAGAAAAGCTCAGAGTGATAAATAACATAGATGAGACCTTCTCCTTTATAAAGGCAAATCTTGATAAACCTCTTGTTATACTTGCTTCAGGTGACCCTTTATTTTTCGGTATCGGAAGGAGGCTTTTAGAGGAGTTCGGAAAGGAGAAGATAGAAATAATTCCCGACCTCTCAAGTATCCAGCTTGGTTTTTCAAAAATAAAGGAGTCCTGGGACGATGCCTTTTTTATAAGCCTTCATGGAGGTCCTGATCCAGCAAAAAGGAGGAGGCTTCCATACGAGTTAGAGGATATCCCTTTTCTTATTAAGAGGTATAATAAAATAGCAGTCCTTACAGATAAAGAGAATAATCCTTCAAAGATTGCCTTATCCCTTTCTTCAGCCTCCGACCTTAAGCATGGAGCCTTAAAGCTTTATGTCTGCGAGAGACTCGGTTACCCTGATGAAAGGATTACAGAGGGTTCACCTGAAGAGATTGCTTCCATGACCTTTTCAGATCCAAATGTTGTAATTATAAAGGCTGAAGCCTTAAAGGATATTTCCTCTATCCCAATTTTTGGATTTAAAGAGGAAGAGCTCTCTCATTCAAAGGGTTTAATAACAAAGGATGAAGTTAGGGCAATTTCAGTACACAAATTGAGATTACCCCTCAAAGGAGTAGTCTGGGATATAGGAGCTGGTTCTGGTTCAATATCTGTTGAGGTCGCAAGTCTTTCTCAGGAATTGAGGGTCTTTGCTATTGAAAGGGATGAAAGTCAGATTATTCATATTAAAGAGAATATAAAACGATTCGGTCTCAGAAATGTCATGGTCATAAAAGGTGAGGCACCTGTTGTGCTTGAGGAACTTCCCTTTCCTGACAGGGTCTTTATTGGTGGAAGTGGTGGTAGACTTGAGGAGATAATAGAGAAAGTTTCAGAGAAGAAAGCAGGGATTATTGTAATAAACGCAGCCACCCTTGAAACACTCAACACTTCTATTACTCTCCTTAAAAAACTGGGCTACCATGTAAATATAACGGGAATTTCGGTCTTCAGGTCAAAGCCCCTTCTGGAGAAGACTCACATGGAGGCATTGAATCCTGTATTTGTGATTGATGGAATAAGGATTTAAAAATGGGCTTTACTCCTTCTGCTTTTTATGTTTATAATAAAAAATGCTTTTAAGAGGCAAGGTCTGGAGATTCGGCAATGATATAGATACTGATGCGATTATTCCAGCACGGTATCTCAATACATCTGATCCTCAGGAACTTGCAAGACATGTAATGGAGGATGCAGATAAAGACTTTCCTTCAAAGGTAAGGCCTGGCGACATTATTGTTGCGGGTAAGAATTTCGGATGTGGTTCTTCAAGGGAGCATGCACCCATTGCTATAAAGGCTGCTGGTATTCAGGCAGTTGTGGCAAAGAGCTTTGCAAGGATTTTTTACAGAAATGCCTTTAATATTGGCCTTCCGATATTTGAACTTCCTGAGGCAGATTTGATAAATGAAGGTGACGAGATAGAGATAGATGCTGATACAGGGATAATAAGAAATATTACTAAGTCAGAGGAATACAGGGCAAAGCCTATTCCTCCTTTTATGCAGGAGCTCATAAAATCAGGTGGTCTTATTGAATGGGTTAAGAAAAGACTTGGTAACCAGAAAAAGGCTTAAATAAGACCTTCTCAATTTTATCTTCTTAAAGGAGGCAGAATCGTGAAATCCTATAACATTGCAGTTATACCTGGTGATGGAACAGGACCTGAAGTTATAAGGGAAGGCGTAAAAGTCCTCGATGCCATATCTCAAAGACTTGGCTTCAAGATTAACTATCATTATTATGATTTTGGCGGTGAGCGGTATCTCAGGACTGGAGAGACCTTACCAGAAGGTGCTATAGAAGAATTGAAAAGATTTCATGCCATATATCTTGGAGCAATAGGCCATCCTGATGTTAAGCCTGGAATCCTTGAGAGGGGCATTCTCTTGAGGCTGAGATTCGAACTCGACCAGTACATAAATCTCAGGCCCGTGAAACTTTATCCAGGAGTCGATTGTCCATTAAAAGATAAAAAACCCGAAGATATTGATTTCGTTGTTGTTAGGGAGAATACAGAAGGCCTTTATGCAGGTGCAGGAGGTGTTTTGAAGAAAGGCACCCCTGATGAGGTGGCTATTCAGGAGTCAATAAATACAAGGAAGGGTGTGGAGAGATGTATCAGATTTGCCTTTGAATATTGCAGGAAGAGGAATAAAGATAAAAAACTTACCCTTTGTGGAAAGACCAATGTCCTTACCTATGCCTTTGACCTCTGGGAGAGGGTTTTTTATGAAGTTGCAAAGGAATACCCTGATATAAAAGTGGATTATGCCCATGTAGATGCCATAACCATGTGGTTTGTGAAGAATCCTGAATGGTTCGATGTTATTGTGACAGACAATATGTTCGGAGATATAATCACAGACCTTGGTGCAATGATTCAGGGCGGAATGGGTATAGCTGCTGGTGGAAATATAAATCCACAGGGTGTATCCATGTTTGAGCCTATTGGTGGTTCAGCTCCCAAGTATGCAGGAAAGAATGTTATAAATCCCCTGGCTGCTATTTGCGCTGGCGGGATGATGCTTGAATATCTTGGTGAAGAAAAGGCAGGAGAACTTCTTGAGAGAGCGGTAATAGAAGTTACTTCAAAGCATCTCAAGAGTCTTGCAGCAGGCCAGATGGGATATACAACAACAGAGGTTGGTGACCTCGTGGCAAAGTATGTAACAACACTGCCATTGTAATTGGAGGTTCTTAATGTTAAAGAAAAAAGACTCATATGTAGTTGCTGTCGTCGGTGCAACAGGTGCCGTTGGAGAAGAGATGGTTCTGATCCTTGAGGAGAGGGATTTCCCTGTGAAAGAGCTCAGACTTTTTGCTTCAGAGAGGTCCATAGGAAAGAAGATAGAGTTCAGAAACAGGGAGATACCTGTTGAGACCCTTAATGAAGACTCTTTTAAAGGAGTGGATATAGCCCTCTTTTCAGCTGGTGCCGAACGTTCAAAGATATGGGCACCTGTTGCTGTCAAATCTGGTTGTGTAGTTATTGATAACTCAAGTCAATGGAGGATGGAGCCTGATGTTCCTCTTGTTGTTCCAGAAGTCAATCCTCATGATCTTAAATGGCATAAAGGTATAATAGCAAACCCAAATTGTTCAACAATCCAGATGGTCGTTGCTTTGAAGCCAATTCATGATCTCGCAAAGATAAAGAGGATAGTTGTTACAACCTTTCAGTCTGTCTCTGGAACAGGGAAGAAGGCAATGGATGAGCTTCTTCAGCAGACTACGGACCTCCTTAATTTCAGAGAAATAAAGTGCAATGTCTATCCTCACCAGATTGCCTTTAATGTCCTTCCCCATATCGATAAATTCCTTGATAATGGGTATACAAAAGAAGAGATGAAGATGGTAAATGAGACAAGGAAGATTATGGGAGACCCTTCTATAAGGGTTACTGCTACCACGGTGAGGGTGCCCGTCTTCAGGTGCCATTCTGAGAGTGTGAATATAGAGACGGAGAAGAAATTATCAGCCAATGAAGTGAGGGCTATCCTTGCTGGTGCTCCTGGTGTTATAGTTTTTGACGCACCCGAAAAGAATGTCTATCCCCTTCCCATTTATGTAGCAGGAAAGGATGAGGTCTATGTGGGAAGAATCAGGGAAGATGAATCTATTCCCAATGGAATAAACATGTGGATAGTGGCAGATAATCTCAGAAAAGGTGCAGCCCTTAATGCAGTACAGATAGCTGAAAGACTTATAGAGATGGCAAGTTAATTATAATAATGAAAATAGAAAAGATTGAACTATCAGGTTTTAAGTCCTTCGCAGAGAAGACAACCATATATTTCCATCCTGGAGTAACTGGTATTGTTGGTCCCAATGGGTGCGGAAAGAGTAATATCGTTGATGCCATAAAATGGCTTCTGGGGGAACAGAGTGCGAAGGCCCTCAGGGGAGACAGGATGGATGAGTTGATCTTCAATGGCTCTGAAACCAGAAAACCCAGGGGAATGGCAGAGGTTTCCCTTTACATCTCTGGTCTTCCAGCTTCCTCTGATGAAAATGGCTCTTCTGATAACAAGACAGTGATTTCAAGACGACTGTATCGTAGCGGTGAGAGCGAGTATTCCATAAATAATAATCCCTGTCGATTGAAGGACATAAAGGACCTTCTTCTTGATACAGGCCTTGATATAAAAAATTATTTTATATTTGAACAGGAGAGGATTACCCAGCTCATAAACGCAAAGCCTCAGGATAGACGCTTCTTAATAGAAGAGATAGCTGGTGTTGTTAAATACAAGGTTAAGAAGACAGAGGCCCTCCAGAAGCTTGAACAATCTAAACTCAATCTCCAGAGGATAGATGATATTATTGGTGAGGTAAAGAGACAGCTCAATAGCCTCGACAGACAGGTAAAGAAGGCAGAACGGTATAAAAGGCTTTCAGGAGAGAGAAAAAATATTGAACTTTATCTTTCAAAGATACAATTTAATGAGTTGAATTCTCAAATCTCCCAGCTTCTTGATGAGATTAATAAACTAAAAACAGAAGAGGCTTCTTTAAGGTCTCATATAAGCACAAAGGATAACCTCCTTCAAGAGAGAAGGCTTCTTTTGATTGAAAGGGAGAAGAACCTTTCAGACCTCTATTTATCTGTTGAAGAAAAAGAAAAATTAATAGCTGAAAATGAAAAGGCCCTTATTCAGGCTACTTCGAAGATAGAGGCTTTTGAGAGAGACAGAGAAAGGCTTGAACAGGAAAGGCAGGAGAGACTTCAGAAAATCGAGGAACTGGGCCTCCAGATAAAGAGTTTAAATGCTGAAAGGGATTTTCTGGAGAGAGAAGTTGGAGAAATTAAACAAAAGATGGAAGAACTCATGAATGGCCTGAAGATTGATGAAGCTGATATATCAGACATAGAGCTAATGCTTGAGGAAAAGAGAAAGGCCCTCTTTAAGTTATCAGATGAATTAAGCATTAAGATGAATGAAAAGACGAGGATTCAGACAACACTGGACTCAATCCATAGAAGGGATTCGGCTATCCAGAAAGAGATAGGAGATATCCTTTTGAGGATAGAACAGATAGAAGAAGAGATTGGGAAGATAGAAGAGGACATAAAATCTTCATCTGAAGAGGTTATTTCTTTAAAGGATAGAAAGGAAGAGCTCCTTCGAATGAAGGAGAAGACCAAACAGGAGATGGAGATTCTTTCTTCAGAACTACTAATTGAAAAAGAGAGACTTGCATCAAATCTTTCAAGATTGAACTCATTGAAAGAACTTGTCCTTAATGAAACAACTTTATCAGTTTTTAAAGAGACGGAAGACCTTCATATAGAAGGACTCCTTTCTGAATTTCTTGAAGTACCAGAGATTTATGAAAGGGCTATAGAGGGTCTTCTATCGCAAAGAATAGATGCCTTTATTCTTTCAGACCTCGAGAGCCTCAAAAGGGCGATAGCCCTAATAAAAGAAAAGGGAACAGCAAGGACCCCCCTTATAAATAAGGCAGATACAAGAAAGCCCTTTGAATTTGTCGAAGAATCAAGGTTTAAGAAGGCTATTGATGTAGTGACTGTTTCTGACCATAGTCTGAGAGACCTGATAAGGTCAATCCTTGGTAATGCCATAATTGTTCAGGATATTGATGAGGCCTTCAGACTCAGGAAAGAAGGATTTAATCAAGATATAGCCACTATTGATGGAGACATTATAGATAAAGATGGTATTGTATGGTCAGGTAAAGGAAGGGAGGTACTAAAAAGAAGAAGGGAGATCAAGGAACTGGAATCTACCGTTGAGGTTTTAAGAGATAAACTGAATAAGAAAACGGAAGAACTTCAGAAAAAGAAGAGCAATCTTTTATATTGTGAACAGGAACTTCATAAGGTTGAGTCCTTGATTAATATTGAGGAAACTCACCTTACAGGCTTGCGTCACAACTTTGAGAGTCTTCTTGACGAAAAAGAAAGGCTTAACAAACGGGTTTCCTATGCCAGTATAGAGAGAGAGGAGTTAGTCAGGGAGAGGGAGTCCTTTATGAGGGAACTCAAGGATGTGGAAAGGAGTATTGCAGAGATAGAAGAGAAGAGGAAGTTTATGGAGACGGAAATAGAGAATATAAGAGACGGTCTTTTAAAAAGGCGGCAGGAGGTAGAAAGGAAAAGACAGGATTACTCAGATCTAAGGATGGCTTATACAAAAGTCAGCGAAAGATATGGTTCGACCTTTAAAGAGATAGAGACGAGGCAAAAAGAGATAGAGGCAATAGAGAGAAAAACTCGGGAGATAATAGAGACTATAAACTCCTTTCATAAAGAGAGAGAGATGCTCCTTCAGGATATAAATAACCTGAAGCTGACAATTTCAGAGCAGGTAAAGGAGGTTAGTGAATTAAAGGAAAAGATCGGAGCTGAAAGGCAGATTATACAGGAGGAAAATAAGGTGTTGATGGAGATAGAGGAAAGTATAAAAAAACTTAGAGGAAGCCTTGAGGTCGTTATTGAAAGATTGAATGAACTTAACCTTAAAAAGACAGAGGCATCTGTGAGACTTGAGAGTATAAAAGAGGCAATAAGGATAAATTACGGGATTAATATAGAAGAACTTAATGAGTCAGATATCCTCTTTTCGTGGCGAGGTAACAATGAGGATTCTGTCGTTGGCGAAGTAACAGTTCATGGTGGCGAAGTAACAGTGGAGGAGCTTTCTGAAAGGCTTGAGTCTATAAGAAAAAAGATCGAGGCCCTCGGTCCAGTGAGTCTCGGGACAATTGAGGAATATGAAGAATTAAAGGAACGGTATAATTTCCTCACCTCTCAACGGGAAGACCTTACAAAATCTATCGCTGAGCTCGAGGAAGCCATACAGAAAATCAATACTACAACGAGAAGGAAATTAAGAGAGGCCTTTGATGCCCTGAATGAGAAATTTGGAGAAGTTTTTCAGACCTTATTTGGAGGTGGCAAGGCATCTCTGATTCTTACTGATGAGAATAATATCCTTGAAAGTGGGATAGAAATAATAGCCCAGCCCCCGGGCAAAAGGCTTCAAAACATAAATCTCCTTTCAGGAGGTGAAAAGGCCCTCACAGTCCTTTCACTTTTAATAGCGAGTTTTCTTATAAAACCTGCCCCCCTCTGTGTCCTCGACGAGGTAGATGCACCATTAGATGACTCAAATGTGGAGAGGTTCGCAAAGATGATTAAGGAATTATCCAATCTTATTCAATTTATAGTTATTACGCATAATAAAACAACTATGAGCTACTGTGATTATCTTTATGGTATCACGATGGAAGAGAAAGGTGTTTCAAAAGTGATCTCCCTCCAGCTTACTCAGGTGTAATCTTTGTGTTATAATTGATAGGGATTCTTCGAAGGTTTTGCCTTTGCTGCCCTGATGTAATGAATTTTTCATTTACAGGGTTTGAAAGGGAGTCCCGAAAGGAGAAAGGCTATGGCAATAGCAGGCATAGGAGATACTGTAAGGGTTCATTACACAGGAAAACTGACTGATGGGACAATCTTTGATACCTCCCTTGGTAGAGAACCTCTTGAGTTTACTATAGGAGATGGAAGGTTAATACCAGGATTTGAAAAGGCAGTTATAGGAATGACCACAGGAGAGACGAAGACGGTCTTTATTGCACCTGAGGATGCCTATGGTCCCTATCTTGAGGAGCTTACAGCAGATGTAGATTTAAGTCAGTTCCCACCTCATATAAAGCCTGAAGTAGGACTTCATTTACAGATAAGACAGGAAAACGGCTCTTTTGTTGATGTAGTAATCACAAAGATAACAGGGTCAACAGTTACCCTTGACGCAAACCATCCTCTTGCGGGTAAGGAGCTCATTTTTGAGATAGAACTTCTCGAAATCCTTCCCTAAGAGGAAGGGAAAAGTAGAGTTGATGCCTCTATTTGTTATTCATGAGCACCATGCCAGGCATCTACACTATGATTTGAGGCTCGAAATGGAGGGTGTCCTTAAATCCTGGGCTGTACCAAAAGGCCCCTCCATGAACCCTGAAGACAAAAGACTCGCAGTAATGGTCGATGACCATGACCTTGAATATGCTGATTTTGAAGGAACCATCCCTGAAGGTCAGTATGGTGCGGGAAAGGTTATTATATGGGATAAAGGAGAATATAATCTGCTCAAAGGTAGTATAGAGGCAGGAAATCTGGAATTCGAGCTCAAGGGAAGAAAACTCAAAGGAAAGTTTGCCCTGATAAGGATGAAGAAAGATCAGAAAAACTGGTTGCTTATTAAAATGAAGGATGCCTTTGCACGAAAGGCTTGATGATAAAGATATGTGTTGTTGATGATAATCCCCTTATAGTTACCACTGTGAAAAGGGCTCTTTCAGCCCTCGGTTATTCCATCTCTGTTGCAAATAATTTAAAGGAATTTTCTGTCCTTTCTGAAAAAGAGGATTTTGACCTTGTCATAACAGATTATTATCTTCAAGATTCCACAGCCCTTGATATAAAAAACAGACTTTCAAATAAAGAAAATCCAGCATCTATACTTGTTATGACAGGTAAAGACCTTTCATCTGATTTTGGATTACCTCTCATTAAAAAGCCCTTTTCCGTGAAAGAGTTAAGAGAGGTTGTCCAGAATATACTGGCTCAAAGAATTGGAGGCAAACTTGGGAGTTGATTTATATCTTCTCAGAATAATAAATATCCACGAACCTATCCCTCTTCTTGATAGCTTAATGGTTTTTATTACAAAGAAGGGCTACTGGTTTTTTATATTATTGAGCATATTTGTCTTAATAAAAGAGAAAAAAAAGGCTATTATTCCTGTCTTTCTGGTTCTTATAGCCTGGGGGCTTTCAGATGCCTCTGGCAATTTATTGAAACACCTAATAGAAAGGCCCAGGCCCTTTTATACTGTTGAAGGACTGAGGCTCCTTGTTGGTAAGGGTAAATCTTTTTCCTTTCCATCAAACCATGCAGTCACTTCTTTTTGTGCTGCCATGGTATTTACCTATTTTTTTCGATACCTGAGGATTCCTGTTTTTGCTGTTGCATCCCTTATAGCTTTTTCAAGGGTATATGTGGGTGTTCATTATCCTTCAGATATTATTGGGGGAGCCCTTCTCGGCATTTTTGTAGCTCTCAGTGTTATCTATGGAACAAGAAAGATAACAGAATTTTATAGAAGAGACCATCTTGGTGCCCTATTTATTTTTTTATCTGTTTGTTTTTTGATATCAAGGCTTTTTTATATAAATTATGGTCCCCTTGAGTTAAGCCCTGATGAGGCCCATTACTGGGAATGGTCAAGAAGACCTGACCTTAGTTACTACTCAAAGGGACCTCTTATTGCCTATCTAATTGGATTAACGACAGCTATTGGCGGAGCTAATGAACTTGGTGTAAGATTCCTTGCCCCTTTCTTTCTGTTTTTTTCCTCCCTGATTATTTACAGGCTTTCCATAGAACTTTATAATGATTCAAGGATAGGAGTTCTTGCAGGTCTTCTCCTTCAATTTATTCCTTTGTTTGCAGCCTATGGGATAATAATGACCATTGATTCACCATTTATATTCTTCTGGATTCTCAGCCTGTATTTATTTTTTAAGGTTATAAGAGAGAATAAGATTATATGGTGGGCTTTCCTTGGTGTGAGCACCGGTCTTGGAATGCTTGCAAAGTATAGCATGGCCTTTTTTTATATATGTGGTGCCATTTATCTGATAATGGAGAAAGAGAAGAGAGGCCTTCTTAAGGACTTGAAAACCTATCTTCCTTTAATTATCTCTTTAATATTATTCTTACCTGTTCTGGTATGGAATATAAAAAATGATTTTGTTACCTTCAGACATACAGGAGGTCATTTAGGTATTTACGAAGGTCTTAAGATCAGGCCATTATCTTTCCTTGAATTTATTGGTTCTCAATTTGGGGTTATCACGCCTTTCCTCTTCATTGCCTTCATGATAGCTATTTTTCAGTTGACTGTTACTTTTGCCACCAATAGGGAAAAGAAAAATAGAACTTCGCCACCAACTGTTACTTCGCAACCAATTGAACATACACTGTTTCTGGTGAGCTTTTCTCTTCCTGTTCTCCTTTTTTTCCTTCTTAAAAGTCTTCAGGCAAAGGTTCAGGCAAACTGGCCTCTTATGGCTTACCCCGCAATGATGCTTCTCTCTGTTGCCTGGTATGTGGATAAATGGCAATCCTTAAAGAAATGGATGAGGTATCTATTTGTTTTATCCCTTGCCTTTCTCCTTTTTATTACTCCATTCCTTTACTTTCCCGGGATGCTCGGTCTACCGTCAAGGTTTGACCCTTCATCAAGGCTGAGGGGATGGAAGGAGCTTGGCAAAAAGGTCACCCTGATAGCAGAAGAGATGAAGCATAGGGGGCCTTTTTTTATTGTCTCAGATAAATACCAGGTTTCGAGCGAAATAGCCTTTTATACAGAGGGAAATCCTGTTACCTATTGTGTTAACCTTGGCAGGAGGATGAACCAGTATGACCTCTGGCCTGGGTTTCATAACTTTGTCCATTATAACGCTATTTTTGTTACAATAGGAGACTCAGAGATGCCAGGAGGTTTTAGAGAGAGGTTTTCTGAATGTTATAAAGAAGTTCTAAAGACAGGGGTAAGGGAATATTCTATATTTCGGTGTTATGATTTCAAGGGAATGGAGAGGGATAAGAGATTTGAGAGATATTAAGGTTTTCAGGAGGAATTTAATGGATATTTCTGTAGTAATACCGGTATTCAATGAAGAAGAAAATATACCTTTCCTGTATGACAGACTAAAAAGAGTTCTTGACTCACTGGTTAAGGAGTATGAAATCATTTTTGTGGATGATGGAAGTACTGACAGGACTCTCGAAATTCTTGAGGGTCTTCAAAAGACCGACAGACATGTTATAGTCCTCAGCCTCAGGCGAAATTTCGGCCAGACTGCAGCCTTTGCTGCGGGGTTCGATTTTGCAAGAGGTGATATTATTATTACTATGGATGCAGACCTTCAGAATGATCCAGAGGATATCCCGAGACTCCTTGAATTCATGAAAGACTATGACCTTGTAAGCGGATGGCGTAAGGAAAGGAAGGACCCTTTCTTTTCAAGAAGACTACCTTCAATGATTGCCAACTGGCTCATAAGTAAGGTTACGGGTGTGAAACTTCATGACTATGGCTGTTCTCTCAAGGCTTACAGGAAAGACATAGTTAAGAATCTCAGGCTATATGGAGAGATGCACAGGTTTATACCTGCTGTAGCGAGCTGGTATGGCGTGAGAATTGCTGAGGTCCCGGTAAAACACCATCCGAGGTTCAGGGGTAAATCGAAATATGGGATATCGAGGACCTTCAAGGTTCTTCTGGACCTCGTTACTGTTAAATTTCTCCAGAGCTTTTCAACAAAGCCCATACAGTTCTTTGGTTCTATGGGTCTTTTGAGTTCAGCCTTTGGTTTTCTGATTCTTCTTTATCTTGCAATGCTGAAGTTTCTAAAAGGTGCATCTATAGGTGGAAGACCCTTATTGATACTTGGTGTGCTTTTAATAGTTGTTGGAGTTCAATTTATAGGGATGGGTTTACTTGGTGAGATGCTTGTTCGGGTCTATCATGAAAGCCAGAGGAAACCTATATATGTCCTGAAAAAGATTCTGGGTCTTTAAAATTGAACTGTAAGAAGATAATAATACTCTCATTAAAGCTTATCATAAGTGCCTTTCTCCTTTATCTCCTTTTTTCCAGAATAGGGTTAAAGACCTTTTTTGGAGCATTAAGAGAGCTTAATCCCTTAACCCTTTTGTTTGCTGCTATTATTTATATTTTAGCAACTTATCTCTCTGCTGTTAGATGGGGCCTTCTTACATTTTCAAAGGTTAAAACAACAAGACTCTTTATCCTTTACATGATTGGTTCTTTTTTTAACACGATCTTGCCAGGTATTATAGGTGGCGATGCTGTAAAGGCCTATTATCTCTACAGGGAAACAGGTAATCCAGGCAGATCAATAGCATCAGTATTTATGGACAGATATGTAGGATTTATATCCCTTATGCTTATTGCCCTTTTTGCCTACCCATTTGGAGCCTCCTATTTAAGAGATACGGAGATTGAATACCTTTTTCCGACAGTTATAATTGCCTTTATTTTAGGCAGTATTGTCTTTTTTAAATTCAGGATCGGTTCGCAAATTAAAATCTTTAAGGATTTTTACAGCTTTTTTGATGCCTATCAGGATATTAAACAGATTTTGCCCATCATGATGAAAGCCCTCTTCCTCTCAGGCATTATTCAGGTAATGAATATGTTTAGCGTCTATTTAATATCAACGGGTTTAAGTGTTCCTATTCCGATGCTTTCGATATTCTTATTTATTCCTTTAATCGTTACTGTTTCTATGTTGCCTGTATCTATATCTGGCCTTGGTATCAGAGAGGCTGCTTTTGTGATCCTCTTTGGAAAGGTAGGTATAAAACCAGAGATTTCTATGAGCATCTCCCTTTTATGGTTTCTCTCCATCGTAATCGGGAGTCTACCAGGGGTATTGTTTTATGTCTTATACCTTAAAAATGAAGGGGGCTAAAAAGATTGTTTACAAAAATAGAACTTCTGTTCCAGATTTAAAATTTTTGTTGACAAAGGGTATTCAATTGTTGTATAGTTTTAAACAGGATGGTTGTATTGAAGGATTTATTCTCATCATCAGTAAGGGCAGATGTGCTGGCTATTCTTCTTAATAGCCCTGATGAGAAGTTTTATATAAGGGAGATAGCGAATTTAGTAAGAAAAAATCCCTCAGGGGTCAAGCGGGAGCTTGATAGACTTGAGAAACTCGGGATTGTAGTAAGTGAGAAGACATAAAAAATCTTTAGGAGAAGTTTGGTGTAAAGATAAATTATATCATGATGAGTGAGGAGGATTATAAAATAAAAAAGGATATTAATCTCAGGAAGATCCTTTCAGAAAAAAGGTTACCCTGATAGGCAGGGCCTGATTGCCTATCAGGGAAGAAAGGAGGTGAAAGGGATGGCCACCAAGAAGGCAGGAGCAAAGAAGACAGCAAAGAAGAAGAAATAAGATCTTTTTCAAACCTTGGCTGGGGTGAGGAACCCCAGCCTCTTTATAACCTTTACAGGATCGAAAAATCAAGCCCTTCGCTAACTGTTTGATAAATAAAGATTTTTAGTAAGTTTACTTTTCCCAAAAGAGCACAGCATGACTGGCTTCTCGGCAAAATTTAAACTACCTTGTTTCAAGGTCAAAAGCTTACTTATGTCTTCATTCCTCATCATTAATTTATCAGCCGTGGCTGTCTTCAGGACAGCCACTCTTTGCCAGGACCCGTGAAATTTTGCCTCGAAGCCAGCCATGCAATACCCTTATTCAGGTTTTTGGAAAAACTTACCTATTACGATTTTTAAAAAAGGTTTTTATTTCCTCAATAAAAGGAGTAATGTTACTTCGCCACCTGAGGATAATGGTATTCCAGATAGTTATCAGTAACAAACCTGAAAGTCCCAGTAGCCATTGCCTTTTTAAGGAAGTTTATATTTGATGAGTGGCCACTTTTCCAGGATATTATGTGACCAATAATAGGGGCTCCTGCAAGGGAGAGGTCTCCAATCATGTCAAGGACTTTATGTCTTGCAAACTCGTCCGGGAATCTAAGGCCTTCCTGATTAAGGACCTTCTCACCATCTATTACTACAGCATTCATCAATGATCCACCAAGGGCAAGGCCATTCTTTCTTAAAAATTCCACATCCTTAAGGAATCCAAAGGTCCTGGCTGGTGCCACATGGTTCAGATAGGTTTCTTCATTCAGTTCTATACTGATAGATTGCCTTCTTAGAGGACCATAACTGAGCTCAAGGTTGTAGGTAATTTTTCTCCCCTTCGAGGGAAGGGCCATTATCTTTACTCCCCCTGGTTCTTCATATACAAAGGATTTTGTTATTTCGAGATAAGGCATTTTCTTCCCCTGAGCTACAATTCCAGCCTTAAGTATGAGTTCAACATATCCGATGGCACTTCCATCGAGAACCGGAACTTCAGGCCCTTCTATCTCTATCAATACATTATCTATGCAAAGACCTGAAAGGGCTGAAAGAAGATGTTCAACTGTTCTTATCCTTACGCCGTCCACACCAATAGTTGTTGCAAAGGCTGTATCAATAACATTTCTATAATGGGCCTTTATATAGACCTGTCTGTCAGACCTGTAAAAGACAATACCATGGTCTCGGGGAGCAGGCTTGAGAAGAACCCTTGCTGGCCTTCCGCTGTGAAGGCCTGTTCCTTCAAAATGTACAGGGTTTTTTATTGTTCTTTGTAAACGCATCAGGAAAACCTTTATTTTGATTAAAAGCAATAATCGTGCCTGAATAATATTGACATAAAAACAGATAGTTCCGAAGAAGAGGGGAAGATTTTGTATCAATAATGATACACTTACTGTATTATTCCACCAACAACCATTTCAGGAATTCTGACAGTGGGCATGCCATCACTTACAGGTACACCCTGGGAATCCTTTCCACAGGTTCCTATGGAAAAACCTAAGTCATTTCCTACCATGTCTATGGCCTTAAGCACCTCGGGTCCATTACCTGTAAGGGTAGCACCTCTTACAGGTTCTGAAACCTTTCCTTTTTCAATAAGATAACCTTCCTGAACTTCGAAGACAAAATCTCCAGTAACAGTATTCACCTGCCCCCCACCCATCTTTTTAACAAAGAGTCCCTTCTCTACAGACCTTATTATATCTTCAGGGTCATCTTTCCCTGGAGCAATTATGGTGTTTGTCATCCTCGGAATAGGTTTGTATCTGTAAGACTCCCTTCTTCCATTGCCAGTGGAGTTAACTCCGTCCTTCATACCTGTGAGGATATCATACATATAGTTTTTTAATATTCCTTCTGCTACAAGGATAGTCCTTTCTGCTGGCGTTCCTTCATCATCAAACCTGAAAGAGCCTCTTTTACCTGGCATGGTGGCATCGTCAATCACTGTTATAAGAGGTGAAGCAACAGGCATGCCTGTTTTGCCTCCAAATACAGAAAGACCATTCTGGCTCAGATCTGCCTCAAGACCATGACCTATGGCCTCGTGAATCATTGTCCCACCTGCCTCTGAGGATATCACAACAGGCATTCTACCACCAGGTGCCTTTCTTGCTTTTAACATCAATATAACCCTGTTCCGGGCAATTTCTGCAGACTTTAAAGGGGCATCTCCTTTAAGAAGCTCAAAACCCTGGAGCCCACCAATAGCCTCATACCCAACCTGAAGTTCTCCATCAAGAGAGGCGATTACATGAATGGTAAAGGTTGTGTATATCCTTTCGTCTTCTGCGAACCTGCCCCGGGAATTTATTACTTTAACATTTTTAATTACTTCAGAATATGTCACCTTCACCTGTTTTACAAGAGAGGATTCCCTTGCAACCCCTTCTGCCTTCTGTAATAATAAAAGCTTATCCCTTAAAGGAACTTCTTCTGGTCTTATGAGAAATTTGAAATCAACGGTAGGCCTCTGTTTTGTAATGCCCACTGTGAGTTCGCTACCCCGGGTACCTTTCCAGTGACTTCCCTTTGAAAGGTCCTTCAAAGAATTGGCAAGCTCAATGATAGATTTTTCTGAAAGGTCATTTGTATGACCATAGATGGTTTTAAAGTTTTTGAGGATCCTCAAGCCAGCACCTGCATCTATTCCAGTCAAGATCTTCTCAATTTTCTGGTCTTCGAGGATTATCTGGAGGGTAGATTTTTCTTCTACATATATATCAGCATAATCTCCATAGGGAGAAACTATTCTAAGGGCCTTTTCGAGGATTGCCTGATCAACCATAATTTAGATATTATATCATATGCTTATAGGCATAATAGCAGGAAGCGGTTTATACGAATTATCCGATTTAGAGGTCCTTGAGATAAAAAAAATTAAAACCCCTTTTGGTGAGCCTTCTGATGCCTACAGGATTGGCAGACTGAAGGGTTTTGATATAGCCTTTCTCCCGAGGCATGGCACTCCTCATAGATTCCCACCCCACAGGGTAAACTACAGGGCAAACATATGGGGCTTTAAGGAGCTTGGTGCTGAAAGACTTATTTCGATAAGTGCTGTTGGAGGGATTAGTGATAAGCTGAGACCAGGAGATATAGTTATCCTCGACCAGATTATTGATATGACAGGGGGCTTAAGGGTTCAAACTTTTTATGATAATGAGGCTGTTCATGTGGACTTTACAGAACCCTACTGTCCCCAGATGAGAGAGTCCCTTTTAAATTCATGCAAGTCTTCAGGTTCGGATATTCATTTTGGGGGAACTTATATAGCTGTTAACGGGCCAAGACTCGAGACAAAGGCAGAAATAGCCTTTTTTAAACTAATAGGTGGTGATGTAGTGGGAATGACGGCTATGCCAGAGGCCGTGCTGGCAAGGGAGCTTGAGCTCTGCCTCCTTGGTATCTCTGTTGTTACCAATTATGCTGCTGGAATTTCAAAGAAGAGACTCACAACTACAGAGGTTGTTGAAAACATGAGACTTGCAAACAGGAAGGTTTTTAAGATGCTGGAGACGGCACTGCCATTATTCAATACTGAAAGGACATGCCCTTGCAAAGATAGCCTTAAAGAGGCAAGGCTCTAATCATGCACAGTCTTCTTATAGTAGAAGACAAGGAATCAATGCTCGAGATGCTTAAGGGCCTCTTTGAGGAAGAGGGTTTAAATGTCTTAACTGCGAGAGATGGCCCTTCTGCCATAAAGAGGATAAGGGAAGAGAGAATAGATGTGGTTCTTACTGATCTTAAGCTTCCGGGGATGGATGGTCTCCAGATCCTCAAAGAAGTAAAGGCATTAGACCCCTCCATACCTGTAATAGTTATGACTGCCTATGGTTCTATAGAGACAGCGGTAGAGGCTATGAAGATGGGTGCTACAGACTTTATAACAAAGCCCTTTAATACAGACCATCTGGTCATGTTTATAAAAAAGGTCCTCGAAACAGAAGCCCTTAAAAGAGAAAATATACTTTTAAGAGAAGAGGTTTCGAGGCACATGCCTGTTATAATAGGCCGTAGCAGGCCGATGACAGAGCTTATGGAAAAGGTCAGAAAGGTGGCAAAGACAAAGACGACGGTTCTTATCCTTGGAGAATCAGGCACAGGCAAGGAACTTATTGCAAGGGCAATTCATCAACTAAGTGACAGGGCTAATGCCCCTTTTGTGACTATTAACTGTGCTGCTATTCCGAGGGAACTCCTTGAATCAGAGCTCTTCGGTTACGAAAAAGGGGCTTTTACAGGTGCTGAGACAAGAAAACCTGGAAAATTCGAACTTGCCCATGGTGGCACCATATTTCTTGACGAGATTGCTGAGATGGATCCCTCTCTTCAGCCAAAGCTTCTAAGAATTATTGAAGATGGAATGGTTGAGCGTGTTGGTTCTCTGAAGCCTATAAAGGTAGATGTGAGGATTATAACTGCCACAAACAGAGACCTTTCAAAAGAAGTATCCCTTGGAAGATTCAGAGAGGACCTCTTTTTCAGACTCAATGTCTTTCCTCTTTATATCCCGCCCCTCAGGGAAAGAAAAGAAGATATCCCCCTTCTTGCTGAGCATTTTCTTAAAAAACTTTCCTATGACCTGAAAATTCCTCCCAAGAGGCTTTCAGATGAGGCAATGGAGATACTTTTGAGCTACAGCTGGAAAGGTAATGTGAGGGAACTTGAGAATGTCCTCGAGAGGGCGATGATTCTTGCAGATGGAGATACCATAAAAGCTGAACATCTATCTTTTTATTATCTTGCACCCCCTCAAGAAGTGAAAGGACCTGTTACAGATCTTTCAGCTTCGATCTTTAATACTATACCCCTTAATGGAACACTTCAGGAGGCAGTACGGGCAGGTCTCAAGTTGATTGAATCAGAGAGGATAAAAAGGGCCCTTAAGGAGACAGGAGGGAATAAGCTAAGGGCATCAGAGGTCCTTGGAGTGAGTTATAAGACATTGCTTACAAAGATAAAAGAATATAATCTGGAGGGAATATGAGATTAGAGGACTACAGAGGACAGACACCCGCATGGTGCCCGGGTTGTGGTAATTTTGGGATCCTTCAGGCTTTTAAAGAGGCTATGGTTGAACTTAACATAAGGCCCCATGAATTTACTATTGTCTCTGGAATAGGACAGGCTGGAAAATTTCCTCATTATCTTAAATGTAATACTTTTAATGGCCTCCATGGCAGGACCTTACCAGTTGCCACAGGTATAAGGCTTGCAAATCACGAGATGCTTGTTTTTGCTGTAGCAGGAGATGGAGATTGCTATGGTGAGGGAGGAAATCATCTCATCCATGCCATCAGAAGGAATATAAATATTAAGCTTCTTGTTCACAACAACCAGGTCTATGGTTTGACAAAGGGTCAAGCATCTCCAACAAGTCTTCAGGGAATGGTTACAAAAGTTCAGACTTACGGTGTAATTTCAGAACCCCTCAATCCCCTGAGTCTTGCCATCAGTCTTGATTGCAGTTTTGTGGCAAGGGGATTTGCTGGTGACCCAGCCCATCTTAAAGAATTAATAAAAGAGGCTGTAAGACACAGGGGATTCTGTCTTATTGATATCCTTCAGCCCTGTGTTACCTTCAATAAAATTAACACCTATGAATGGTATCGTCAGAGGGTTTATAGAATATCAGCTAACTATGATCCTTCAGACAGACAGGAAGCCTTTAAGAAGGCCCTTGAATGGGGAGAAAGGATCCCCATTGGAATAATCTATAAAAAGATAAGGCCCCTTTTTGAAGACCAGATACCTGTGCTGAAAGAAGGTCCCCTTGTATCGAGAAGGCCAAAAATTTATTCTCTGGAATCAGTTCTATAGAACAGAGTCCTTTTCAAGCTGCCTTTTTTGGTATAATATTGCCATGGATTATATTAAATTTTATGGCCTTAAGGAGCATCCCTTCTCGAATGTAGTGGAAAGCCGGTTCTACTACAAGAGCAAGCAACATACTGAGGCTATAATAAAACTAAAGCATGCCATAGATGGTAAAAAGGGCCTCTCTGTTGTAATTGGTGATATTGGCACTGGTAAGACAACCCTTGCCAGAAGATTACTTGAAGAACTGGATGAACAGAGATATGAGGCAGCCCTCCTTGTTGTTATCCATTCATCTGTAAGCTCTGACTGGCTTCTTAAGAAATTTGCCCTTCAGCTTGGTGTACAGGATGTAAAGGACGACAGGATAGAGATCCTTGGCCAGATTTATAAAAGACTCCTTGAGATAAACGAACAGGGAAAGATTGCCGTTGTACTGATTGATGAGGTCCAGATGCTAAAGACGAGAGAGCTAATGGAGGAGTTCAGGGGGTTATTGAATATGGAGCTTCCTGATGGCAAGATGGTTAATTTTATATTCTTTGGGCTCCCTGAACTCGATCAGATACTGGGCCTTGATGAGCCACTGAAGCAGAGGGTAAGCACGAGGATAACATTAAGACCCTTTAACGAGGAGGACACAAGGGAATATATAATGCATAGATTGAATGTTGCGGGTGGCAATAAAGACATATTTACCCAGGACGCAATATCCATGATATTTAAGTATTCAAAGGGTGTCCCGAGGTTGATAAACACGATTTGTGATAACGCCCTTCTTGAGGGATTCCTGAGAAAGAAGACAGAGATTGATGGTTCTATAATAAAGACTGTTGCAATAGACCTGGGACTCAATTCTGAATAATTATCTTTTCTATATCAAGACTTACCATATTATCACCGAGACTCACTATTACCTTTGAGGGATAAAAAAGGCCCCCAGTTGAAATCCCCTCAGAGGGATAGAATAAGGGTTTCTGGTAATTTATCTGTATTGAAGCCTCTGGAAGGGTTATCTCCTGCCTTTCCGGGATGAAGTCTTTATTGAGATATACTTTTCGCCATGAATTTCTCATAAGTATAAATTCTTCTCCTTTTGGTGGCGAAGTAACAGTTGGTGGCGAGGTAACAGTTTCTGTTTCAGGCTCATCCATCTGCCACCACAAGAGGCAGGACTTCAGGGCTTCCATAAGAAGTAGGGCCTTTTGAGAAAATAACTTTTTACCTTCAGATATAACCTCACCATTTTCTATCCTCACCTTTGATATGAGGAACCCGTGAGAATAGACCCTTAACTCTGTCCTTTCTCCCTGGACAGTGAAGGAGGCATTACCATTGAGTTCTTCTGAATTGTTTTTTCCACTTGCTGGCGAAGTAGTTCTGTTGAGTTTTATTGAAAAGAGAAATTTAATAGAGTGAATAGAGTTTAGCTCTGAAAGATATTCGTGAAAAGTAACTCTGGGTGGCGAGGTAACAGCTGGTATTTCCCTTCCCATGCCTGTAATTCTTGCACATCCTGTGGTAATAAAGAACAGTAGAGCAGTAGCCCAGAAGAGTAGCAGAGAAGTAGTTTTTGGTGTAACTTTTACTTCGCCACCAATTGGAAATTGCCCTCTTGCACTAAAAAAGGTATTCCATTGCCTCATTGATATCTTTTACCCCTATAATCTCAATAGATATATCTCCTCTCAGTCTTTCAGCATTTGCCTTTGGTATTATAGCTTTTTTGAATGCTATCTTCTGGGCCTCCCTGAGCCTGAGTTCTGCCTGACTTACAGCCCTTATCTCTCCTGAAAGGCCAATCTCGCCAAAGACTATTGTATGAGGGTCTATAGCCTGGTCTTTGAATGAAGAACTCAGGGCAGTCACAATAGCAAGGTCAGCTGCTGGCTCCGCCACCTTGAGGCCTCCAACGACATTCACAAATACATCCATACCAATAAGATGGATTCCTGCCTTTTTCTCAAGGACTGCTATGAGGAGATTCACCCTGTTATAGTCAACACCTATGGATGTCCTTCTTGGAACACCAAAGGTTGCCGGTGATACAAGGGCCTGAAATTCCAGGAGTATAGGTCTTGAGCCTTCGATACTTGCTGTAACAACTGTACCTGTTGCACCTTCTGGCCTTTCCGAAAGAAAGAGCTCCGATGGATTTTCTATCTCCCTCAGGCCCTCATCAGTCATCTCAAACACACCTATCTCATTTGATGAGCCAAACCTGTTCTTTATTGCCCTCAGTATCCTGAAGGAATGGCCCTTTTCTCCCTCAAAGTATATAACTGTGTCAACAATATGTTCAAGAACCCTCGGACCTGCTATAGAGCCATCCTTTGTTACATGTCCTATAATAAATACTGAGCTTCCGCTGGACTTTGCAAAGGACATCAGCTTTTGGGAACATTCCCTTACCTGACCAACAGAGCCTGGTGCTGACGGAATATCTTCAGAATACATGGTCTGAATCGAATCAATCACTATGGCAATAGGCCTTAGTTGACCTGCTGTCTCAAGGACATTTTCAAGGCATGTCTCAGCTTGAACAGTGAGGTCGGGAGAACTTATATTTAATCTTTCAGCCCTCATTTTTACCTGTTGAGGAGACTCCTCTCCTGATACATAAAGAATCCTCCCGTGTTTTGTGAGTTTATCCATTGCCTGCAAAAGAAGAGTCGATTTCCCTATCCCTGGGTCACCACCTATAAGTATGAGAGAGCCCTTTACAATGCCTCCTCCAAGAACCCTGTCAAATTCCTTAATGCCTGTAGGTATCCTTCTATCCTTGAGGTATTCAATCTGAGTGATGGGCTGGGGAGGGTTCAGGGTTCTGGAGCTCCTCTGGCTGTTACTGCGCCACCAGCTGTGGGTAATGTCCTTTCTTTCTTCAACAAGGGTATTCCACTGCCCGCAATCAGGACATCTCCCAAGCCATTTTGGAGATACATATCCGCAGGCCTGACATTGATAGATAATGGTATCCCTTTTCATTTTCATTATTATCTTTCAAATAATATCCCCATCCCCTTTCCGGGACGGAAGGCCTTTTTCAGTGCCATCTCCATAAACTCCTTTGCTACCCTTAGTGCAGATAGGCAATCCCTTCCAAGGCACAGGTTAGCTGTTATGGCTGCTGAAAAGGTACAACCAGTGCCATGAAACTCTCCTCTTATTTTTTCTGATTCAAGGAGCTCAAATCTGCCATTATAAAATATATCAACGGTAGTATCACCTTTGAGGTGTCCTCCTGTTATCACCACTGAATCTGCCCCCATTTCTTTGAGCATTTTAGCAGCTTCCTTCATATCCTCCAGAGTTTCGACAGGAATCCCTGTAAGGAGAGATGCCTCATAGATATTTGGTGTTATAACCTTTGCAAGGGGCAGGAGGCTTTCTTTGATCGCGTCAAGGGCATTTTCTTCCATAAGGCTCACACCTGTAGAGGATACAGTAACAGGATCAACCACGAGATTTCTCAGGTTATATTCTCTAATGACCTTTGCCACTACCTCCACATTCTCCTTACTGTAAAGCATACCTGTCTTGAGGGCATGGGGTGTTATATCTTCAAGGAGTGTTGATAGCTGTCTTTCAAGGACTTCTGCCTCAAGAGGGAAGGTGTCTCTAACACCAGATGTATTTTGTGATGTTATGGAACTCACTACAGAAATACCGTAAACACCGAAATGCCAGAATACCCTGAGGTCTGCCTGTAAACCTGCACCCCCTGTTGGGTCAGAACCTGCTATGGTGAGGGCAATTGGTGGCGTAATAGTATTCATTTTTTATATTATAAACCACACCCTAATCCATAGGCTATAATATGCCATGCTCATCTGGACAACTCATCAGCTAAAGGACCTTCTGGTCGAGGACTTCAGGGTGAGGATTGAGTCATCAGATAGTATTACTGATCTCATGCTCAAGGAGGCAGGGATAAGTGATGGAGCCTTGATTCCCCTTGAAAAAGGATATAGAGACTTTCTTGCAAAGATAAGGTCAAAGGGAGTAACAGGACCAATTATCCTTATTGTTGAAAAAGGGCCAAGACCTCCTGATGAATTCCTTTATCCACTGAATGCCCTTTGTTTCAGTCTTGAGGAAGACGATATTGTTAAAATGGGCATCTTTATAAATTTTATCTTCAGGCTTGCCCTCCTCAGGGCAATTCCAGATATTAAGCCTTCAGCCCAGATTACATTTAGCAGTTCTATTTCAGATAGATCCATTGATGACCCTCAGAAGATAAGGGATATCATTCACTATGTTGTAGAAAAGGAAATACCAATTATAATCTCCTTTGAAATTAACGAATATGGGAGGCCTGTTAGTGTCAGAGGTGTCTGCAGGATAAGACAGAAGGGTGACTTCCTTATCCTTTACCAGTTTAAGCCCTTTGTGCTTATTAAAGGTATAAAGGAAGGTGCTGAGATAAAGGCAGTTCTGTCTTACAAGGAGCTCAATTACGAGACAATAATCAAGATAATAAAGGTTAGTGAACATGATGCAGAGTCCCTTCTTCCTGAGAGATTATTTATAGAACGGAGAAGACATGTGAGGATTGCCCCGAGTGTTAAGAAACCTGTCGGGCTCTTTCTCCTGATGCCAGGGGAGGCAACTCTAAGCCTTGAGTGTTTTGATATCAGTCAGCAGGGAGTCGGTTTTTTTTCTGAGAGGGAGCTCAAACAGGGAGAGGTCTATGTCTTCAGTATCCAGCTCCCTGAAGAGAGAAAGGTGATTATGTGTTATGGGATAATAAGGTTTAAAAAGGAGACAGGTCAAAAGATAAGATACGGCGCTGAACTTTACATCCATCCTCAGGATGAAGAACTTATTGTTCAGTATATCAGGAAGAGGGAGGTTGAGATAATAGATATACTGAGACAGCTCTGAAAATTATTTCTTTTCTACTGCCCTGTTGCTCTCTTGAGCTATTACTTTATTATTGCCCTGCTGTTCGGGAAACATGAGTATTATACTTATCCTCCTATTTCTGGGATCATTCGGGTTTTCTTTTATAAAGGGTATTGTATCTGCATAGCCAGCAACCCTTGAAAGTTTTTTTGGATCAAGGCCATATTTCTCGAGTTCTTTTCTTGCTGTAAGGGCCCTTTCTGTCGAAAGCTCCCAGTTACTGTAATGGGAGCTTTTGTAGGCAAGGGCATCTGTATGACCCTCAACAGTTACCTGATTGGGGAGGTCCTTTATCTGCTCACCTATCACCTGAAGTATCCTCTTTGCCATTGGAGTAGGTTCTGCTGAACCGAGGTCAAACATGGGTTTCCCCTCTTTATCAACAAGCTGGATCCTGACGCCACCTTCAAAGATGTCCACTATTACCTGGTCCTTTATATCTGCGAGCTTATCCTCTATTGCCTTTTTAATTTTTTCCTTGAAATCCTCAGGTTTCATGGCAAAGGGTCCACCGATCTCTGGAGTAATTTTCTGTTCTGATTCTCCTGCCTCATTCATGATTTCAGAGGATTTTTCGAGGAAGGAGCTTCCACTCTGTTCAAAGATGCTGAAGTGTTTAAAATATGTAGCAACCCTTGCCCTCTTTTCAGGTGACACCATTGTTATGAGCCATAGAAGAAGGAAGAAGGCCATCATGGCTGTTACGAAGTCTGCATAGGCAACCTTCCAGCTTCCGCCATGGGAGCCTTCATGGCCAGCCTTTTTAACTTTTTTTATTATTACTGTCTTGTCGTTATTCATTTCAGTTTATTCAATGCTGTCTCGAGCTCTTTAAAACTCGGTTTTTCCTTTTCAGGTATTGCCCTTCTGCCGAACTCAACAGCTATCTGAGGTGCTGCCCCTCCAATAAAGGAAACCATGGCAACCCTTATCACATTAAAAGGAATGGCCTTTTCCCTTGCAAGGTGTTCAAGGTTTACTGATACAGGACCTACAAATCCGTAGCAGAGAAGGACACCAAGAAATGTTCCAACAAGGGCAGCACCTATACTGTGACCAAGGACTGCTGGTGGCTGGTCTATCTTTTGCATGGTAAGGACAACTCCAAGGACTGCTGCGACTATTCCAAGACCTGGAAGGCCATCAGCAACCCTTCCGATGCTTGTCGAAGGAATTGTTGCCTCTTTGTGTTCTGTCTCTATCTCAAGTTCCATGAGGCTGTCGAGCTCATGGGAGGGGACATTGGATGAGACGATAACCTTGAAGTTGTCTGCTATAAATGTGACGAGTTCTTGATGGGCTATTACATTTTTATATCTCTGAAAGAGGGGGCTCTTCTGGGGATTTTCCACATCCGCCTCAATTGCTACAAGACCCTCCTTTCTTGCCTTTGAAAAGAGCTGATAGAGGAGGGAAAGGAGTTCAAGGTAAAAGGCCTTTGAAAAAGACCTTCCACTGAAGATCTTAAAGATGTTTCTTATGACCAGTGAAAGGACCTTTGGTGGAGAGGCGATTATAAAACTGCCAATAGCAGCACCAACTATGATAACAACCTCTGCTGGCTGGAAGAGGACATGGAGATTCCCCTTCTCGAGCAAGAAACCTCCTATGACAGATAAAAGAACGACTACTGCACCAATAATAGCGAACATCTACAGACCACCTCCCTTTGGATCCTTTACAGGAAGCTCTATATTCAATACAGCCCCTCCTTCAGGGGCATTTTCAGCCCATATATGACCACCGTGCTCTGTCACAATCCCATGGCATATGGAAAGGCCCAGGCCTGTTCCTATTCCAACAGGCTTTGTTGTGAAGAAGGGGTCAAAGATCCTTGTGAGGTTCTCTTCTGGTATTCCAGGGCCATTGTCAATCACCTTTATTAATACTTTATGTTCTTCTGGCAGGTACCTCGTAAAAAAGGTTATCTTTCCATCCTTTCTATTTGCCTCCTCTATTGCCTGTTCTGCATTAAGGAGTATGTTCAGGATTACCTGCTGTATCTGCTGGGCGTCTACAAAAAGGCTTGGTGTCTCTCCATAATCCTTTATTACACTTATATTATTTGACTTGAGCCAGTAGGCCCTGAGGTCAATTGCCCTGTCAATAATATTGTTTATTGATTCAAGACTCCTGACAGGTTCCTTCTGTCTTGAGAAAGTAAGAAGGTTCTCCACAATCCTTTTGCACCTCTCTGCACTCTGGAGGATCTTCTGGAGTTCCTTTTTAACAGGTCCTTCTTCTGTCTTCATTAAAAGAAGCTCTGTATAGGCAATAACACCTGTAAGGGGATTGTTTATCTCGTGGGCAACGCCTGATACAAGGAGGCCAAGGGATGAGAGTTTCTCAGCATGATATAGCTGTTTCCTGAGCCTTACTATCTCTGTAATATCCTTCATATAATGAATTGTGAGGGGTATCCTGTCATTGAGGGGATAGATGGTTACCTGATATACCCTGTCACCAAGGGTCTTTTCATAGGTTCCTGAAAGCCCTGTTGATAGGGCTATTCTGGCCTTACATGTCTCAGGGTTACAGTTAAAGAGGTTATAACACTTCTCTCCAACCATCTCCTTAGGAGTCTTTCCAAAATGGGATGCAAGGGCTTGATTTATCTTTACTATGTTAAATTTGTCATCTATTACAAATATAAAATCTGTTATACCATCAAATATGGCCATCCACTGCCTTCTGCTCTCAGCAATTATATCCTCTTTTTCCTTTCTCTCTTTTTCAAGGTCGTGTTTTGTTATTGCACACTGAACAATCAGAGGAAGGGCCTCCATATGTCTTTCGTCCCTTTGCCAGATATAGGCACCACTGTTCAGTATCTCCATCTGTAAATCCTTATCCATATTCCTGCTTATCACAATTACAGGAAGGGATCCAGCCCTTTCTCTTACCCTCTGAATCACCTCCTGTATCTCTATCCCAGGTGCTTCTGTAAGGATGACAGCCCTGAACTGGCCCTTCTTTTCTAATAGTTCAATGCCCTTCTCTGTATCTGGAACAAGGTGAAGCTCAAGTTCCACCTCCTGTCTTTTGAATATCCTTTTCAGCTCCTCTCTGTTTAATTCACCATTACCTATTACAAGGGCCTTTGCCTCCATTATTTCTCCTTTTTGACTATGAATATAATATCCACCCTTCTGTTCTTTGCCCTTCCCTCCGGGGTGGTGTTAGGAGCAATAGGTCTGTATTCACCATAACCCGCAACAGAGAATCTTGAAGGGTCAATAGAACCATCTCTTAATAGATACATAAGGACACTCGTTGCCCTTGCAGAAGAAAGCTCCCAGTTCGAACTGTATCTTGAGCCCTTCACAGGTAGATTGTCTGTATGGCCTTCTATCACAATCCTGTTTGTTGTCCTCTTTATAAGGGATAGGATTGAATTAAGGAGGGGCTTTATATCGTCCTTTATCTCAGCAGAACCACTTTCGAATATTATGGTATCAGAAAAAGATAATCTCACTCCCTCTTCCTCAAGGGTAATTCTTATACCTTCTATTTTACCAGATTCTTGAATAATGGCCTTAAGGTCCTTTTCAATCTGGAAGCTTTCCTGCTGAATTGGTTTTATGCCTTCAATAGGCGTTATGTGCTGGGCTGTCTTCTGGCTCTTGAAGGCCTCCTTCATGGAGCCTGTGAACTTTTCAAGCTTTCCCATATCCACATGGCTTATGGCATACATGGTTGTAAAAAAGGCGAAGAGGAGGGTAATAAAGTCTGCATAGGAGATAACCCATCTGTCAGGGTTATCTACAGGTTCAGGGAGCCCATGCCTTTTCTTAATCAGCATCTTTCTTCTCGCTTATGAATGCCCTGAGTTTTTCTTCAAGATAATAGGGATTTATCCCGGACTGTAAGCCGATAATTCCCTCTATTATCATCTCCCTGATGAAGAGCCTTGAGTGGAGATTATTTATTATCTTTTTTGATATGGGGAGGAGGATAAGATTTGCTGAGCCCACGCCATAAATCGTAGCCACAAATGCAACAGCTATACCTGCCCCCAGTCTTGAAGGGTCAGCAAGATTCTCCATAACATGAATCAGACCGAGGACTGCTCCAATAATCCCTATTGTGGGTGCAAAGCCACCTGCTGTTTCAAAGACCCTTGCTATCCTTTTTCTCTCTTCAGCATAGGTGATATTTTCCTGAGAAAGAATCTCTCTTAAGACAGCAGGTGTTGCTCCATCCACTGCCAGCCTCAGGGCCTTTTTGATAAAAGGGTCTTCCTGCCTCTTGATCTCCTGCTCAAGACCCACAAGGCCATTTTTCCTCGTAATCAGGGAATAGCGGAGGATCTCCTTTATGTATTCCTCCTGACTAATCTTCTCCTTTCCAAAGACCTCCTTCAGTGCCCCTATTGCCTTCAGTATATCCCTCATGGGAAAGCTCAAGAGTGTTGCTCCAAAGGTTCCTCCAAAGACGATTAATGCTGCTGTTGGTTGGAGGATTGATTCCACCCTTCCACCTTCCATGAGGTTACCGCCAATTATAGCAATGCCTCCCATAAGGAGTCCTATAATACTTGACCTGCTCATCTCTGTTTCTTGAGGAGCTCTCGCTGTTTCTGTAAGGTATATCTCAAGATTGCCTCTCTTACCTCTTCCTCTGAATTCTTGAAACTCACAGCAACCTCATATTTATTATTTTTCTCTGTTACCCTGACGACCTCGCCATAGGTGATAATCTTCAGGGGAGGACATGTGCAGAGATGCATCCTTATCTCCATAAGGTCTCCTTTTGAGACCTTCTCATCTGTGAGAAACCTTATTCCTCCTGCACTGATATTAACAGGCTGGGGTCTTATTTCCTCCTCACCAGAATTCCCCCTTTCTTCAAGAAGCATATCGAGTTTCTTATTTATCTCCAGAAGGAGTCTCAAGATTGCTGAGTCTAATCCCTGCTGAGACTGCCCTGTTTCAGGAATCTCCATTATGCCCTTATCTGATAAGGGATACAGGGGTTCGCCAAAGGTGATTCTGGAAGGTCCTTTTTTCTCATGGCTTATCTTTTTTGCCCCTATTGGGATAATGTCATCTATCCTGAAGAATTCTCTTCTATCCAGCCATTGCCACTTTAACTTAAGGATTCTGTCTTTTATCTCAGTAATGGTGGCCTGCCATTCATTGTAATAATCAGGTCTTTCTGTTATTATTAAAACGGTGGCATTCTTCTTTATTTCCCTGATAACTGATGGGAGTTTAACAGTAACACCATCTGGTTCAACAGTTAAAACCTCACCACTATATCTTATATCTGAGTCCTCAGGCTTCAGAAATATCTTTTCTCCATCTTTAAGCTCCATGAGGTGCCTCCGCAAGTTTATATCCTCCACCTTTACCTGCAGTGGTTAAGAGAAAGGCCTTTACGACCTCCGGGTCAAACTGGGTGCCTGAGTTTGCCTTCAGTTCCCTTATGGCTTCATCATGACTTAAGGCCCTTCTATAAGGCCTTGTGGATGTCATGGCATCATAGGTATCAGCAACAGCAAGGATTCTGGCAAGGAGGGGTATCCTTTCTCCTTCAAGACCTTCTGGATAACCCTTGCCATCAAAACGCTCATGATGATAAAGGATCAGCTGCCTTTCAGATGGCAGAAACTTAAGAGGCCTCACAATACCTTCACCTATTACAGGATGAAGCCTTATCTCAGCCATTTCCTCCTCTGTCAGGTTTCCCGGTTTGAGAAGGATTGTATCCCTTACACCAATCTTCCCTATATCATGGAGATAGCCACCAAACTGCAGGGATTCCATTTCTTCAGCACTGAGTCCCATTACATGGGATATCTGAAGGGCATAGTTTGTAACCCTTTCTGAATGCTGTTTTGTGTAGGAATCCCTTGCCTCTATGCTTGCAATCAGGGACCTCAGGGTATTGAGGAGATTATTGTAGAAGAGCTCATAGAGG
>Ga0272445_1000383_pt1 | contig 42187 bp, 42 predicted proteins | sample YNPCB0031_FD_194404 | JGI IMG/M metagenome (GOLD analysis project Ga0272445, IMG submission 194404) | Hot spring sediment microbial communities from Yellowstone National Park, WY, United States - YNP-CB-003-1 | ecosystem: Environmental > Aquatic > Thermal springs > Hot (42-90C) > Sediment... | reverse complement strand
CTATCTATTGATGTAGCTGGACGTTTTATAAAAAAAGATTCTTTACTGATTATTGCCCCTGACAAGGCTTACATACCTCCTGAACTTGAAGAGAAGGGTTGCTGGGGACTTTATGTGAATCTTTACTCTATAAAGTCTCAAAGAAACTGGGGAGCTGGTGATTTTGGTGACCTTAAAAATATGATTTCATGGCTTTCAAGTCTTGGGGCTTCCCTTATCGGAATAAACCCTCTTCACGCTATTCCTAATACCATACCTTTTGGTATTAGTCCCTATGCCCCAATTAGCAGGTTATATAAAAATCATATCTATATCGAAATATCTGGTAGCGAATTAACAGTTGAGGAAAAAGACCTTATAGAAGAGATAAAAAGGCAGGAGCTTATTGATTACGAAAGGATATCTCGATTAAAACTCCTTGCATTAAGAAAAGAATTCAATAGATTTTTAAAAGAGCACTACAGAAAAGGCACGCTCCTTTCAGAAGAATTTAGAAAATATATAGATAATGAGGCAGAAGACATCCAGATGTTTGCTACATACATGGTCCTTTCAGAAACCTTTCAGATACCAGACTGGCGTCAGTGGCCTGTGGCATATCACGATCCACAGAGTAAAGATGTGAAGGAGTTTATGAAGGAAAGGGAAGAAGATATCCTCTTTTATAAATATATCCAGTGGATAATAGACTGTCAGCATAAAGAACTTTCAGAGTTATCAAGAGAGAAAGGGCTTCTAATTGGTTTATACCATGACCTTGCTATAGGAGCTGTAAAAGGAAGTTTTGATGTATGGGCAAACAGAGAGCTTTATTGTCTCGATGTTGAAATAGGTGCTCCCCCTGATGATTTCAGTCCCGATGGTCAGAATTGGGGGTTACCGCCAATGAGACCAGAAAAATTGAGAGAGAGAGGCTATAGCCTTTTCATTAAAACCCTGAGGAAAAACATGCAGTACTGCGGTGCCCTCAGGATTGACCATGCCCTCGGCCTATTTAGACAGTTCTGGATTCCAGAAGGAATGAAACCCTCTCAAGGAGCCTATGTAATTTTTCCATACGAAGAACTTCTCAAGATAATATGTCTTGAGAGTGTTCGTAACAGAACACTCATTATTGCTGAGGACCTTGGCACAGTCCCGGAGAATGCAAGAGAAGAATTAAAAAAACACAGGACCTTATCTTATAGAGTGTTTTATTTTGAAAGGAAATATCCAGACCCCGCATTCCTTGAACCTTCAGCATATTCGGAGCTCAGTTTATCAGCAGTAACAACCCATGACCTTCCAACCCTTTCTGGATTCTGGAAGTCCGTAGATATTTACGACAGAGATAGACTTGGTAAATATCCTGACGAGAAAATCTTTAAAAGACAGCTTGAAGAGAGAGAGAGAGATAAGATCTTGATTATCACTGCCCTGAAAAATGAGGGCCTTCTTCCACAGGATTATAAAATCCCAGAAGATATGACAGAAGAATTATGCCTTGCCATATATGCATATCTTTCAACGACTCCGTCAAAGATTGTTCTTGTGAGTCTTGATGATATCCTTGGGACTTTACATCAACAGAACATGCCGGGCACTGTGGATTCTTATCCAAACTGGAGGCAGAAGACACCCATTGCTTTGGAAGAGTTTATTAACAGTCTGAAATTTAAAAAATTAGCAGAAGTTTTTAAAAACAGGATTTGAAGAGCTTAAATTATTTATGTTATTTTTTAGTAGGAGGTTTTTTGAGGCTCTATCTGAAAGTAGGAGACAGAGTAAGACACAAGAAGAACCATGAATGGGGTGTCGGTGAGGTTATTGAAGAAAGACATTCTATTCTGGAAGGTGGAGCTTGTTTTGTGAGAATCCTCTTTGAGGATGGCATCGAGAGGACCTTTATCAATGACCTGGATAACGAACTTTGCTGTTACTACTACGGGATAATGCTTCTTTAAACATCTTTCAGGGCCCTGAAATATGTGTTAGGAGGAAGAAAGGCAGGAAAGTCTGAGTTCAGAAAGGACCTCCTTTCTAATGGATTTGAGAAGCTCCTGGTTATAAACAAAGGTCAAGGCCGTATCTTCTCCTTTTAGCTTCTTTAGTGTCCTTGTGGTAAGTATTCCAATATTAATAGCATCCATCATAGCCTTATCATCAAAGATAGCTTTATCCCATTTGTGGGAATAGGCAATCCCCCAAGGAGGAATGATAGCTCCCATAGAGGTCATGGCAGTTATAATGTAGCCCGTGGCAAAGGCACCTCCGTCGTCAGCGCCAACTGCAATGGCTCCCACTACCTTTCCTTCCATGTAGCTTGGCTCTCCAAAGACTACCATGTTTTCGAGGGATGTCATACGGTCGAGCAAGTTTTTAAGCTGTCCTGTTGGGGCAAACCAGTAAACAGGGGTAGCAAAGACAAGGCCATCTGCTTCATATATTTTTTCCAGAATTATCTTTCCAAAATCATCGAATATACATGGAAATTTACAGGTTGGTTCTTCATCTTGCACACAACCAATGCAGGGTTTTATCTCCCCATCATATACACAAATAAGTTCGGTTTTAGCTCCTTCCCTTTCTGCAGCCTTTAATGCTGAATGCAATAACTGAGCAGAACCACCATTTTTATGGGGTGAACCAAGAACTCCAAGGACCTTCATAATCCCTCCTTGTTGAAGTTCGGGACTCTGTTTAAAGAAGAAAAGAAAAATTTTTTAAGCTATTATAAATAAATTAAAGCAAAATTGATTAAAAAAAACAATCCATCCGTGGTAGCAGTAATAGCTAAAACCCCTTTAATTTATTTGTCCTTTAGAGTAAAATATAAAAACTGAGACTAAGCTGGTGGCGAAGTAACAGGGAGGTTTAGAAATTATATGTTAATAGTCCAGAAATATGGAGGCACTTCTGTTGCAAATGTAGAGCGTATTAAGGCTGTGGCAAGGCGAGTGGTAAGGACAGCAGAGGAAGGCAATAAGGTGGTAGTTGTTGTCTCAGCGATGGCAGGAGAGACAGACAAACTTATAAGGCTTGCTTATGAAGTTTCCGATAACCCAAGCGAAAGGGAGATGGACCTTCTCCTTTCATCTGGTGAAAGGGTTACTACAGCCCTTACAGCCATGGCTATACAAGCCCTTGGTCATAAGGCAATAGCCTTTACAGGAAGGCAGATGGGAATTATTACTGAACCTGTCCATACAAAGGCAAGGATTGAGAGGATTGAGGCAGATAGGGCAAAAAGGGCCCTTGAAGAAGGTTATATAGTGGTGGTTGCAGGATTCCAGGGTATAACAGAAACAGATGAGGTTACTACCCTTGGCAGGGGAGGGTCAGACCTTACAGCTGTAGCTATTGCGAGGGCCCTCAGAGCTGACCTTTGCGAGATTTATACAGATGTAGATGGTGTTTATACAGCAGACCCTAACATAGTACCTGAGGCAAGAAAACTTGAAAGGATCTCTTATGAAGAGATGCTCGAGCTTGCCAGTCTTGGTGCAAAGGTATTACAGACGAGGTCTGTTGAATTTGCCATGAAGCATAATGTACCAGTGGTTGTAAGGTCAAGCTTCAATGATAATCCTGGAACGCTTGTAACAAGGGAGGATAAAGAGATGGAAAAAGTAGTTGTCTCAGGCATAGCCCATGATAAAAATCAGGCAAAGATAACCATCAAGGCTGTCCCTGATAGACCAGGTATAGCTGCAAAGCTTTTCAAGGCTATAGCAGAGGCGAATATAGTAGTAGATATGATAGTGCAGAATGTCTCGAGTGATGGGAAGGCAACAGATATCTCCTTTACTGTACCAAAGCCTGATGCGAAAAAGGCCCTTTCCATAACAGAAGGTATCGCAAAGGAGCTTAATGCTGGAGGTGTAGATTTAAGGGAAGATATAGCAAAGGTCTCCATTGTGGGAGTTGGAATGAGGACCCACTCAGGTGTTGCAGCAAAGATGTTTGAGACCCTTGCAAACCATGGTATAAATATCATGGCTATAAGTACCTCTGAGATAAAGGTTTCCTGTCTTATAGAGGCAAAATATACGGAACTCGCAGTAAGAATACTGCACGAGGCCTTTGAACTTTCGAAGACTTCATAGTTTTTTGGGGCGGACTAATAGTTCTGATGGCGAGGTAACAGTTGAGAATGTCCAAGAAGATCGAGGTATACGACACAACCTTAAGGGATGGAGCTCAGTCTGAAGATGTCTCCTTTTCTATTGAGGACAAACTCAGGATTACTGAAAAGCTTGATGAATTTGGAGTCCATTACATAGAGGGTGGCTGGCCTGGTTCAAGTCCGAAGGAGACAGAATTTTTTAAAAAGGCAAAAAAACTGAGATTAAGGTCTTCGACCCTCGTTGCCTTTGGTAGCACAATAAGACCGAGACATAAACCGTCTGAAGACCATCTATTAAAGGCCCTCCTTGAGGCGGGCACAGAGGTAATAACTATTTACGGTAAGACATGGGATTTTCATGTTAAAGAGGCCTTACGGTGCAGTCTCGATGAGAACTTGAGGATTATCTACGAGTCTATATCTTATCTCAAAAAAAGGGTCTCTACCGTATTTTTTGATGCAGAACATTTCTTTGATGGTTACAAAAGGAATCCTGAATATGCCCTGAAATGTATTAAAGAGGCTGAATCTGCAGGAGCTGACAGGGTCATATTATGTGACACAAACGGAGGATGCCTTCCTTTTCAGATATCAGAGATTGTAAAGGAAGTCAGGAAGGTGATAAAGGTCCCTCTTGGAATACACGCCCATAATGATTCTGATTGTGCTGTGGCAAATTCTATTGCAGCAATCCAGGAAGGAGTTACCCATGTTCAGGGAACTATAAATGGTTTAGGGGAGAGGTGCGGGAACGCTAATCTCTGTTCCATTATCCCGAACCTTCAGCTTAAACTCGGTTACGAATGTGTCCCTGATAATAATCTAAAAAAGCTCAGGGAGGTCTCACGATTTGTAAATGAGATAGCCAACCTCAGGCATTTCAAGAGGCAGCCCTTTGTTGGTGATAGTGCCTTTGCCCATAAGGCTGGTGTTCATGTGAGTGCTATTTTGAAGAATCCAGAGACCTATGAACATATAAGGCCAGAGCTTGTGGGAAATTCCCAGAGGGTGTTGGTCAGTGACCTTGCTGGCAAGAGTAATATTATCAGAAAGGCTCAGGAGTTCGGCATTAAGCTTGATCCAGATTCACCTGAACTTAAAGAACTTGTAGCTATCTTGAAGGACCTCGAGAATCAGGGATTCCAGTTTGAGGCGGCTGAAGCTTCCTTCGAACTACTTATGAAAAAACATCTCGGTCTCTACAGGAAATTTTTTGACCTTCTCGGTTTCAGGGTAATAGTGGAGAAGAGGAGAGATGAAGGAGAGCCCTTAAGCGAGGCAACTATCATGGTGAAAGTTGCTGGCCATGTGGAACATACAGCAGCAACAGGTGATGGTCCTGTAAATGCCCTCGATAATGCCCTTAGAAAGGCCCTTGAGAAATTCTATCCTGTTCTTAAAAATGTGAAGTTGCACGACTATAAAGTGAGGGTCCTTCAGCCAGGAAAAGGCACAGCAGCAAAGGTAAGGGTTTTAGTTGAGTCTGGAGATGCTCAGGAAAGATGGGGCACTGTGGGTGTATCTGAGAATATAATTGAGGCATCGTGGCAGGCCCTTGTTGATAGCATAGAGTATAAACTTCTGAAGACATCAGGTTAGGAGGTCTCCATGGTAATGAATGATAAATGGATAAAAGAGATGGCAGGGAAGGGAATGATAGAACCCTTCAGTCCTGAGCAGGTCAGATCTGGTGTTATTTCTTACGGTGTTAGTTCTTATGGTTATGACATGAGGATAGCTGATGAGTTCAAGATATTTACAAATATAAACGCAACAGTTGTGGATCCGAAAAATTTTGACCCAAAGAGCTTTGTTGAGTTTAAAGGGGATATATGCATCATCCCTCCAAATTCCTTTGTCCTTGGATACTCTGTAGAGTATTTCAGGATTCCAAGAGATGTAATTGTAATATGTCTTGGTAAATCAACCTATGCAAGATGTGGCCTTATAGTGAATGTTACACCCCTTGAGCCTGAATGGGAAGGCCATGTCACCATCGAGATATCGAATACAACTCCTCTACCAGCAAGGATATATGCCAATGAAGGGATAGCCCAGCTCATATTCCTTAAAGGAGTGGAACCCTGTGAGATCTCCTATGCTGAGAGGTCTGGTAAATACCAGGCCCAGAAGGGGATAACCCTTCCAAAGGTTTAAGATGCCTGTCAGAGAACGGATTATCCTTGCCCTTGATACGTCTGATCCTGATTATGCCCTTGAGCTTGTGGATAGATTCTCTGAAGAGATATCTATTTTTAAGGTAGGTCTCGAATTGTTCACCTCTGGAGGGCCTCAGGTTGTGGAGAAGATTGTAAAAAAAGGTAAGAAGGTGTTTCTCGACCTGAAGCTTCATGATATCCCCACTACCGTTGCAAGGACTGCCCAGGTCCTTACAAGAATGGGTGTCTTTATGCTAAATCTCCATACCTCTGGAGGAGTTGAGATGATGAGGCATACAAGAGATGCAGTTATCGAGACCTGTCTTAAAGAGAATCTCGAGAGGCCGAGGCTCATAGGTGTTACAGTATTGACAAGTATAACTTCAGAGGTTCTCAAAAATGAGTTGTGTATCCTTCACAGCACCAGAACCCATGTAAAGCACCTTTCGAGGCTTGCCCTGAATGCTGGTCTCGATGGTGTTGTTGCCTCAGGACAGGAAATAGAAACCATAAAGAATTCCTGTGGAAAGAACTTCCTTGTTGTTGTGCCAGGGATAAGACTTTCATGGAATCCTCCTGACGACCAGAAAAGGACTATCACTCCTAAGGAGGCCTTCAGGGCTGGAGCAGATTACATTATCCTTGGAAGGGCAATTATGCGTGAAGAAGATCCCCTTAAGGCTTTGAGGATAGTTCTCCTTGAACTTATGTCATCATGAGGGACCTTAAAGATTTTACCCTTAATAGAACCCTCCTCTATGGAGAGGGCCTCTTTGAGACAATTCTATGGCGGGGAAGAACTGAGAAACTTCTCAGACATTACAGGAGGCTTAAGAGCTCAGCTGATTTTTTCAGGATCCCCTGTCCTTCTTTTGAAGAGTTTGTTAAGGCAATAGAGGATGAGACAAAAGGTCATAAAGACCTCTATGTGAAATTCTGTCTCCTCTCCGATGGTGACACAAGGTTCTTTTCTTATCCTGAACGGTATTATATTACTGTCATTGCCAGACCCTTCAGACAGCTCCAGAAAATTGAACTTACTGTTTCGCCTTTCAGGAGACATTCAAAGGACCCCCTTGTATACCACAAGACCATGAACTATCTATTTAATGTCCTTGTAAAGAGGAGGGCTCTAAAGGATGGATATGATGATGCAATCATACTGAATGAAAGAGATGAAGTAACAGAATGCTCTTCTTCTAATATTATAATTCTCAAAGATGACCTCCTTTATACTCCTTCAATTCAATGCGGTCTTTTAAGAGGCACAACCCTTGATATCCTTATAGAGAGGTTCGATATAAAAGAGGTCAGGATAGGAATAGAAGAACTCCTCGAGGCAGATGCCTTATTTATTACAAACAGTATTATAGGTGCTCGAGGTGTAATAAGGTTAATGGATAAGGAGATCCCTCAAAGGCCTGATATCCTTGAAGACTTCAACAGGGCTATTGATGAGGAAAATAGAGAATAATGGAACTTCTACTGAGTGGTGAATGGCTTCGAAGGCAAGACCAGGGGATTTTTAGGGCAGATATAGTTGATATAGTATCTTTTCAGAATCTCAAAGAGGCCCTATTATTTCCATTAAAGAAGGGAAACTACTTTGTAATCTTTTCTTATGACTTAACCCGTGAGACTATGGAGCTTGAGATAAAGATGTCTGGATTGCCACCTGTTATATTTATCGAGATAGGTGAGCTTCAATCGTTAGACTATGAGATAAAGAATTATGAACTCATTTTTAAAGGCTCGGCTTTATCAGATGGAGAATTCATTAATTGTATAAAGAGGATAAAAGGTTTCATAGCTGATGGAGCTATTTACCAGGTCAACCTTACAAACAGGTTTGATTTTAATCTCCATGGCGACAGGATCTCCCTTTTTTTAGATTTTTATAAAAGACAGCCTGTACCTTATTCCTTTTATTTTGATAGTGGAGAATTCTTTATAATTTCAGGCTCCATGGAGCTATTTCTCGAAAAGGAAGAAAAAACTATCCGTAGCAAACCTATTAAGGGCACAGGGGCATCTCTTGAAGAGCTTCTCAAAAGTGAAAAGGACAGGGCAGAAAATTTAATGATTACAGACATGATGAGGAATGACCTTGGAAGGATAGCAGAAAAGGGTAGTGTAAGGGTTACAGAATTGTTCAAGGTCACGGGTTACGAGACCCTTTTTCAGATGCACTCCACTGTAGAAGCTTTAACTGAAAGGAATTTTTTAGAAATAATTTATGAGACCTTTCCTCCTGCTTCAATTTCAGGTGCTCCCAAGAGGAAGGCCTGTGAGATAATTAACCTCCTTGAGCCCCATCCACGAGGCTATTATTGTGGTTGTGCTGGATTGGTTAAAGAAAAGGGAGACTTTGTCCTTTCAGTTCTTATAAGGACAGCCATCGGAAAAGGGGATATCCTATCTTATTATGCAGGCTGTGGCATTGTATGGGATTCAATACCTTTAAAGGAGCTTGAGGAGCTGTATCTTAAAATCAAGGCCTTTTATCCTTTTAAAAGAAGAGGCCTTTTTTCTCAAGCCTTGCCTTTCTTATAATGTCATAGACCGTCCTTATCTGGATGAGCATTTCCCTCTGAGACATACTGAGGTCTGCTATAGTTTTCTGTAACTGGATTATCTGAGATTCAAGGGAGCTTATGGATTCCTCTTCCTTTTCCTTCTTCTTTTCTCCTATTAGTTTTTCAATCTCCTGAAGCCTTTTATTCAGTGTTATGAATTCATTATAGAGGGCATCGATTTTTTCAGAAATTTTCTGGAAACCTTCTTTATATTCTGGTTCGAAGGATTTTGTAGGCGTTGTTTCTTTTGATTCTTCTTTCCTTTTAAAATCGTCAGATGGGATATCTATTTCGATGCTGTATCTTTTTGATATATCTTTCAGAAGTAATTTTGTGATTGCCTCAAAGGTCTCTTTAACACCGATGCCATTAATTGCTATTGCCTCTATATAAGGATACCATTTTTTGTTTAGGTCATTATTGAGCTCCTGAACGGACATTATATCATCGAGGTCCCTTTTGTTGTACTGGAGTATAATGGGTATCTCGTCTGGATTTATATTGTTTTCTACCAGATTCTCTCTCATGTTTTCGAAACTCTCTATATTCTGTTCTTTCATGGCTCGCTGGGAGTCTGCTACAAAAACAACTGCATCTGCACCTTTTAGAACAAGCTTTCTTGTAGAGTTATATCTAACCTGACCCGGCACGGTATATAGCTGAAATCTTAAATTAAAGTCTCTTATCTTCCCGAGCTCTACTGGTAAGAAATCAAAAAAAAGGGTTCTGTCCGATTCTGTGGCAAGAGATATGAGTTTTCCTGCTGAACCAGGCATAAGAGATCTGTGAAGGACCTCAAGGTTAGTTGTCTTTCCACTCAACCCCGGGCCATAATAGACAATCTTTAAGATGATTTCCTTTGTGGCATAATTAAAGAGAGCCAAACTTACCTCATCCTTTCAGAGGATTGTATAGACACCATTTCTCGTGGTATTTTTTATTTTGTACATTGCCTCATCAGCAAGCTTCAAAAGTTCTTCTTTGGACTTTGCACTTTCAGGATAAGATGCAACGCCAAAGCTGGCGGTAACCTTTATGAAATAACCCTCCTTCTTTAAGAAGATATTCTGTTCTATATTCCTCCTCAATCTTTCCGCAATCTTTCCAGCCGCCTGAGGGGGTGTCTGGGGAAGTACTATTACATATTCATCTCCACCATATCTTGCAACGATATCAGTTGACCTGAGATGCCTCAAGAGGAGCTGGGCAATCTCGACGAGGAGTTTGCTTCCTACAAGGTGACCATACGTATCATTGATAACTTTAAAGTGGTCTACATCCATAAAGATCAGAGAGAGAGAGGTTTTATATCTATCACATCTATATATTTCTGTATCGAGGGTTCTATGAAGATACCGGGTATTGAATAATTTTGTCAGGTCATCTGTTATGACAAGTTCTGCCATCTTCTGGTAGAGGGTTGCCCTTTCTATGGCAAGGGCTGCATGGTCAACGAGTTTAAGCATGAAATCAAGGTCTTCTTTTGTGAAGACCTTTTCTCTATCTTTTCTTACAACCTCTATTACACCTATGACCTTACCTTTGCTGATTATAGGAACAGAAAGGAGAGATTTTATTTTGAACTGTATCATTTTGTCAATTTTGCAGGAAAACCTGTTATCTTTGGTTACATCAGGTACTATTACAGGTATCCCTTCTTTTGCTACCCACCCTGCTATCCCTTCTCCAATTTTTACTCTTAGCTGGTGAATATTTTTTTTCTTTCTCCCCTCAATATTCTTGAATATAAGTTCATTGCCCTCTTCATCGAGGAGGAGGACAGACCAGGCGTCGGCATGAATTATCTCTTTTGCTTTTTTCATTATGGCTTTCAGTATTTCATCCAGTTCAAGGGAAGAGGTGAGTATTTTACTTATCTCTTCAAAAAAGATAAGAGTATCTTTTGTGGCTTTATTTTCCTTTTTGAGGAGGTCGTTTTCTGTGTGGAGGGCTTTTGCATATATAAGATTTCTTGCAACAAGATTTACAATTTCTGGTCTCGGGGAAGAGAGGGGATAGGTGAAGGGATATCTCAGCCATTGAAGAAAGCCTCTATCAGAATTTTCATAAATTATTATCCTCGGGATGTCCTTTGTGATCAGGTTGAACTTTTTAAAAAATGGGTCCCTTATCTCTTCTTTGTCTATTAATATCAGTTCAGGCTTTTCCGAAGATGAGTTCAGCATCTTAAATGCACCTTTGAGGCTCGTAAACCTCAGGACATGGGGATTTAATACTCTAAGGGATTGCCAGTATTCGTCTCTCGAAGAATTCCTGCCTATTAATATTATCTTAGACATTCACTCCACAACACTTTTTGTATTTCTTTCCGCTTCCGCACGGACATGGGTCGTTTCTGCCCACCTTTTTTACGTGGATGGGCTCTCTTGGACCACCGTCGCTTTTATTATAACTCAATCTATCAGAGGTGAAGACAGGGACCTGTCTGAGAGGAACCTCCGTTTTTTCTTCATCCCTTTTTATTTGAATCTTAAAGAGCCTTGTAAGGGTCTCTTTGTTTATTCTTTTCTGTAGTTCTCCAAACATCTGGAAGGCCTCTTTTTTGTACTCCACAAGGGGATCTCTCTGGCCATAACCCCTCAAACCTATACCTTCCTTTAAATGATCCATTGCGAGGAGATGGTCTTTCCATTGACTGTCTACAACATTCAGCAAAAATACCTTTTCGAGATGTCTCATGAGTTCTGAACCTATTTCTAATTCTTTCTTTTCATAAAGGTTTACAAGCCCTTTGATTATCCTCTCCCTTAAATCTTCTGAGGGTTTAAGGTTATCTCTGAAGGAAAAGATACTGTAAAGGGCATCATTGAGCCCCTTCATGTCCCATTCTTCATAAGAACTCTCCTGTGGGCAGTATATTTCTAAGAGTTCGTCCACTGTATCTTCTATCATGCCGAGTATGTGTTCCTTCAGATTATTACTTTCAAGGATCTCTCTTCTGAACCTGTATATTTCTGTCCGCTGTTTGTTGAGGACATCGTCATATTCGAGAAGGTGTTTTCTTATCTCGAAGTTATGGGCCTCAACCCTTTTCTGGGCATTCTCTATTGCTTTAGTGACAAGCCTGTTTTCAATAGGTACTGATTCGTCCATACCAAGCCTTGACATAAGGCTTGATATCCTGTCGGAGGCGAATATCCTCATCAGGTCATCTTCAAGAGAAAGGTAAAACCTTGAAGAACCAGGATCTCCCTGTCTTCCTGCCCTTCCCCTCAACTGGTTATCTATTCTTCTTGCTTCATGCCTTTCTGTGCCTATTATATGAAGGCCTCCTAAGGCAATTACCCTTTCTCTTTCTTTTGAACATATCTCTTCGGCCTTTTTAAGGGCTTCCTGAAACTCTTCATCAGTCCAGTCCTGTTTTTTATCTCTGAGCATGATCCTTGCAAGAACTTCAGGATTGCCTCCAAGGATGATGTCTGTTCCACGGCCTGCCATGTTTGTCGCAATTGTTACTGCCCCGAGTCTTCCAGCCTGTGCAATTATCTCTGCTTCTTTCTCATGATATTTTGCGTTCAGTACGGAGTGGGGGATACCCCTTTTCTTTAGCATCTGGCTGAGTCTTTCTGATTTTTCTATGGAGATGGTGCCCACAAGGACAGGCCGTCCTTTCCTGTAACAGGCTTCAATCTCTTCTACTACAGCATTGAATTTTGCCTTTTCTGTTTTGTATATAACATCGGGATAATCAATCCTTATCATTGGTTTATGAGTTGGAATTACTACAACATCGAGATTGTATATCTTCGCAAACTCTTCAGCCTCTGTATCAGCAGTACCAGTCATACCAGCAAGTTTACGGTACATCCTGAAGTAATTCTGGAATGTAATAGTTGCCAGAGTCTGATTTTCGCTCTCGATCTTTAGACCTTCTTTCGCCTCTATTGCCTGATGAAGGCCATCAGACCATCGCCTTCCTGGCATGAGCCTTCCTGTAAACTCATCCACAATAATGACTTTGCCATCCTTAACGACATAATCTACATCTTTGTGGAAGAGGTGGTGGGCTCTAAGGGCCTGCAAGACATGATGGACAAGGTCTATATTAGAAGGGTCATAAAGATTATCCACTCCGAGAAGCCTTTCGACTTTGTGAATCCCTGCCTCTGTTAGTATGACTGTCATTGCCTTTTCATCAATTGTGAAGTCCTGCTCTTTCTGGAGTTTTCTGACTACCTTATCGACATGGTAATACTTACCTGTTGATTCCTCAGAAGGTCCTGATATTATGAGAGGCGTTCTTGCCTCATCTATAAGAATACTATCTACTTCGTCAACTATGGCATAATGGAGCTCCCTCTGACAGTAGTCATTTATGTCATATTTCATATTATCTCTAAGATAGTCAAAGCCGAACTCGTTATTGGTGCCATAGGTAATGTCTGCCTGATAGGCCTCTTTCCTTGTGCATGGTCTCAATCTATCGAATCTCTTGTCAGGAGAGCGGTAGCCTGGGTCGTAAAGGAAAGAGGCATCATGCTGGATTACACCCACACTAAGACCGAGGAAGTGATAAATAGGGCCCATCCATTTGGCATCTCTCTTGGCAAGATAATCATTTACTGTGACAAGGTGACAGCCTTTTCCCTCAAGGGCATTAAGATAGAGGGGAAGGGTAGCTACAAGGGTTTTACCTTCACCTGTTTTCATCTCAGCAATCTTGCCCTCATGAAGCACTATCCCGCCAATAATTTGTACATCAAAGTGTCTCATATTGAGAGTTCTTCTGGCAGCCTCTCTTACAACAGCAAAGGCCTCAACGAGGAGTTCGTCAAGGGTTTCTCCTGCTTCGAGTCTCTTTTTAAACTCTTCTGTTTTCTTTCTAAGGTCTTTGTCTGAAAGACTTGCTACTGAGGGTTCGAGGGAGTTTATCTTGTGGACTATGGGCCAGAGCCTTTTAAGCTCCCTCTCATTTTTAGTGCCGAATATTTTCTTGAGTAAGAAACCAAACATTTTACTATAATAACATATTTGGTTATGGCTTTGACTGTAATCATTACAGGTCTCCTTAGCATCCTCATGCAGACCCTCCTTTTGAGGAAACTCCTTACGCTCTTTTCTGGTAATGAACTCCATCTCGGAATAAGCCTCAGCCTCTGGCTTTTTTTCTCAAGTATAGGTGCAGTCCTTACTTTAAGGGCAAAAAGGGATATATTAGGTTATCTTCTCATAATATCAGGGATACTTTTTCCCTCTATTTATACTGCTATCCCCCTTATAAGAGCCCTCTCTATGACAATTCAAGGAGAAGCTATTCCTTTTCTCCAAACCCTTTTCTGGACTTTTCTTGTTATCTTTCCTGTAGCTGGTATAGCAGGAGGTATCTTTTCAGCTTCTCTGGTAAGATGGCATAAAGGCCCGCTGATTTACAGCCTTGAGGCCTTTGGAGCATTTGCAGGTGGTATGGTATTCATTTATCTCTTCTCAGGGAAGATTAATAGTCTGATTGTAAGCCTTTTAATTGGTTTTTTGGCTGTTATTACAGGTTCTGCCTTGATAAAAAAGAAGGAGGCCCTTTTTTTGTTCCTTTTATTTCCCTTTATTTATCTTGCTGGTTTATGGGCTCAAGAATATCAATGGAAGCCCTTTAAGCACATAAAGACTGAAGAATCACGATATCAGGAGATAACTGTCCTCACAATAGATTCAGGTTACTACCTCTATTCAGGTGGCAGATTCTTCTATTCTTATCCTGATTTTATAAGGGAAGAAAGGGATGTTCATACTGCCATGAGCCTTTTATATAAACCCAGGAAAGTCCTTTTAATTGGTGGCAATCTTTCCACATTAAGGGAGTTTTTGAAATACCCACTGGAAAGAATAGATATTGTGGAGATAGACCCATTGGTAATAAAGATATCTATGGAGTTATTGAATAAGGGTGACAGGAGATTTATAGATGACAAAAGGATAAAAATAATCATCCATGACCCGAGATTCTTCATAAAAAAAGTTGATGATAGATATGACCTTATAATTCTCAATACTCCTGAGCCATTAACGGCTTTTAATGCAAGGTTTTATACAATAGAATTTTTTAAAGATCTAAAAAGGATACTCGAAGACAGAGGTTTAGTCCTTTTAAGACTTCCTCAGGCCTCGGGCTATATAAGCAGGCCCCTCAAGAGGCTTAATGGTTCTATATATAAAACCCTTGAGAAAACTTTCAACTTTGTTAAACCCTCTTCAGAGGAATACGGTCTTTTTATAGCAGGTAATTTCCCTGTTGAGGTGGCACCTTCAGTATTAAAAGAGAGATTCCTTGAAAGTCGTGTTACCGTTAGATATTTTGAGCCATCTCTCTTCTATGACATATTTTCACCCCTTAAAGTGGAAAGAGTGGAAAGGACTCTTAGAGAATCTAAGGAGATAAACAGGGATAAAAGACCCGTCGTATATCTCTATAACCTTCTCTTCTGGGCTTATTCTGAGGCTGGCTTTATAAGGGCCTTTCTTGATATTAGCTGGTCTGGTACTGTGTTTATCCTTATCCTGATAATGGTCACGAGCTTCTTTATTCTCAAAAGGCCATCAGGATATATGATTTTTACAACAGGTTTCGTAACAATGGCTTTTTCTATAATTACCCTTCTTTCCTACCAGATATTTTATGGATTCCTTTATGAAAGGATTGGCCTTTTAAGTTCTCTCTTTATGCTCGGCCTTGCCGCTGGTTCATGGATGGGATACGAAAAGCTTGTTTCTTTCAGAGGAATAAAACCTCTGGATGCTGTAATCGCAATTATATTTTTTATGTCGGCTCTTTTTATCAGTCATGAAATATCTTTTTATTTCCTGCTTTTTATAACAGGGGCTACGGGAGGATTTCAATTTTCTCTTGCAAGCAATTTATTGAAAGATGAGGCATCCGGAGGAAGAATCACCGGAAAACTTTATGCAATCGAGCTCAGCGGTTCATTCCTCGGAGCCCTTTTGACAACCCTTTACATGATTCCCCATATGGGTATTCTGAATTCTTTCTTTGTCCTTGGATTGATAAAAGTCCTATCTTTTGTTTTATTATTATTTTATGAAAAACCTTAGGGCGATATTTATCATAATCGTTTTTTTCTCTCTCCTGACAGGTATTGTTGTAAGAAAAACTACTACCTTCAGGCTCGATGAAAGGATATATCTTGAAGAAATAGCCCCTGGAATTGTATTTTATGAAAAAAAGGGTCTCCCACCTCATTATCCCTCAAACAGTAATATAATAGCCTTCAATAGTTATGATGTGAGGCCTGATATTAAAGGATATGCAGGACCTATTAAGGTCCTTATAGCAATTGATAACACCGGTACAATAAGGGGCATTAAAATACTCGAACATAGAGAGACAAAGAATTATGTACATTATATGGAAAGGCCTGAATATCTTTCTCAGTTTATAGGAAAATCTGTAAAAGACCCCCTCGCTATTGATAAAGACATCGATGCTATCAGCAGAGCTACGGTAAGTGTTGAGGCCCTTACAAGAACTGTCCGAGAGTCTTCAAGATTAGTTGCAGCTACTCTTTTTAATATAGAAGTGCCCCAGGAGGTGCATGAAAAAAGGGTAGGAGTAGATCTATTTATCTATTTAAGTCTCTTTCTTTCAACCCTGGCTTTCTATTTATTTACACGGAAACAAAAGAGATTATTGAAACTCCGGGATGTTTTTCTTGTTCTTAGCTTTCTTGTTGTGGGTCTTTATCTTTCAAGCCCTTTTTCTGTCCTTCATCTTTACAATTTTATTCTTTTGAGGCATTCTTCATCATTCCTCTTCTACGGTCTTTTATTAAGTTTAGTTTTTTCTATTTTTGTTGCTGGAAGGTTTTACTGTGGATGGCTTTGCCCCTTTGGTGCTCTGGTAGAATTTATCGGAAGACTACCCCTACGGAAATGGGAACTTCCAGAAAAGAAAGATATAATATGGCGCAGACTCAAGTATGTGTTTTTTTTGATTATCACAGGTCTTGTACTTTTTACAGGTGTGCCAGAGTTTGGAATTTATGAGGCTTATGTTACACTCTTTTCTTTCCATGGTAATATACTTCAATGGACTCTCGTTATTTTGATGCTTTTTGTAAGTCTCAAGGTGAAAAGATTCTGGTGTCGATTTCTCTGTCCTGCGGGTGCCTTTCTGGCTCTTTTCACACCTTCTACTGGTGGCTACAGGAGTTCTGCAGAGTGTCCTCAGTCTAATCCACCAGATCCGCCTCCATCTGAATGCATAAGGTGCAATAAATGTCTGAGAAGAGATTAGAGGACTCTATGTCTGATTTAAAAAAGTTCTATGTTTTGATTTTCCTTTCAATATTACTGGTAATTTTTATTATAATAAACAATCTTCTTGAAGAAAGATTGTCAAGGGATCTCCTTTCATACCTGGAAAGGCGCTACTATTATGAAAGGGTTATCTCGAAAAAAGGTTTGAGCCTTGAGAGGGCAAGATACTGGAGAGAAGAAAAATGAATTGGTCTTGACTTTTCTCTTTTACCTATATTATAAAAATGATTAAGCGGGCGTAGCTCAGTGGTAGAGTGGGAGCTTCCCAAGCTCTTGGTCGTGGGTTCGAATCCCATCGCCCGCTCCATTTTTTTAACACAGAGATAATTTTTTGATTAATTTTTAACTGCTTCCCTTTTCAGCTGAGCCTATTTTTACCTCTCTTTTTTTAAAATCTCTTTCAGTTGAATGAGTTTCTGTGGTATAATCAGTTATTCTGGAGAGGTGCCGGAGTGGTCGAACGGGCACGACTGGAAATCGTGTGTGGGGTCTAAAAGCTCCACCGTGGGTTCAAATCCCACCCTCTCCGCCATCAACAGGTTAACATAATGCTCTTTGTTTATCTCTTTTTTCAACCAGGCAGCAGCCCTGCGCAACAGTCAGATACGAACCCCGTCAGGTCCGGAAGGAAGCAGCGGTAAGTATTATGACTGTGTGCCGCAGTAAGTTGCTGCCTGGTTGAGAGGAGAGATAAAGAGAATTATGAGTTATATTGTCCTTGCCAGAAAGTGGAGACCACAGGTATTTGATGATTTAGTTGGTCAGTCTCACATTGTTAAAGTTTTAAGGAATACGATTTCTCAAAAAAAGGTGCACCATGCTTATGTATTTTCAGGTCCAAGAGGTGTTGGTAAAACAACAACTGCAAGGATACTTGCAAAGTCCCTCAATTGTATAAATGGACCAACGCCTGACCCCTGTGGTAAATGTCAATTTTGTGTTTCCATTACCGATGGTTCATCAATGGATGTAATAGAGATAGATGGTGCATCAAACAATAGTGTTGATGATATAAGGGAGATCAGGGAGAGAGTAAAATATGCACCATCTGTTTCAGGAAAATATAAGGTTTACATTATAGATGAAGCCCACATGCTCAGTGAATCAGCCTTTAATGCCCTCCTCAAGACTATTGAAGAGCCTCCTCCCCATACAATATTTGTCCTTGCAACAACAGCTTACAGAAAGATTCCAGCTACAGTTTTAAGCAGGTGCCAGCACCTTTCTTTCAGGAGAATCCCGAGAGAACTTATTGTGGAGAGGTTAAGATATATCGCAAATAAAGAAGGAATAAAAATATCAGATGATAGCCTTGACCTTATAGCGAGGGCAGCTGATGGGAGTATGAGAGATTCCCTCACCCTCCTTGACCAGGTCTCATCATTTGCTGATGATATCACCTTTAGAGATGTGGCTGACCTTCTCGGAATAAGTGATTCAGGAATAGTTGCAGGCCTTGCAGAGGCTTTATTCAGGAGTGACCAGAGAAGACTTCTTGCCTTAATAGCTGAGATTGTTAATAAAGGAGTGGATCTGAGGACTGTTTATAAAGACCTAATTGTTTTTTTGAGGGATATGCTGATCTTCAAGACTGTTGAAAGAGATAAAGCTCAGCAATCTTTACCTTCCTCGAAGGTTGATATAAAATCTTTTTTTGAATTATCTGATGAGGAGATGGAAGAACTAAAAAGGCTTTCTAATATGGTTTCTGTTGAAGAGCTCCTTTTGATGTTAAATGACCTCATAAGATCTGAATCAGAAATCAGAAATGCAACCTTTCCGAGAATCGTTTTTGAGGTCAATCTTATAAAGATAAGCCTTTTTAAGGAATTTTCTTCATTAAGAGAACTTATAGATGATCTAAAAGTCATAAGAGAGAATCTCCCAACTCGTGGGGTTCCTGATGTGAGCTTCGAAAAAAAAACTGAACAGCCAGGTGTTACTGCCAGTAAGGAAGATTCATTACAGATTTCATGTGAGGAGATTGTTGCAAAGTTTATGCAAATTGTTGAAGAAAGAGACCATGTCCTTTTTTCAAAACTCAAGCATGCAGATATTAACTTTAAAAAGGATAGTAATGGTGTTACAGCCCATTTTGTATTTAATGGAGGACACGCCTTTCTGGCAAAATCTGTTATTGAAGAGGAGGATATAATTAAGAATCTCCTTGAAGAACTTTTGGGAAGTCCTGTGAGAATAAAAATAGTTTCTTCAGAAAAAAAAGAGACAGGGAAGAGTTTTGATAAGTTTAAAAAGGAGGTTTTATCGAGGCCAGAGGTGAGGGAGATAATAGAACTCTTTGAGGGTTCTGTAATTGAGGTGAGAAGGATTGAGGAAAATAATTAATAAAGGAGGAGCAAGATGTCAAAGAAGATAATTGGTGATTTGATGAGGGAGGTTCAGAGGATCCAGTCCGAGATGATTCGTGTTCAGGAAGAGGCAAAGACAAAGACTGTAGAGGCATCAGCAGGTGGAGGAGTGGTAGTTGCTGTTGCTAACGGAGCGGGTGAGATTGTTTCGATAAAGATAGAGAAGGATGTTGTTAATCCTGACGATATAGAGATGCTTCAGGACCTTATTGTTGCAGCAGTCAATGAGGCTCTTAAGAGGGCACAGGAGATGGTTCAGGAGGAGATGGCAAAGCTTACAGGTGGTTTAAATATTCCTAATCTCGGTGCTCTTGGGAATCTTTTTGGAAGATGAGCAAGGGGATAATAGAGACCCTTATAGAGGAGCTTACAAAACTTCCAGGCATAGGAAGAAAGACTGCCCAGAGACTTGCCTTCTATATCCTCTCCATGCCTGATGAGGAGGCCAAGGCTATAGGAAGGGCAATAATAGAGGTAAAAGAAAAGGCAAGGTTTTGCAAGGAGTGTTTCAATATTACAGCTGAAGAACTGTGTCATATCTGCAGTGATCCCTTAAGAGACAGGACAAGGATATGCGTGGTTGAGGAGCCAGGTGATATTTCTGTAATCGAAAGGACAGGTGTATTCAAAGGCCTTTATCATGTCCTTCTCGGCACCATCTCTCCCCTTGATGGAGGGGGCCCGGAGGGTGTAAAAATGAAGGAGCTCCTTGCACGGGTTTCTCATGGCGTGGAAGAAGTAATTATTGCAACCAATCCAAATACCAGGGGTGAACTCACTGCTCAGTATATAAGGGAAGCCCTTAAGCCCTATAATGTTAAAGTCACAAGGATAGCCTATGGACTGCCTATGGGAAGTGATATAGAGTTTGCTGATGAGGTTACCCTTGGTAAAGCCCTTGAAGGACGGAGGGAGATATAAGTTTTATTTTATCTTTGATGACCAGTGTTCTGCTTTTTTAAGGACCTCTTTCTCATCAACGGTCTTCAAGGTTCTCTCATTCATTACAATCCTTCCGTCAATCATTACTGTTTCTACATCTGATGACTTCATGGCATAAACAATATGGGAATAAATATCGTAGAGGGGTGTTAGATGGGGTTTATCAAGGTCACAGATAATTATGTCTGCCCTTTTACCTTTTTCAATACTGCCTGTGATACCTCCAAGACCTATTGCCTCTGCTGCCCAGAGTGTTGCGCCTTTAAGGGCAGTCTTTGCATCCAGGACTGTTGGGTCAGATGATGCAGCTTTATGAAGCCTTGCCGCAAGGGATACTTCACTGAGGACATCAAGGTCATTGTTGCTTGCTGCACCATCAGTTCCAAAGGTAACCTTTACCCCCTTTTTGAGCATCTCTGATACAGGAGCTATGCCTGATGCGAGTTTCAGGTTGCTTTCAGGACAGTGAGATACATAAACACCTTTCTGAGCCATCAGGTCTATTTCATTGTTATCAAGCCATACACAATGGGCAGCCACAACACTACTATCAAGAAAGCCGATGCTGTGGAGATATTCAACAGGTCTTTTGTTATAGTTCTTTATTGCCTCTTTCACCTCCCATTCTGTCTCCGAGAGGTGAATGTGCACTGGGATTCTGTATTTCCTTGCAAGGTCCATTGCCCTCAAGAGGGTATTCTGGCTACAGGTGTATATCGCATGGGGTGCCACTGCTGGTTTAATGAGGTTACTATCCTTCCACCTCACGATAAAATCCTCTGCCTTCTTTAGATAATCATCAGGATTCTTCCCCCCTGGTGTGGGAAAATCAAGGATACCAAGACCAATAGTTGCCCTCATACCAAAGGTCTTTGCAACCTCAGCAGTCTCGTCTGAAAAGAAGTACATGTCATTGAAGGCTGTTACCCCAGCCTTAATAAGCTCAAGGCAGGCAAGCTCAGAGGCATCCCTTACAAAATCAGGTGAGAGCCACCGTGCCTCAGCAGGCCATATATGTTTTTCAAGCCATTCTTTGAGGGGAAGGTCATCGGCAAGACCCCTGAAATATACCATTGCTGCATGGGTGTGGGTATTGATAAGGCCAGGCATTATGAGTTTGTGACTATTACCAAGTTTTTGACCTGAATAATTTTTTGCTATTACCTCTTCAGGGCCTATATCTACAATAATCCCATCCCTCACAGCAACAGCACCATTTTCTATGAGGGTGAGATCCCTGTCCATTGTGACTACGAATCTCCCACAGAGGATATAGTCAACAACTGTTCCTTTCGCCACCAATGTTTGCATGGATATTATTTTAGCATATATAAACAGAATGAATATCCATGGGAATTGTCTCCGCAACTGTTACTTACGCCACCAACCAAACCTTATGCTTGACTTTTTTGGTCATGATTATCATAATAAAGTTATGAGGTTTCTAAACCTGTTGATAATTCTCCTCACCATAACTGTTATGCCTACTGCCATCCCAATTATGGCTGAAGAGAGAGTTGCACCTGACTTTACACTCACGGATATTAATGGTAGGACTGTTAGTTTTTCAGACTTCAGGGGAAAGGTCATCCTTCTTAATTTCTGGGCAACCTGGTGCACTGCCTGTATAGATGAGATGGACAGTCTTAATAAGGCCTACCTCGATATGAGGGATAAGGGATTTGTTGTGATAGGTATCTCCATTGACCAGTCAAGGGCTGTTGTATCTGATTTTGTTAAAAGAAAAGGGTTGAAATTCCCTGTCCTTCTTGATCCTGAAAAGGAGGTCTACTTTGACAGATATGCTGTGTTTGGTTTACCAACAAGTTTTTTAATAGACAGGCGAGGATATATTAGACAGAGATATATTGGTGAGATGGACTGGCAGGAAAAGGACTTTGTAGACAAGGTCCATAACCTGCTTAATGAAAAGGGGAGGTAACATGAAAGGGATAGTCGTAACAATCCTCACAGGTCTTCTGCTTTATGGGTGTGCCTCTACATTCCTTGTTTATAAGGATGGGAAGGCCCAGTATTTTGGTTCAAACAGAAAGGAGATTCAGGAACTTCTCTGCAAAAGTGGTGACCTGAAAAAGGTTCTTGAATATGCCGTTACTATTGATGAGGCTGTAAAGGAGTCCCTTTATAAATATACATGTGTGGAATTAAATGGAGATGAGGTAAAGAGACTCTATTCTGACTTAACACCCGAGCAGAGGAAGGACCTGAGGCTTGCCTTCAGAAAACAGGGATACGATATAAATTATTATCCCTGTGGCTGAATTGAAGGAAGGCTTTAGCCATTCTGTAGAATGGCCTAACCAATATCTCCGTACAGGAATTGAAGAAGGCTGAGGGCTACGACTGTTGCTGTCTCTGCCCTCAGGATTCGTGGACCAAGACTTACTGGAATAAACCCCTTTGAGATTGCCTTTTCAACCTCATCTCTTGCAAAACCACCTTCAGGACCTACGATAAGAGATATATTTTTAGAAGACTGAATCTTCGAAGCCATTTCCTTCAAACCCTTTTGAGCACTTTCATAAAAAATAAAGCCCTGAGAGATGGGTGGCAAAGGTAACAGTTGCTGATTAGTCGATTCTAAGAGATACTCAAACAATACAGGCTTATGTATTAATGGGACCTCTGTGCGTCCGCACTGCCTTACAGCCTCCTTTGCGATCCTTTTCCACCTTTCTTCTCTAGCTGTCTCTCTCACAATTGTCCTTGATGTGATTATCGGATAGATTTCTCTAACACCGAGCTCTGTGGATTTCTGAATAATAAAATCCATCTTTTCACCTTTCAGGATTGCCTGAATTAAAATTAAATGGAGTTCTGGTTCAGTATTGGTGTCCTCGGTCTCAATAAGCTTTACAATAACCTCTTTCTTCTTTACGAGTCTAATCTCTCCTTTATGAAGCCTTCCACTGTCATCGATTATCTGGATCTCATCTCCTTCTCTCAATCTCAGGACATTTATGAGATAATGAGCCTCGTGACCATAAATACTTAAATCTTTATCAGTTGAGATAATGGATGAGGGAAGTATCAGGCGGGGCATTAAGCATTTTAAGGCCCCCTTTAAGGGGGCCTCTCTTTTTGGTGGCGAAGTAACAGTTAGAGCTTCACTACATTGATTGCCTTTGGACCGCGTTCGCCTTCTTCAATGTCAAACTGCACACGCTGGCCTTCTGAAAGGGTCTTGAAGCCATTTCCCTTGATGGAGGTGTAATGAACGAAGACATCCGGACCATTATCCTGCTGGATAAATCCGAAGCCCTTCTGCTCATTAAACCACTTCACCTTTCCTTCGTACGGCATACTGCTAAAACCTCCTTCTTCCCTGATTCCTCAGGTTAACTGCTCCTGAAAACTACAGGCAGGCAAATGAATGAGTTCATTTACCACTTTTATTAGAATAACTCAGTTATCACTAAAAAGTAAAGTCAAATCTCCTTCTCGATTCTGGGAGCTGTTATCCTGAGATAAAACCGTCCCTTACCGATATTGCTTGACGGTTCCATCATCAAAACAAGATAGTATTCACTGGTAATCTTTCTGACAACAATATTGTATCTTTCTGTAGAGATAGAGAATTCATCTATACTACCGAACTGTAGATTATCAAAGGCAAAATGGAGTGTCTTCAGGATAGCAGAAAATTCAGCACTTAGTGCTGACTCATCGACTGTATCTTCCTTTACATATCCCTCTACAGGGATTCCGTCAGAGGCTATTATGAAGAGGCCTGTAGAGCCATCAACCTTTGTCACTACATCCTTAAGGATTTCTGAAAAACTCATCTCTTCTGATCCTTCACCTTTTTTGATATCTATTCTTTATAGCTTCAAGAAATTTGTTAAGCTGATCTACTATTATTTCCTTTTCTTTTCCGAGGAGCTTAAGCAGGAATTTCAGTTCCTCCATTCTCTGGAGGACCCTTTTATCGCCTGGAAAATCATTGAGGAGTTTTTTATAAGCCTCTATTGCCTTAATGTAATTTCCCTGTTGAATGAGGCTGTCAGGATAGGAGAAATCTGGTTCCCTTTCTGGGGTTTCAGTCCCTTCCACCCTTGCTGATTCAATTATTGGTATCTCGATAGACCTTGACGGAGAAGTCTTTTCCCCAGTTATATCTTCCAGTGCTTCTACAAAGAAGGTGTCTTCCACGCTTATCTCTTCTTCTTGAAGAGTTATCTCACCAGCTTGCTCAGAAGTCTCTACCTCACCAGAGGTTTTCTCTTCTGGCTGAACAGGGGTTTCTTCTTCTGGTGTTTCAAGAACTCTGGATGAGTCCTGAATTGGTGTTGAATGTAAAGGAACCTCTTCAGCAGGTACCTTTTTTGAGATTATTTCCTGTTTGAATCTTTCAAATTCTTCATCACTGTAGGAGGTCTCCGTCAGAGGCATAAATCCTTCAAGATTAAAATGTTCTGACTCTTCTGGTTGTTTTTCAGATTCTGGCGACTCTAATGATGGTTGTAACATTTCATGTGTTGATGAATTAATAGCTAAGGTAACGGTTGGGGATTCCAGGCTTTCAGTTCCAACCTTATCTGTTACTTCTGGCACAGATTTTTGCTTGAGATTTTCAAGGGCCGATTTAGCTTCATCATCCATAGGATTTAATTTAACTATTTTTGTATAAGCATCTATTGCATCATTTATATCTCCAAGCTTTTCTGATATCTCAGCAATTTTTTTCAGGGCGAAGAGATTGTCAGGGATGGCATTGACAACCTTTTTAAATTCCTCTTTTGCTTCCCTGAGCATATTCTTTTCCAAATAGACTTTTCCAAGAGAAACCCTTGCTGTCATGTAATTGGGTTGATTTTCGAGACCCCTGAGAAGAACAGAAAGGGCCTCATCAAGCATTCCCATTTTCCTGTATTCCTCTGCTAAGGGGACAAAGAGTTTTGAGAGGGGGTCCTTTTCAACCCTCTGTTTGAGTTTCTCTAATTCTTCATTAGCCATGTTATTATAATTTTGCTTGAAATTTTTTAAAAAGTCAACTGTTACAGAGTGAGTGGTGAAAGTAACAGTTAGGGAAAGAATCTCTTCCTGACCTTTTCTTTATACTTTAAATACTCCTCTCCAAATCTTGATAAAAGCTCTTTTTCTTCCAGCGGAATAATCAAAAGATTTACAATGATAAAGTCAATTATCGTGAGTATCATCACGGGTATATTTCCTGTGAATAGAAATATCCCTGTGAACATTACAGTATGGGCAAGATAGGTAGGGTGCCTTACAATCCTGAAGGGCCCTTCAGTAATCAATCTACCTTTTATTTTTCTTGATACCTCAGGGATTCCCATTAAACCCCAGAGGCCGAGGAGCTTTCCTGTCCAGATATGAAGGAGTGTGCCTGCTGATGTAAGTAGTATTCCAGAGATTACAGCAAGGGCAGGCATCTCTAACTTCTGTTGAAGAAGATATTCTCTGTTTATAAAAACCAGATAAGCAAGAGGTGGCCAGATGATAGATGGCAAGAGATAGGTAAGGAGTCCGAGTCTTTTGAATATCCTTGAGAGCCCGTGGACAGGTATCCAGAAGAGGGGCACTACAGGCCATACCATTATGGTGAGAAGGGCTATCAATTCGGGCAGTCTCAACATATCCTCGGAAGCTGTTCTCCAGAAAGCATCTCCAGCAGCCTCGTTCCTCCTATCTTTGTCTTAAGAATAACCTTGCCAGATGGTTCTTCTTTTACAATCCCTATGATGGTTGAAAGGTCTTCACCTTTTTTCCTGAGGATCTCAACTGTCCTTTGAGCATCCCCGGGAGAAACAAAGAGAACCATGATACCTTCATTGGCTGAATAAAGGGGATCAAGTCCGAGGATCTCACAGGCACCTCTAACAGATGAAAGGACGGGTATCTTATCCTCTTCAATCTCAATGCAGAGGTCTGTCTGAAGGGCAATCTCTTTAAGGGTGGTGGCAAGGCCTCCCCTTGTTGGGTCTCTCATGGCATGAATCTCTATTGATGCCTTTATCAGTTCATCTACAAGATAGTTGAGGGCCTTTGTATCGCTTAAAAGAGGTGGGTCAAAGGAAAGGCCGTTTCTCCCTGAAACTATACTTATACCGTGTGTTCCGACAGGACCACTTATTATCACCACATCCCCTGGTTTTATCTTCTTTGGATGGATTTCTACACCATCAGGGATAACACCAATACCAGAGGTATTGATAAAAATTCCATCAGCCTTTCCCTTTTCTACAACCTTTGTATCTCCTGCCACTATCTTAACCCCTGCCTTTTTTGCTGCTGATGACATAGAGGAAAGAATATTTTTTAGGTCCTTTAAAGGGAAACCCTCTTCAATGATGAAACCTGCTGTAAGGAAAAGAGGCGTAGCTCCCATCATCGATAGGTCGTTGACAGTTCCATTTACAGATAGCTCACCAATATTCCCCCCGGGAAAGAAAATCGGTGTTATTACATAGGAGTCTGTTGTTAGGGCAATCCTGCCAGGAATCTCTGAAAGGAGAGCTGCATCAAGGGCTTCTGTTATAGAAAATTCAGGAAGGAAATAATCCCTCAATAGTTCATGCATGAGTTTTCCACCACTTCCGTGGCCAAGGAGGATTTTTTCTATCACTGTCTGCTCCTTGCTATCTCGTATTTGAGTATCTCCAGGGCCTGCTTTATCTCTTCCTCCGTTGTATCTTTTCCGGTACTGAGCCTGATGGAGGAAAGGGCTACCTCATCACTCAGCCCCATTGCCTTGAGGACATGGCTTGGTTTTTTCTTTCCAGCATGGCAGGCAGCTCCAGCAGAGAGGGCTATCCTGTCTGAAAGCCTCATTACAAAATCCTGTGCATCTATACCTTCTATGGATACATTTACAGTATTTGGAAGCCTGAATCTTCTGTGGCCATTGAGACTTACACCTTCTATAGAAAGGAGACCATTAAGAAGCTCTTCAGTAATTTTACTTATTCTGCCTTTCCATTCCTGTAGTTCAGCAATCACTATCTCTGCAGCCTTTCCAAGTCCAGCTATGCCAGGGATGTTTTCAGTGCCAGGTCTTAATCCCATCTCGTGACCAGCACCATGGAGGATTGGTTTTATCTCTTTACCACCTTTAATATAAAGGGCTCCTATCCCTTTTGGACCGTAAAACTTATGGGAGACTACGGTGAGGAGAGAAACATTGAGTTCTTCTACAGATACGGGAATCTTTCCAATACTCTGGGCAGCATCTGTGTGGAAGGGTATTTCTTTTTCAAGAAGGATTTTACCTATCTCTGAAATGGGCTGTATCACACCTGTCTCATTATTTGCATGCATGATAGTAACAAGGATTGTATCCTTTCTTATTGCATTAACAACATCATCAGGATCAATCATCCCATCAGGGCTTACAGGAAGATAGGTAACGTTGAATCCCATATCCTGAAGATATCTACAGGGATTCATGACAGAGGGATGCTCAATGGCTGTTGTTATTATATGACCCTTGCCATATCTAAGGGCTGTTCCGAGGATAGCCAGATTGTTTGATTCGGTCCCACCAGAAGTGAATATAATCTCAGAGGCCCTTGCACCTATGAGTTTCGCCACACTGCTTCTGGCAGAATCTAAAATCAGCCTTGCCTTTCTTCCATAAAGATGGGAACTTGAGGGATTACCAAACTCCCTCAAGGCCTCAATTATAGAGGCCTGAACCCTCTCGTCAACAGGAGTGGTTGCATTATAATCGAGATATATCATAAATCTCTATGAATTATAGAGGTCTTGAGACCGAATCTCTCAATACCCTTCTTGAGCTCCTCCACGATTACAGGAGACCTGTGTCTTCCACCTGTGCAGCCAATCCCTATTGTGAGATAATGCCTTCCCTCTTTAATCATCCTTGGCAGGAGATATTCTAACAGATTATTCAATCTTGTCATTAGCTCTTCTGCCTCTTTTGACCTGAGGACATAATTTCTCACATCAGGGTGGAGTCCATCCTTTGAAGTCAATTCAGGAACAAAATAGGGATTCGGCAGAAACCTTACATCAAAGAGCAGGTCAATGTTCTGGGGCACCCCATACTTATAGCCAAAGGATATGAGGGTTACAACAGGACCTGTGTCTCTTTTTGAGAAATTTGAGAATATCCATGCCCTCAACTCATGGGGAGACATGTTTGATGTGTCATGAATCCTGTCTGCCATATCCCTGAGGATAGAGAGGCTATCCTTTTCCTTTTCTATTGCCTCTTCAAGGTTGTCTCCGAGGGGATGGGGTCTTCTCGTCTCTTTGTATCTCCTTTTAATAACCTCAGGGTCTGCCTCAAGGAATAGTATCTCTGCAAGATGGTCTTTTTTTAGGCTGAAGATGAGACCAGCTGAATCCCTTAAAAAATCCTTTTCCCTTACATCTACACCTATACCTATCCTCTGGATATCACTTTCTGGAGGAAGGAGCTTGAGGAATTCAGGAAGGAGAATCAGGGGGAAGTTATCCATGCAGAAGTAACCTGCATCCTCAAGGGCCCTTAAGGCAACGCTCTTGCCAGAACCAGAAAGGCCTGTTATGATTACGATATATTTTTTATCTTTCATAGCTTGATTAACTGATTTAGCTCAAAAATCGGAAGGACAACCCCAAGGACAACAAAGAGGACAACAAGACCCATTACTATTATCATTGCTGGTTCCAGAAGGCTCACAGTGGTTGTGAGCCTTCTGGAGAATTCCTCTTCATATGTCCTTGAAGCCATCTTGAGATTTTCCACAAGCCTTCCACTTTTTTCACCATTTGCTATGAGTTCAACAAGGACAGGTGGAAAGATCTCGAGGGAACCAGAAAGACTTCCACCTTCTTGCACAGACCTCTTTGCCTTAAATATCACCTCTTCAATTATCCTGTTGCCTGTTGACCTTGCAGAGACCTCAAGGGCCTTTATCATTGGAACGCCACCTTCAAGAAGGAAGGCAAGGGTCTTTGTGAATCTTGAGATATAAAGGGGCATCAGTATCCTTAACGGTTCCTTCAGGAGAATCCTGTCTATGAGCTCTGGACGCCTTTTTTTGAGATATCTTATACCGTAGAGAGCGGCTATAAATACAACAGGTATGAGGAACCAGAAGAGTTTTAAAAACTTTGTAACTATGATCAGAACCTTTGTGATAAGGGGAAGGCCTGCCTTTGTGTCCTCGAAGATCTTTACTATCTTTGGCATTACATAGATAAAGATAAAAAGCAAGACACCTGTTGCCACAAGGAGCATCACAACTGGATATATCATGGCAGTCCTTAACTTTGCCTTGAGGGCATCCTGGGACTCAAGATAGTCAGCTATCCTCTCAAGGACAGAGGGAAGTTCTCCACTCAGCTCACCAGCCCTTACCATATTTATATAAAAGGCAGGAAAGAGGCCTTCATGTTCTTCAAGGGCCTTTGAAAGGGATGCACCACCAGAGATCCTCTCCCTTATATCATTCAGGATACCTGATAGAGTCCCGGAGGACTCAAGGGATATACCCTTCAGGGCATCTCGAAGGGGTACCCCGGCTTTAAGAAGGGTAGAGAGCTGTCTTGTGACATGGCTGAGGCTGTCTTTTTTATATCCCTTCCTCGGGAGCTCTTCAGATTTAAGGACCTTAGGGAAGATGCCGAGCTCTTTTAATCTTATGCCTGCCTCAAGGGAAGAAGGAGCCTCGAGCCTTCCCTCTACCTTTGAGCCATCAGCCCTGTAACCTGCATACCTGAATACAGGCATCCTATTCCATGGAAAGGGTTAGATGGAATGTCTGACCATCCCTGTAAATAAAGAGGAGGAGCTCTCCTTCCTTGAGTTTTGAGACAATCTTCTGGTAATCCTTTGTATTGTTTATCCTTGTCCTGTTTATTGCCATTATCACATCACCCTTCTGGAGATAGCCCTGAGCAGGGCTGTCCTCTGATATATCTGCAACAATCACACCTGTAATCCTTGGTGGAATCTGGAGCTCCTTTCTTGCCTCAGGTGTAATATTCTGAACAACGACACCCTTCAGGGCATTTTCATACTCACCCCTTGCTGCTACGACCTCTTGCGGAAGTTCTTCAATAGTTACCTTTACAGAAAAGACCTTTCCATCTCTGAAGACCTTCAGTTCTACTTCTTTCCCTGGAGGTGTATTTGCTACAAGATTTCTTAATTGTGTTGGGTCTGTTATGTCCTTTCCATTATACTGAAGAATTATGTCTTCTTCTTTCAGGCCTGCCTTTTCTGCAGGACTGTTTTCGAATATCTGATTAATAACAACACCTCTGTCCTCTTTGAGACCAAAGTGCTTCTTCATATCAGGTGTCAATGCCTGAATCGAGACACCGAGCCATCCCCTTATGACCTTCTTGTTCTTTATAAGCTGTTCCATTACTGCCTTTGCCATATTGCTTGGAATGGCAAAGCCAATTCCCTGATAGCCACCTGTTGTACTGAATATGGCTGTATTTATTCCAACAAGTTCACCCTTTGCATTTACAAGGGCACCACCTGAATTTCCAGGGTTAATGGCTGCATCTGTCTGGATAAAGTCCTCGTAATCAGCAATACCAACATTTGCCCTTCCTGTTGCACTCACTATCCCCATTGTTACAGTCTGGTTTAGACCATAGGGATTTCCTATGGCTATAACGAGCTCTCCAACCTTGAGTTTGTCAGAATCTCCGAGTTCTATATAAGGGAGGTCCTTTGCATCTATCTTTACAACTGCAAGGTCTGTCTTCGGGTCAGTTCCTATAACTTTTCCCTTGAATTCCCTTTTATCAAAAAGGGTAACCTTTATCTCATCAGCTCCTCTTATAACATGGTTATTTGTAAGGATGTATCCTGATGGGTCCACTATAACACCAGAACCGAGGCCCGTTTGTCTCCTTTCCCTTGGGATTCCGAAGGGCTCACCAAAGAACCTTCTGAAAAAAGGGTCATCAAAGAAGGGGTCTCTAAGCCTTACAGTTTTTACTGTGGATATATTAACAACAGCAGGTTTCACTGCCTCTACAACAGAGGCCATGGCCTCGCCTGTCTTTGTGAGTATATCAATCGATTCCTTTGGAATCTTCGGGCTTGAATAACTGAGGGTATGGATATTGATGCTTGATGCAAGGATAAGCCCTACAAGCAAGCCTGCAATGATAGAGATAAAAACAATAGGAATAATATTCTTCTTCATCTCTGCACCTCCTGAGTTACCAGTTCAGTTTTTCCAATAAAAATGACATGTCCTCAGGCAAACCCTCTTTGTCAGGACCCGTGAAATTTTGCCTCAAAGCCAGCCATGCCATCCTTATTCAGGATTTTTGAAAAGCTTACTATTTAATATTACCATAAAACCCTTGTTATGTTGTATCGCTTTTTGTTAGGATATTAAGGAATTTTAACCTTTATTCAGGAGGTCTTATGAAGGCTAAGGTTGTTTATGTGAAGGGGCTTCAGTTTGTTGGTGAATCAGAGACAGGCCATGCCATTGTTATGGATGGAAACAGGGAATTTGGTGGAGAGGATACAGGACCGAGACCTATGGAGCTTCTCCTTCTGGGCCTTGGTGGATGCACTGGCATGGATGTTGTATCTATCCTTAAAAAAAAGAAGCAGGAGCTTGAGGGTCTTGAGATAGTTATTGAGGGGAAAAAGGCAGAGGAGCATCCAAAGAGATTTACAGACATTACAATTGAGTTCAGGTTGAAGGGTAAGAATCTTTCTGAAGAGGCAGTAAAAAGGGCTGTTGAGCTTTCAATGGAGAAGTACTGCTCGGTAAAGGCTACCCTTGAAGGAAAAACAAATGTATCCTTTAAGTATTCTATTATTAGTGATTAAGAATTAAAAGAAAGGAGGACCAGGATGGTAAAGATTTACTATGACAAGGATGCAAACATATCAATCCTCAAAGGAAAGAAGATTGCGATTATGGGTTATGGAAGTCAGGGTCATGCCCATGCAAATAATCTCAGAGACAGTGGCATGGATGTGATTGTGGGTGTCAGAAAGGGTTCAAGCTGGGAAAAGGCAACAAAGGCAAACTTTCAGGTTATGACACCACCAGAGGCAGCGAAGGTGGCAGATATTATAATGATGCTTCTGCCCGATGAATACATGGCAGATATATATAAGACAGATATTGCACCTTATATGAAAAAGGGTGCCTATCTTGCCTTTGCCCATGGATTTAATATCCATTATGGTCAGATTGTGCCACCAGAGGATACAAATGTCTTTATGGTGGCACCAAAAGGCCCTGGTCATCTTGTAAGGTCAGAATATACAAAGGGAAGCGGTGTCCCCTGCCTTATAGCTGTTCATCAGGACCCATCAGGGAATACAAAGGAGATCGCCCTTGCCTATGCCTCAGCCATTGGAGGTGGCAGGGCAGGAATCATTGAGACGACCTTTCGTGAGGAGACAGAGACAGACCTCTTTGGAGAGCAGGTTGTTCTCTGTGGTGGACTTACAGCTCTTATAACTGCAGCCTTCGAGACCCTTGTAGAGGCTGGTTATTCACCAGAGATGGCCTATTTTGAATGCCTTCATGAGGTAAAGCTCATAGCAGACCTTATTTATGAAGGTGGTATTAGCACCATGAGATATTCCATTAGTAACACTGCTCAGTACGGCGACCTTACAAGAGGTCCAAGGATAATAAACGAATCTGTTAAGGCTGAGATGAAGAAGATCCTTAAGGAGATACAGTCAGGAGAGTTTGCCAGGGAATGGGTCCTTGAGTGCAGGGCAAACAAGCCTGTATTCAATGCCCTTACAAGGAAGGGAGAACAACATCCAATAGAGGAAGTTGGTGCAAGATTGAGGGCCATGATGCCCTGGCTCAAGAGGGACAGGCTTGTAGATAAGTCAAAGGCCTGATCTGGTGGCAAAAGTAAGGTGAGGATAGCGTCTGAAGGTTATCCATTTGCAGGAGCCTTTTTTCTCCTCTCTCTCCTTTTCCTCTTAGCTGGAGCAAAGATACCTTTTGTGATTGGTATCCTTATCACTGGTTTTATGCTCTTTTTTTTCAGAGACCCTGAACGCCAGCCTCCTCAGGAAGAAGGTGTCTTTGTCTCTCCTGCTGATGGTAAGGTGATTGTTATAAAAAAGGTCTTTGAAGAAAGACATCTCATGAAGGACTCCTGGCAGATAAGCATATTCATGTCACCCCTCGATGTCCATGTCAACAGGTCTCCTGCTACGGGTGTTGTAAAAAAGGTCCTTGCCCATAGAGGGAGATTCCTTGCTGCCTACAAAGACGAAGCCTCCTTAAGGAATGAAAATATAGAGATGGTTCTCGAGACACCCCATGGTGAGATTCTTGTCAGACAGGTGGCTGGATTTATTGCCAGGAGGGCAGTCTGCAGGGTTAAGCCAGGTGACAGACTCATGATAGGTGAGAGATACGGCATGATAAAGTTCAGCTCAAGGCTTGATGTCTATCTGCCTGCTCATGTGGAGATTACCGTATCCCTTAATGATAAGGTGAGGGCAGGAGAGACTATAATTGGAAGGATAGGGAATTGAAAAAGGGCATCTACATATTGCCGAATATGCTCACCCTTATAGGGATGTTCTTTGGTTTTCTATCCATTGTTGCAACTATGAAGGGAAACTACATCCATGCTGCCTGGGCAATAGTTATTGCAAATATCTTTGATGGTCTCGATGGTTTTGTTGCAAGGGCAACAGGTTCATCATCAAGATTCGGCGTTGAACTCGATTCCCTCTCCGACCTTATAGCCTTTGGTGCAGCACCAGCAGTGATGCTTTACAGGTGGAGTCTTCAGGACTTCGGAAGGATTGGATGGGCCTTTTCTTTCTTCTTTCTTGCCTGTGGAGCCTTGAGGCTTGCAAGGTTCAATATCCAGACATCACCTGGCCAGTCAAAGGCCTTTACAGGCATGCCTATTCCTGCAGCAGCTACTATAATGGCATCTGTGGTAATATTCCATTATCAGTTCCATGATTATCCACCTGAAAAGAATCTCTTTATCCTCTTCCTTACAGGTCTTACATCCCTCTTGATGGTAAGCACTTTGAGGTTTCATGGCCTTAAAGAGATAAACCTCCGTAGCAGTAAGCCCCTCTGGTTTCTCCTTGGTTTTATCCTTATTATGCTTGTTATAGTTGTTCATCCACCCGTTGCCCTTTTTGTATTTGCAATGGCATACCTCATTATTGGTATAATTGAGAATATATTTTTGTTCTTCAAAAAAAGAAGGAAGGTTCATGAGGAGAATAAAGGTCTTTGATACAACCCTTAGAGATGGTGAGCAGTCACCAGGTGCCTCCATGAATGTGGAGGAAAAGCTTCAGGTTGCTCGTCAGCTCCAGAGACTTGGGGTGGATATAATTGAGGCTGGCTTTCCCATTGCCTCGCCAGGGGACTTTGAGGCAGTAAGGCGAATTGCAGAAGAGATAAAAGGAGTGACCATTGCAGGCCTTGCAAGGGCAAAGGACGAAGATATTGACAGGGCAGGAGAGGCCCTGAAACCTGCCCAGCAGAGGCGTATTCATACCTTTATTGCCACATCTGATATCCATCTTCAATACAAATTAAGGATGTCCCGTGAGGCTGTCCTCGACAGAGCAGTAAGGGCAGTAAAAAGGGCAAGACAATATACAGATGATGTGGAATTCTCAGCAGAGGATGCAACGCGTTCAGACTGGGATTATCTCTGTAAGGTAATCGAGGCTGTTATAGAGGCGGGTGCAAGGACAGTAAACATCCCTGATACAGTAGGATATGCCATACCTCAAGAATTTGGAGAATTGATTGAATACATAAAGAATAAGGTTCCTAATATTGATAAGGCAGTTATATCTGTTCACTGCCATAATGACCTTGGCCTTGCTGTTGCCAATTCCTTAACAGCAATCCTTAAGGGAGCGGGTCAGGTGGAGTGCACAATAAATGGCATTGGTGAGAGGGCTGGGAATGCAGCAATGGAGGAGATAGTTATGGCCCTCAAGACGAGGCCAAGGTTTTTTGAGGCAGACACAGGCATAGTTACTCAGGAGATATACAAGACGAGCAGGCTCGTATCAAAGATAACTGGTATGGTTGTTCAGCCAAACAAGGCCATTGTTGGAGCAAATGCCTTTGCCCATGAGGCAGGCATTCATCAGGACGGATTCCTTAAGGAGCGCTCAACCTATGAGATAATGAGGCCAGAGGATGTGGGCATCCCTCAATCAAAGCTTATTCTGGGCAAACACTCGGGCAGACATGCCTTTAAGGCAAGGCTTGAAGAGCTGGGTTACCGCCTTACAGAAGAGGAGCTGAACAGGGCCTTTGAGAGGTTCAAGAGGCTTGCTGACCAGAAGAAGTATATCTTTGATGAAGATATAGAGACCCTTGTCTCTGAAGAGGTATCAAAGGTGCCTGAGCTCTACAGACTTATTGACCTTCATGTAACAAGCGGTATAAATGTGAAACCAACAGCAAGGATAAAGCTGGGTATTGATGATAAGGTTATTGAAAAAACAGAAGAAGGAGATGGCCCTGTTGACGCTGTTTACAGGGCTATACAGGCAATTACGGAGACAAAAAGTTCCCTTCTTAAGTTTGAGGTTAAAAGCATAACAGGTGGTACTGATGCCCTTGGAGAGGTTACTGTAACCCTTGAAGAGGATGGCAGGACTGTAAGGGGCCACGGAGCTGATACAGACATAATTGTTGCCTCTGCAAAGGCCTATATAAATGCCCTCAACAAACTCGCAGCTCGAAGGCGATAAATCTATGGACTATAGAGAGACCCTGAATCTTCCAAAGACAGATTTTCCCATGAAGGCAAATCTTCCAGAACGGGAGAAGGAGATACTGAGGTTCTGGAAGGAAAGGCAGATTTATGAAAAGCTCTGTGGGAGAGATAGGTCAAAGACCTATATTCTTCATGACGGTCCTCCCTATGCAAATGGCCATATACACATGGGCCATGCCCTTAATAAGGTTCTTAAGGACATAATTATAAAATATAAGTCCATGAGGGGATTCTACTCACCTTTTGTTCCTGGCTGGGATTGCCACGGCCTTCCGATAGAGCTTCAGGTTGACAAAAACCTTGGTGAGAAAAAGGCATCAATCCCTGTCCTTGAAAAAAGGAGGCTTTGTAAGGAATATGCCCTCAGCTTTGTTGATATCCAGAGGGAAGAATTCATAAGGCTTGGGGTATTTGGAGACTGGCATAGACCTTATCTTACCATGACCCCTGAATATGAGACAGTTATTGTGAAGGAGTTCTTTGAATTCGTAAAAAGAGGAAGCGTTTACAAAGGAAGAAAGCCTGTTCACTGGTGTCCTTCCTGTGTTACTGCCCTTGCAGAGGCAGAGGTTGAGTATGCTCCTAAGGAATCACCTTCTGTGTATGTGAAATTCAGATTGATTAATCAAGATATAGAGCGAGTTTTTCCAGAGCTCAAGGGATTATCTATTTATCTTATAATCTGGACGACAACACCCTGGACCCTTCCTGCAAACCTTGCCCTGGCAGTCCATCCAGATATAAGATATATCGGCATTGAAAGAGGTGATGAAGTAATAATATTTGCAGCCTCAATCCCTGAGGAAAGGCGAGAGAAGCTTCAACTCAAGGGCAGGTGTGTCCTCGAGATAAAAGGTTCAGACCTTGAGGGCCTCAGAACCCAGCATCCCTTTGTTGATAGATTGAGTCCTGTTATCCTTGCTGATTTTGTGAGTATAGAAGACGGTACAGGTATTGTCCATATTGCACCAGGTCATGGAGAGGAGGACTATGAGGCAGGCCTTAAATATGGACTTCCCGTATATGCACCTGTTGATGACAGAGGACATTTTACTGAAGAAGCAGGTGACCTTAAAGGAGAGTTTGTCTTCAAGGCCAATGAAAGAATCATAAAGATACTTGAAGAAAAGGATGCCCTTCTTTTTAAAGAAAAACATAGCCACTCTTATCCCCACTGCTGGAGATGTAAAAAGCCTGTTATATTCAGGGCTACAGAGCAGTGGTTTATATCTATGGAAAAGAACGACCTCCGTAAGAAATGCCTTGAGGAGATAGAAAGGGTAAAATGGATTCCTTCATGGGGCAGAGACAGGATATACAATATGGTCCTTCATAGACCCGACTGGTGCATATCAAGACAGCGCTCCTGGGGCGTTCCAATAACACTCCTTACCTGCGAGAGGTGTGGTAGCTATCTTAATGACGATAGATTCTTCAATAAGGTTATTGAATTGTTTTCCCTTAAGGGCTCTGATGTATGGTTTACAGAGCCTCTGGAGACCTTCCTTCCTGAGAATGCAAAATGCCATAACTGTGGAGGCACTCGATTTAAAAAGGAGATGGACATCCTTGATGTATGGTTTGAATCGGGTGTGAGCCACGCAGCAGTCCTTGAAAGTGATAGAAGACTCACCTGGCCTGCTGATATGTATCTTGAAGGAAGTGATCAGCACAGGGGATGGTTCCAGAGCTCCCTTTTATCTTCTACAGGAACACATGAGAGGGCTCCCTACAGGACAGTCCTTACCCATGGTTTTGTTGTAGATGGTCAGGGGAAAAAGATGTCTAAATCCCTGGGCAATGTGATTGCACCAGAGGATATAGTAAAAAAATCAGGTGCAGAGATTATAAGGCTCTGGGTCTCTGCAGAAGACTACCGTGAGGACATGAGGCTCTCACAGGAGATAATCACAAGACTTGTAGAGGCCTATAGAAAGATTCGGAATACAGCAAGATTCCTCCTTGGAAATCTTTATGACTTTGATATGAAGGACTACAGTGGCAACCTCCTTGAGATAGACAGATGGGCAATGAGCAGGCTTCAGAACCTTATTATAAAAGTAACAGAGGCCTATGAGAGGTTTGAGTTCCACGAGGTCTTTCACAATATATACAGATTTTGTGTTAATGATATGAGTGCCTTTTATCTTGACATCCTTAAAGACAGGCTCTATACATTCAAGGCTGACTCTCCTGAGCGGAGGGCCTGCCAGTGGGTTCTTTACAATATCCTCTCTTCCATGGCAGGGCTTATAGCACCTGTCCTCAGTTTTACAGCAGAAGAGATATGGATGCACATGCCAGGGAAAAAGGAAGAGAGTGTCTTTCTTTCTCCTTTTCCAGAACCAGACATTAGATTTATTGATAAAGACCTTGAGGAGAGATGGCAGAGGCTTATATCAATAAGGGATGAGGTGAATAAGGCCCTTGAGAAAAAGAGAAAGGATAAATTTATCGGTAATTCCTTAGAGGCAAAGGTCATAATCTATCCGCCTGAGGATTATCTTGAGCTTCTTACCTCCTATGAGGACTTTCTTCCTTATCTCTTTATAGTCTCACAGGTTGAATTAAGAAGGGATAGCAGTGAAAAAGGAGGATTTATAAGTGAGGAGATAAAGGGCCTTTCAATAGAGGTCTTGAGGGCAGAGGGGAAGAAGTGCGAGAGGTGCTGGAACTGGAGTCCCTCTGTTGGAATGTTCAGTGACCATCCTTTAATATGTGAGAGATGTTATAAGGTGTTAAATTGAAAAAAATAGCTCCTTTAATAATATTCATAGTCTTCATAGACCAGATTACAAAATACCTTATCAGGAAGAGTCTTCCTCCTCATGAAGTGGTCAGGATTTTACCTGGCCTGAACATAGTGCATGTCTCAAACACAGGGGCAGCCTTCGGGATTCTCAGAGGTGCTGGGAATCTCTTTTTTGTTGTGATTTCTATAATTGCTGTGGCTGTTATTTTATATCTGTTAATTAAAGAAAGGAGACACTTTCTACCATACAGCCTTATTCTTGGTGGTGCTATCGGAAACCTTATTGACAGGATAACCATCGGTCATGTTACTGATTTCATAGACCTCTATGCTGGAAATCTCCACTGGCCTGCCTTCAATGTAGCTGACAGTTGCCTGACTATCGGGATTATTATGCTATTTATAGAGATCTTTCGGTGGCGAAAGTAACAGTAAGGACAGATGAGAAAAAATCAGAAAGACCTTTAGCTTGATTTTTTGAAAGAGAATAAGTTAAATTGAGGCATAAGTATGAATTTGAGAGAATATATTGTAAGCACACCTGATGTTCTTCATGGGAAGCCAAGGATAAGGGGAACAAGGATTCCTGTAAGTCTTATCCTTGGATATCTGGCAGCCGGGTACACTGTAGAGGAAATAATAAATGAATTTCCTGATTTAACAAAAGAACAAATTGAAGCGTGCCTTGATTATGCTCGCGAGCTTGCAGAATTTGAGATAGCTGTGTAATGAATGACCAGGGCAAGGGCATTATTTATAAAAGGTAAGGAGAGTCTTAAGAGGAACTGGCTCAAGGCCTACCAGTATTTTTTACAGGCAAAGGCCCTTGATCCTGAATTTATGCCTGCCTATTATGAGATTGCAGGTATCCTCCACAAAAAGGGCTTCACAGAAAGGGCAATTTCTGTTCTTGAAGAGGCCCTTGTTATAAAGCCTGATGACCAGATGGCCCTTGCTGGATTAGCTAATCTTTATCTTGCCTGTGGAAGGCCCGTTCCTGCGCTGAAATATTATAGAAAGATTTATGAGAAACTTGACACTCCACCATCCGACCTATATTTTTTGATGGGTCTCTGTCATAGTCTTCTCGGGCATTACAGAAAAGCCCTTGGCCTTGTTAAAAAGGCAATCAATCTTGATCCCTATCTTCTGGAGGCCTATGACCTTTACGGAAGGCTCTGTCTTGAGACTGGAAGATATGATGATGCAGAATCAGCTTACCGATATATCCTTCAATACGACAATGATGCTCCAAACGCTCACTACATGCTTGGAGTTGTTCTTGCAAGGCAGCATAAATGGGATGAGGCCATCAGGGAATGGGAAAGGGCTATAGAGATAGCACCTGATATGGACGACGCCATAAGGGAGCTTGGCTGGGCATGGAACATCCTTGGAGATGTGGAGAGATCAATCCATATGCTCAGAAAGGCCCTTGAGCTCAATCCTTACAATCTCCAGGCAAGGATTGACCTGAGTGCAGTCCTTATAGGTCAAAGATTCTTTAGAGAGGCAATGAGAGAACTCGAGATTGCCCTTGAGCTTGATCCAGAGAATGACCTTATTGAAGAGCTTCTAAAGGAGATAAAGGAAGGTATAAAACACTAATGCATCCAGACCTTTTCTCAATAGGACCAATAACTATTCATACCTATGGTGTAATGGTTGCAATAGGTTTTTTGCTCGGAATTGGCCTTGCCCTCAGGCAGGCAAGGAAAGAGGGCATTCCTCCTGAGAAGATATCTGACCTGTCCTTCTATTTATTACTTGCTGCCATAATAGGTTCAAGGATATTCTATATCCTCCTTAACCCTGGACCTTATATAAAGAATCCAGTAGCAATACTTAAGATATGGGAAGGTGGTCTTGTCTTTTATGGTGGGCTCATCTTTGCTGTTATTACAGGAGTTATTTACATAAAAAGACACAACCTTTCCCTCTGGCAGATAGCTGATATCTTTGCGCCCTCCATTGCTGTAGGTCACGCAATTGGAAGACTTGGGTGCTTTTTTGCTGGATGCTGCCATGGAAGACCAGCAGACCTTCCATGGGCTGTTACATTTACAGATCCCCATTCCCTTGCACCCCTTGGTATGGCCCTTCATCCTACCCAGCTTTATGAGGCAGGAGGTGAGTTTATAAACTTTCTTATCCTCTTGCTCTTAAGAAAGAGGCAGACCTTCAGGGGTGAGGTCTTCTGGAGTTATGTAATTCTTTATTCAATCCTCAGGTTCTTTGTAGAATTCTTCAGGGGTGATGCAGCAAGGGGTATGTTAACACAGGAACTCTCAGTAGCTCAGGCAATAAGCATAGTAATGTTCTTCACAGCTATTGGATTTATGACATTTCTTAGGAGAAAGAGGCTTTAAGTTCAAATATCCTTGGAATAGTGGCGACTGGTGATGCCTCTATTGATGAGGCAAAGAGGGCAGGCGGAATTAAGGAGATTGCCTCAGTGGATTATCAGGTTAACAGTGTGCTCGGTATATATGCGCAGTTCTGCACCATAGTAAAAGGTAAGTAATCTCTTAACCCTGGCCTTGCAGTTCTGAAGTAACAGTTAGGCCAGGGTTTTTCTTGACATTTATATTAAAATATGCTAATGTTTGAATATATTTTCAGGACACTGCTGTCCAAAATAAATTGGAAGGAATTTTTAAAATAGGCATAAGGCCTCAAACAGGCTTAAGGCTTCAGGCGTTAGGCTGAAGTAAGCGTAGAGCGTATAGCGGGTAGCGAACAGAATAGAGATTTACTCCCTCCGCGCTATACGCTATTCGCTACACGCTATAACCTAATCCTTCAGCCTATGGCCTTCAGCCTACTTATGACCATTAAAACTTTATTTTGGACATGTGTGTTTTCAGGAGGTAGTTGATGAGGTCTCTTCAGAAGAGGGTTGAGCTATTAAGGGTGATTGCCCATCCTGTAAGGATAAGGCTCCTTGAGGAATTAACAAAGGGGGTTAAGTGTGTGAGTGACCTGGAGGAGTTTCTCGAGATTAGTCAGCCAAAGGTCTCACAGCATCTCAGTATCTTAAGGCAATATGGTGTGATTGACTATTACATGGATGGAAGGCTCAGGTGTTATTTTTTGAGAGACCCTATAATCCCTGATATCCTCGAGATACTAAAAAAAGACTATATGGAGGAATTGCCAGCACCTCAGTGCTGTCCTGTAACAAAGAAGGGTAAGTACCCTGGAGAAAGGAGGAGGTAACGATGGCAAGAGAGATTGTGATATTCCTTTCAACAACACCC
>Ga0272445_1000376_pt1 | contig 42637 bp, 60 predicted proteins | sample YNPCB0031_FD_194404 | JGI IMG/M metagenome (GOLD analysis project Ga0272445, IMG submission 194404) | Hot spring sediment microbial communities from Yellowstone National Park, WY, United States - YNP-CB-003-1 | ecosystem: Environmental > Aquatic > Thermal springs > Hot (42-90C) > Sediment... | reverse complement strand
CGTAATGTTCAGACATTTGCTCTAGGTGGCGCCCAAGCAGACAGCACAGGCAGACCATATATCGTTCAATGTATGAACTCGCTATTCTAATCTGGTTTGTAAACCTGCATTCGACCTGTTTGCTTTTAATCCAAAAACAAAACATTTTGGCTTGCTGTTTTGCTACTTCTTCTTTAACCATCTCTTCCGAGACACCCACACTATTCACCTCCTTTTCTTATAGTGACGTAGCTTCTGTTTCAATTGTTGATAACAATTTTTCAATTTTTGATAACAATCTGCACAGTCTTTCTCTGCTTTAGAAATTAAACTTTCATATTCTCTGCGAATTCTCTCTATTTCTTGTTCTGCATCCTCAAGCCTAACCCACAGTTCCTTCCTTTCCATGTCTGAATGGTAATAATGTTCGGCAATAGACTCGTAGATTTCTTGTCCTGTTTTTGCTTTTTCTTTCAAACTACTCATATTCGCTCAACCTCTTCTAATAGGATGCTTTTCAATCTCTCTTCCAAGTTTTTCAGCTAAACATTTCTTACAGATGTCTTCCTCTTCATGTTCAGTTTCTCTACCACAAAACTTACACTTCATTTGTTTCACCTTTTTTCAGTCAATATCTTCTTAATGGTTTTCCACTCGTCCCATCCGTAGTAAAGTATAGAGCCTACGAAGACTAAAATTGCTAAGCCTAAAGTGCAGAGGAACACTTTGAAGAATATATCCGTTTGTAATGTTCCCGCCACTATGTCAACCGCGCCAAATGCGAAGGTTATGAACACGAGCGAAAGAATTATCCAATTGCTTCGATAGTTGAAAATGCAATACTTCCAGTTTAAGCATGTGCTTTTAAGGGGACAGAAAGCACATTCCTGACTTAATCCGTCAAATTTTCCGAAACAAGGTTTTATCTCTTCCAACTTAACCATCCCGAAATACTTGTTACTCCTGATGGCACTACTTTCCCCCCTTTCATTTTGCTTCACAATCGTATGGTATCTCACCGATAAATTACTTGTCTGCAATTTCGTCTAATAGTTTGTCTAAATATTCTAGGGATTCTGTTGTTAAATCTGGTCTAAGTTTAAATGCCTGAGCATATGACACAAGGTTTTGTGCAACTGTTAAATAGTAGCGACCTCCCATGCTAACACCATTTTCATATAGCTTTTATCCTCTTAACTACAGGAGGTCTTATTTTCTTGAACCCTTTAAAACCACATTCTGGGCACTTAAAACCTAATTCCTCAATCTTAGATAATGGTGGCCTTGCACCACATCTTATACATTCATAAATCATTTCTGACAAAATCATTCACCTCTAATCTTCTTAGCGGCAATTTCAATGTCTTCAGCTTTTAAAGTCACTCTTCTATCATGCCACATATAATCAAGCGCTTCTCTAGCTATTTTCACTCCTATTTCTTCTAACGCCCTAGCCAATGCTTTTGCTGCTTCTTTGCTAACTCTCTGATTCTGCCCTAAAGCCTTTTTGCACAATTTCTTCATAGTCCTGATTCTCAATTCCATTCCCATCACAACATTTCATAATTTTAGTGTAATAATTCTATTTCAGAAATTTCTTCTAACATATCTCATTTCACAGTGCTGGATTTCCGTCAAAGACTGCATTTTTTAGTTTTTCTATAAAATGATAACGAATTTCTGGTGAACTTATGCTGAAGGCTTTTATATCCTCGAAACTTGTTTTATAAAAAGCGAATAATATTCTCATTTTACTCACTTATGAACTTAATCCACTCATCGCTCAGCTTTTTATAAAGAGCTTCCGTGCTTCCAAGCCTATATACTCCATCATGATGTCCTCCTTCTTTCACTATTAAACCGAACTTTCTTAATTTTCTTACTACTTGATAAAACGTTGGAACGGGTATCTTGTTTCGTTCACAGTATTCTTTCCATTCTGTTCCTTTATATGGGTTTCCTTCCCTACTTCTCTTTTTTATGTAGTTTAGGAAGTCATAAGCTATTCTCTTGTTTCTTTCACTCTCGAAGAGCAAATCTAAGTGAAGTTCTAAACTCATTTCAACCCTTCTTGGATAACCTTCTGTTGTGATTTCAATTCTTCAGAAATTTTCTCAGCAACTTTATATGCTACTCTCCTTCCCAATCGCAGTTTTTGTATAAGTCCTTTCAGTTCGAGAACCTTTAAAGCTCTGTTTATGTAAGTCTGATTATACTTTTCCATTAAGGGCTTTAGGTCGTCTCGAAGAAGATAAGGCTTCTCAGAATCTATTATCGCCTTAAAGACTTCTTCTACACAAGGTTTAGAGACCACTCTTCCATCTTCTAAATAAAAACCAGTCTCTGTTTCTTTTATTTCCTCTTTTTTAGTTGGGATTACTTTAGGAAGTATTGCTTTTTCTTCTTTGAACCCGAGAATGCGTAGAACTAAGTCTTTATCATCTGTTTCTAGTTCAATATCTCCCTTTCTAAGTTTATATTTCATTCTTTTCCCTCTAACAACTTTTTAAACTCAGATATTGCATTTTCTTCTAATCTTCTCTGTTCCTCCACTACCTTTACTAAATCTGAGTAATTTCTCCAATTGCTCCCGAATCTTATTTGAAACTCTCTTTCTATTTGATTTGATAATATGTGATTCTCAAGTGCTTGTATTTGAACTTCAATGTCTTTCCTATCTTCTCTTTCTGAGATTACTAGACTCACCCTTTCAGCAATTTGGTCAGCTTTTACTGACATCTTATCCCTCCTTCGCCTTCCTTAATGCTAAATTAACATCTTTTGTCTGAAGTAAAATATCACCATCTATTAGTTTGTAATTTCTGAAGAATTTTCCGTTATACGGAATGTAAGGATTTAAAACATGAATCTCCCCTAAAAGTTCTTTTCTTTTTGCTAAATCCTGAACTTTAAGTAAATCTTCAAGCGCTAACTCATAGGAAGTGACGTAAAAAGCTCCAACATGAAATCTGTAGCCGCAACCTCTTTTCGGTTCATTATTTATAACACTACTTATGCTTATGGGCTTTATACCTCTTTTTTCCAATTCTTTAGAAAGTTCAAATCCGTCTTTAACTATACATTCTATTCTTTTAATCACATAATAAGCGAAGATAACCGGATTTCCGTCATTATCATGAATGAGAAAACATCTGCTTTTACCAACTTCAATGTTTTTTGGAATTCTAGCAACCCTTTTACATGCCCCCAAATGCTGTGTTTCATAAAGATAGGATTCAATAGTTGGGTAATAGGTACTTCCGACCCACATTAACAAATCCACTTTCATTAACTCCCACCAACGAAATGCTTTATAATACTTATTCCAGTTTCTGAAATTTTTCTTCCATGTAAGTAGTTAGTTAGTAGTTTCTTCAAGTCTATCCTAGCCTTACTTAACTGAACTATCTGATAAATTATGTAAAAGTTACCAAATTTCAGTTCTTCATGGACATAATTTTCGCAAGCTACTAGTTTCTTTTTCTTAAGAAGACAGATATCACTTAACCTGAAATAGCATGTAGAACATGTGAAAGCACCTGTTTTTCCAGTATAATAGACACAATCCTTTAGTTTAGATTCTCTTATTGCTTCTAAACTCTGATAATACGCGAAATCACATTTTTCTACATCGCCAACTGTCTTGTGCCAAATAATTAGTTCTCTTCTTCTCTTTCTGCTGGGAGCATAGTGAAATCTATATCCTCCTTCGAAACATTTTAATGCACATCTGAACTTGTAATTTTCACCCAAGAAATATGGACATTTCTTGTCCTTTTCAAAAACTTCACTAAGGTCTTCTATTATCTTCAACAGGATATGTCTATGACAAAAGTATCCATTCGGTTCCCTGCAGATAAGGTAAACATCGCTCGTTTTCGCCATATCGTAAACTTTCTTCATTTCTTCTACTGCATTTTGGTTAGTTAGAACTTCTTTAACATATCTTTCTCTGAACTGTTTTTCGTTTGTTGTGAATGAAAAATATTCATTTAAAAGTTCGGAACTTGGCGCTAACTCTTTGAACCAAAAGTTGAAATCTTTAATAGTAAATGGAGTTCCATCGCTCTTCTTGAATCCTCTAGGAAAGTATCGCGTAACCAGTACTTTTATTCCACTTACATTCTCTGAATTCTTAACATCTGTCTCTTTCAACATATTTCAGTCAGCCTTTTTCCTCTTTCAGTCAACTTTATTAATGGTGGGAATTTTTTCCTATCTTCGCTTACATATCCCTTTCTTAAAAGTCTTCTATATGCTTCCCATTTGTCAGCGCTTGAAAGAATTTTATTAAGTAATTCGCCGGACATTGGATTTTTCTCATTTATCTGTTTCAGTAATTCGATTTCCGGATTAGTTAAGCGTATTTTTTCAGAGATAAGTTCTTCTGGTATATTCCTTTCACTGACAAAGTCTAAACATTCTTTGCAAAAGTTGAATCTATTGTATGGATATGTTTCTTTGTACTTGCCGCAAAAATCACAAATGCCAGCCTCTCTTACATAAATAGTACTTTGAACGTTTTTAAGATTCTTTATTTTTTCAAGAAGTTTAATGTAGCTTTCCCTTATTTTCAGTATTCTTTCTGAAAGCATTTTTATATCCCTTATTATTTCCGAGTAATCACTTAAAACAGTGCTTATATCTTCTAGCGCTTCAACAGCACTTTCTGCATCATTGTAGAAATTGTTTAGCGTTTGAAAATTCTCTGATAATGTTCTCTTCTGAAATATTTTTGGTTCAATGCTTACACCCTTAATCACACCGACTTTGCCGAAAATTGCTATCTTCGCTTGATTTTCTGTTCTTTCTACCACAATGTATTCCACTTTTTTCTTCGTTAGAACCGACAATTCTGAAAGATTAAGTTTTTGCATCCACCCATCCATCCGTTATCAACAATTCATATAATATGTCATGGGTGGATTTATAAAATTTTTGGTTAAAGTGATAATGGAATTTTTAACATAAAGCTATAAAACTAGAAAAAGATTCCATAAAGTTTTTATCAAAACCAATAAATGGGAAAAATAAAAAATGGGAATTTGTCGGTCTATTCTTTCTTCGCTTACTTCTTTAGAACTTCAAGTGCTTTTTCAGCAGCAGTTGTTGGTGCTTCTTCAGGTGCTGGTGCGCCGATTAGTTCTTTAGCTTTTGGCGTTAGGAAATAGAATGGCTTGTATCCTGGAACTTTAGTTCTGTCTATGTAACCGTTCTTCTTCAAAACTCCCTTGCTAACTCCTGCTTTCCTTCCTATCTTCTCCTTGAGTTTGTTGCTCAGCTCCTTATACATAGCTGAGGTGAATGTTCCTTTCATTCCTGGAACGTACTCGAGATTTGCCACTTCTGTCAACCATTGCTTCATCAGCTCTTCTGGAACGAACTTTGCTTTTGCCATTGCCTTCCTCTCTTCAGCAGTTTTAGCTAATTCTGAAACTGTTATCTCGCCAATTCCTGGAACCCAAACTTTAGCTGTTGGTTCAGCTACCTTCATTGGACCAGGTTTCTTAACTTCTTTCTTCGCCATATTTTTCACCCGTTCGTCAAAATAATATGTTCTAAAACTATATAAATCTTTTGGCAAAAGTATCATATCCTTAAGAGGGATATTAATTTTCGAACCATTTTTCTATTCCCTCTTTAAATTCTCTTTCATATGAAAAATCATCATGACTTTCTACCTTAAATGATTCTAAACTCATGTTTCTTCCATACAAAACTTCCTTAACGTTCATTTCCAATGGTTCAAAAATTTGTTTCAACATTCCCTCTAAACGGTAAATATAACTATCAACATCAATCTCACTCATTCTAGTCATGAAAACAGGTTTAGCTCTGTAAACTCCTTTGGTAAGAACATATTCTACGAAATCCCCTGGTTGTTTCTTAACTCCGTTTATAATGTAGAGTCTAGCGACATCATATGGTTGTCCTTTAGAGTCTAATTCTTTGCTCAATCTCACCTTAAAAATCAAATCTTCTAACTTGACATTTCTATTTTTAAGCTTCTCTATCGCATCTCGAACAAATTTTTCAATTTCACCTTTAGCTATGTTCAAATCCTCAATTTTGTTTATTCCCCTTAAAATTTGTAATACTCCATTGAAAACGTTTTTAAGGAAAATGCACTGATGTCTTTTCTTTCCCGTCATTCCCTTTATATCTATTCTTCCATCGTCACTGCAACCAAGATAATTCTTTTTTCTCGATATAATCACGTACTTATAGTGTTTGTCATATTCTATCTCAATTTTTGTTCTTCTCTTCAATTCATCTATAAGTCTTTCCCTTTCCTTATCGCTTAAATGTTTAGTGAAAATACTGTCAGTGTCGCCATAAAGGCATTTGTAGCCTAATTCTTCTACTGTCATTCTTCCGAGCGATAAATTATTTCTTCCATAAAATGTTATAGTGGAAGCTATAGCTGGCATTTCTATTTCATGACCTTTCATTCCAAACATTCCGTAACTGCTTAAGACGCAAATCTTTAAAGCTCCAACAATTGCTTTATCAAAAACAGACTTACTCTTCTTGAATCTTTCTTTAAAATGAATACGTAAATCCCTTATCGCACCCAATAAAGCACTAACTATTCCCTTCTGCTTTTTACAGATATAAAACCCATGGTCTGGAACTATATTAGTCTTACATTCTTGATGTGGACAGTTGATAGTTTCGTAGGATATGTTTTCGGCATCAGCCACTCCGGGATATTCAGAAGTATAGTCATAGACATCAATGTCAAAGTAAATTCCAGGAGAACTTATGTAAACTTCTCCTCCCTTATAAGAACCAGACTTACCAATCGGGATTTTCAGTTCGGTATTTTTGTTTTCAAAATACTTCCTGTTTGGAATTAGGTAATTAACTAATCTATGCGCATATTGAAAGAGTTTGTAGTTAAGTTTGCTTAAAGAAGTTCTGGTTAAGTCCTCAAGTGAAATATTGTAAAGTCTTGAAAGCGATATTAGAAGTAGCTGGAAAACTTCACCATCATTAGTTACAATTTTGAAAAGAAGTTCTGAGTCATTAAGACAGTAATCACAAAGTTCTTTAGAAACTACGTTAAAAGATGGTTGTTTAAGTTTCCTTTCGCCAGTTATCGCTAGAGCTACATCATCTAATGATGGATACCGCTCAACTGGATAGGAATATGTTAAAATTCCAGCTTCAAAAGATTTCTGAATGTCTATATGCAATCCATTTTTAAGGGTACAAGATGTTTTATGACCATCAAACGAAACTGATATTGGAATATCATCTTCCTTAAAACCCAACTTTTTCCCACGGTAATAAAGATATGGAAGGTCGAACTCATCTCCATTAAAGGTATAAAGAATTACTTCATCTTTCAGTTCTTCGTAAACGTTTTTGAGAAGTTCATACTCATTGTTGCAAATGATTATCTCATAATCTATTCTCTCATTTATAGTTGAAACATACGATGCTTTAAGAATCTTAGTTAATGGAATAATCGAGGAATCTAAATATCCTCTGTTCACATAAATTCTCTTGTACTTTTCATTGACAATTGAGCAACAAAGAATCTCTTCTTCGGCACTTCTTGCTTCTAATCTTCCTTCCTTAACTTCAATGTCTAAGCACTTAATCGGCATTCTGAAGAACTTATATGTCACTGCTTTAAAAAAGTGATTCAGAAAGAATTCTTTTAATTTTTCAGGTTCAACTGTCTCCTCGCTTTTGCTAACTACGTTATCTGGTAAACAATAGCACTTATTTGTATCTATAACATAGCAAATATCATAACTTATATTATCTTCCCAGGCGTTTTTGAGAACAGTTCTTAATCCAGTTTTTCTTCTCTTGTCGAATATGTCTGTAGGATGTTTAACATTAACCTTTACTAACATTACTTCGCTGAATTTAGTAGCATCATATTTTTTAACTCTTTCAGAACTAACTACTTTACTTTTGTCGCTTAACATTTTGAAGGATTCTTCATCTGTGAGTAAATATGGCAAATGATTATCATTTTTAAGTTTTCTTTCTATCTTTTGTTCTTCTTCATTCCAATACCATAGTTCTAGATTATCCCCTTTATAACTTGTCTTAACTAAATAACTTACCATTCTGGAATCACCTTAAAAAGTGCTATTCTTTTGATGTTTATCCTATTTTTCTTATCGCCATAGGAATACACTAAATATTTTTCATTGTTTCTATTTATTTCCTCTGCTTTAACGTTCACAATTACGGAACCATCTACAAGATGGATATTCACTCTTTTACCTAGAACTGACTTTACTGCAAAAATATCTACCATTTAAACTTCACGCCACACTTTGGGCATTCCGGAATGCCGTATTCTATTTTAGTTTTGCATTGTGGACAAGCGTATATAGTGGAAGTTGGTGAGTTGAATGCTCTACTTATTCTGCTGAAGTACGCCATTATAGAATTTAATTGTATTTCTTTGTCAAAAGGTGAAACTTCTAACAATTTTTCTTGAAGTCTTAATCTGAGTTCGTTTGGTATTTTGCATTTTTCCTTTCCAAGATATCTGGTTATTGCCTTTATAATCATAGTAGCGTCCCATCCTTGTTGGAAAATCATTTTAGTTATTTCAGAGTATAGTTTAGAATAGTCTTCAGTCATTCCAACAGTTAAGAGACGTTCTATTGTCGTTTCATCTGGTATTTCCAATGATTCAAAAATGTCTTCTTTTCTGACAGTTCCATTCTTAACTGAAGCTTGAAGTATTGTTATTGATTTTCTTAAGTCACCCATAGTGTTTTCATAAAGGATTTCGAAGACTCCATCCTCCACTTTTATGTTTTCACACTTAGCAATATAGCTTAAATACTGAATGACATATTCTTTCGGTAAAGGTGAAAATCTATATTCTTTACATCTACTTCTTAAAGGTTCTATTATTTTAGAAGCATCGTTAGCACAGAGAATGAATCTTGCTGTACCACGTTCCATTATAACTCTTAAGGCTTGTTGAGCGTCAGCAGTTATTTGTTCACTTTCATCCAAGATTATTATTTTGAACGGTACTGAAGCTATTGGAAGAGTTTCAGTAAATGGAACTATAATTTGTCTAACATCTTCTATTCTTCTGCTATTTGAAGCGTTCAATTCCTTAACACAAGAATATAGGTTTTCTTCTCCAAGGATGTCTCTTGCAATAGCCCATGCGGTTGTAGTCTTACCAACTCCCGGGGGACCATGAAACAGAAGATTAGGTATATTTTTCTTCTGAACCATAGTCATTAATTGAGAGATTATTTTCTCGTGACCAACTATTTCCTTTAAAGTTTTCGGTCTATATTTTTCAGTCCATGGGACATATTCACTCATTAAGACGCCTCATGTCTAATCATTTCTATTCCTCACATTATCTTCTTTTCCACATGTTATAATATATTAAATTTATGTATTCTTTGCTAACTGGCTTTACAGCAGGATTAATTGCAGGGTCTCTTAACCCCCAAACATACACATTTGCTTTTGGATTATTAGCTTTAAATCTGAGATAAGCAATAAATGGTGGAAATTCTTCATTTAAACCAGCGATTTTTGTTTTTATATCTTCTCCTCTCACCCACAAATCTAAAACAATAGTGTCATAGTTTCCATGGACATATTCATAATTGAACACGTCATCATGTAAAATTTCAACTCTGTCATCCTTAGGAAGCAGAGGCTTAATCAAATTTATGACATCACTATTTATTTCGACAACTTTCACTTCAGAAACATCATTGTTCATAGCTAAATGGTGAAGTATTAACCCTAAACCTAAACCACCAATTAAAACTTTACCTTTACATGCTTCAGCTAATCTTTGCATTCCTATCCAGTGCAGTGGGTCATCAACCATAACAACTTCATCATTTATCCTCAATTCTGTGATAATTGCAGACTTTTTGAGATGATAAAACTCGTAACCGTCAACACCTTCCATCAGATACAACCCTTTCTTGTAAACAGTCTTAGTTATACTTGCAGAGCCAAAACTTGAAACAGGATAATCAGTAGCTTTAGTCTTCCAACTCTTAATCTCTAAAACTTTCATTTTACAGTTCACCTCTCATTTTCTTCTCTTTAACTAAATCACTCCAATAATCTAAAGGAACAAGCCAAGACTTAGGAATTTCAACTAATTCACCTTTATGCTTAACAATTGCATATTTACGTTTAACTCTAACAACTTCAACAACAGCAAACGACAAAGAAGGGTCATCAAACACAAAAGCGCTGACAAGCATCTTCTTACTCATAAGCATCACCTTTGCTAAATTCGCTTAATAATTTCTTTGTTTGCAAAATAAGATTTTAACAGTTGACTACGAAGAACTTCAACATCTCTTTCAGCAAATTCAGGAACATCAATATCATGCAAATCATAACACAAATCATAACACAATTCAGCATCTTCTCTTGAAACATATTCTTTCCCACATTTAGCCTTCTAGCTTCTCATAATCTAATAACCAAGCGATTTTTCTTTTTGCTTCTTCTATTCTTTCAGGTGTCCACGCTTTATTTGTTCCGTCTGCTCCAACTATTGCGATTTTCACAGTTCCTCACCACAATTCCAACAATGACTTCTATACTTACTATTCCATCTTCCACATCTTGGACATTGAATGTGTGAATCTGTTGCTTTCCTATTTCTGCGTACCAACCAACTCATAAAAATACCACCAAAAATAAAAATGGGAATTGAATTAGGTTTACAAACTTCCTTCTATGCATTCTACTGCAACTTGCTCAATTGTCTTGCCTTCCAGCTCTGCTATCTCTTTTAGTTTCTGATATACCCAATCTTCTATTTCTAAAACAAGTTTAGGCATTTATTTTCACCTCCATACAAATAAAAATGGGAATTTAGTTTGTTTCTGCTTCTGCTATTGCTCTTTTTATTTCTTCTATCAGTTGTTTTGTTTCTTCTACATCTAATCCTGTCTTGAAAGTTAATGATAAATTATTTACTATCTTTCCGAAGAACTTTATTGGTTTATTCACTGACAATTGACTCACGCTGACTTTATTGTCATATGAAACGTTAAGTCCCAATTCATAATCTGCTGTGTATAATGTTTCTGAATTCTTTGGCACTAATGCATAACCACTGTCATGTTTGCCATAACTTCCTTTCCAATAACTTCTCAACTTCATTCCAACTGCATCTGCGAAGTTTTGCAAAGCATTTTCCTTTTGCTGTTTTCTGTTGTATTCGTTTGTGTAGTATGTTATTAATTCTTTTACTCGACTAATCGCATTTTCAAAAACTGTATATCTTCTTGTCTTATGTTCTGCATCTGTGACTAACCAATTGTTGCCGTCTTGTTCTAATGATACTACTCTTTTTCCACCCACATTGAAACTCACAATCTTTACATTACTCCATAAAGTTATTTTGTCTTCGCTAACGAATTCTGGTGAGTACTTTGCTAATTCTGTTGCCATAACCATTCTCTTGAAGTCTTCTAGTTCTTTCTTTTTCTCTTCAAGTAATTTCTTTTGCTCCTCTAGTTCTTTTTGCTTTTTAACTTCAAAGTACTTCTCTGCAAATTTGTCTACTTCAGCCTTTAACTTGCTGTAAAGTTCTTTTGAAATCTTTTGAATGGTGTCGCTGTCCACGTCATTGTACCTGAATCTCTTTACTACTTGTTTTCCGGTTGCATAATCCCATCCAAATTCCACTGAAACTATCCCATTTTCAAACACGAACTCATTTTCTTTCAATTCCTTTACTTCTGCCATTTTTATCGCCAACATTTAATATGTTCCAAGTTATATATAAATTCTTTGGTTATTCTACCATGACTTTAATATAAACTCATGACTATTATTGAACCACCCACATACTATTCTATCCAATTCTAACCATACTAGTTGATTTAATAGAAGTTTATAGAATTTAACCTGCTGACTTACAATATGTGGTTTATCAGGTGAAAAATCGGGTTTGTAATCCCATATATAAACCATTCCCTCACTCGGATAATACTGCAGTAAATCCACGTGTCCAGTTACAGCTATCCATTTTCCGTTATACATGAATTTCTCACACCAAACTGGAAGCTCTATTGCCAATGAATTCTTATCTTCCATAAGTATTGGAATTAAAACTTTGTTGTGATTGCTTAACTTTTTGTTTGATGGATTGGAAGTGTATTTTATGAATCTGGAATCGTTAACTTCTGCTTTAGCGATTTTTTCTTCACATAGCGAAGTTACTCTCATCGAATTTCCTTCTCTGAAAAGTTTGTTTGGTACTATTCTTCCAATATAAACCTGCTCTAAAAACAATATTAAATCCCTTAATCCTCTGTCATCTGGATTCTCTTTAAGCATTTGTTCAGCGTTTCTTTTATTGTATCTGCCCCAAATCCAAAGATTCCAATGTGGAAAAGGGCGCTTTATTATTCCTTCTTCTTTCTTCAATTTTCTTTTTCACCCTTTCCTCTGCTTTTTTGTGATATTCCTTTCCATGAGTTATTATTCCCAATCTGTAAAGGTTAGTGACATAATTTACGAAATTCACTTCCTGCAATATAAAATAATCTTCTTTGTGGACTGGTGAGAACTCGAACCACTTTAATGAGCCTTTCCTTCTCTCATCTATTTTCCTTCCAATGTAAGATGTCGTTCCATCTGGATGAACTAGTTGAGCGTTTTTAGCCTGTATTGAAACATATGCACTATCGAAGGAGTCATACAAACCTTTTGTTCGCAATAAAATGTTCTCATCTGTTACTCCCAACAAATGCAACCAACTTTTCCTTCCTATGATGTCCCTTATTATCGCTAACATGCTTGTAGCAGTTGTTCCTCTGAAAGCAGGGTCTGTAGGTACTACTCCTGCGCCAAAAAACTCATAACCCAATGAATAAATCTCTTCTGTGCAATAGATTATGGAGTTCAAATCATATCCCTGAATGACCCCGAACAACTCAAACTCATGTTCAAATAAGCTCTCTATTTCCGGCTTCATTTTCATTGCTATTTTCGCTGATTCTACTGTTTTTTTAACTCTTCGTATTTTAACTGGCTCTGGAAATTTCCATTCTTCCATTCTTTTAGCTAATGAATCGCCTTTCAGCTGAGGTCTTTTCATCTTCGTTGGGAAATCTAATGTAAAGACTATATCTGGAAAGATATTCATCTGCTTGTATAAACATTCATATTCATCTGACGGTCTAATTTTCGCTAATCCTCCACTTTCTGTCATAAGAAGTGAATCGTTCCATCCTCTTACTTCTCTCCAAGACTTAACTGGGTAATCTGGTATAGCTTCATAACCCACTAGAACTACTTCCCAAATCCACTGTGGACATGCATCAGTGAAGACTGGAACGTAGTATGGTGGGGGTTCTTTCATCAAATTTTTCAATCTTTTATTTAAGTCTTGGGGCAAGCCAATACTCCACCTTTAACTTTGCTGGCACAGTGAAGTTAATGTATGCAGGCTGAGTGTTTCCGAAACCAAATATGAAAATATCTGAAACTGCTGCATCCATCATCTGCGTTAAGTATTCTGCACCGTAATGACTTATCACTGGATTAGAAGAGTTATGCTCAATACTTAAAGTGGATTCACCTCCCTTATAAAAGATTTTTTCTATATCAACTTTGTCTCCCATTCCGTAAAGAACTAATCTTTCCTTTTCACCAGTAAATTTTATTTCATTAGTATATCCAGCGATATCCTTTACAGCATCAGAGAAATGCTTTGAAACTAACTTGCCAACCCAATCTGTTTTAATGTTAAGTTTGGGTAGCTGAACTGTTTTAGTCTCTAAAGTTTTCAGATTATAGCGTGATTCATAACCGTCCTTTATCTTCACTTTTAAAACTCTCTGTTTATCGTCATAATCCATGTTCACTATGCTCTTTGAACTGACTTTTTTAAGTATCTTCCAAAGTTCAGACATGTACAGTGTTATAGCCAGTGGTGGTTTTACATCGTATTCCTTGAAAGCCGCTGCTGCCATCTTCACTTTAACCATTGCTGCTTTGGTTTCATCTATTCCTCCAATAGACATTCCTTCAGCGTCAAAGAGCAAAGTGCACTCACTTAGAAGTATCTGAGCAGCACCTATAGCATTTTTAAGGATTTCACCTTCTGCTTCCATATCCTATTCCTCCATGAACTCTGTTAAGGAAATGTATTCACCTGATTCTTCGCCTTTAACGTTTACTTCTAATTTCTCATTTGAAATCATCTTTTTCAACCTCTCCTCATACTCTTCTGTTTTCAGTATGTTCGTGGAAACTATATAACCTTCATCTAAGAAAGTAAATTCGGGATATAAACAGTTTATTACTATTGCAGTGTTCCATATTATAGCTCTTTGTTTAGTTAAAGGTATTCCCTCTCTATCTTCTATTGGAATGTTAAGCTTAAGTCTTCCAAATTCTTTCTTATATCCGAAGGTAGCATTTAAGAGAGAGCATAGTTTAATTATGTGTTCTCTTTTAACATACTCCCATCTGTCGGTGCCTTCTAGGTTAAGTTTGAAACCATTGCTAGTTAATTTTAAGTTCAGATATTTATTTTTGTACTTTACTTTCATCTTCTTTCCTCCTACAAAGTATTTCTAATACGCTTGAATCTTTAATTAACTGGTTGAGGTCTAATTTTTCCAGCTCTACATCGTCTGCCATAATATAATGTAAAGATTCGTCGAAAATTGAAGTTTTAATATTATAACTCTTGCAAGGTAGTGTTAGGAGTAAGAGATTCGCTTTGTTTTTGTCATTTATTTTCAGTAGAACATATCCTTTCATTTCAAAACTCCACCTTTCCAGCATCTATCAAAATATCCGCAATACGCTTCTTTGCATATACCGCTATTTTTTGGGAGTTTCATTGGCGTTCTAGAATTTCTTATAAAATCACAAAGTCTTTTAACTACTTCTATGTAACCTTCTTTATCTACATAAACGAATGTCGGATAAAAATACCGAAGAAGGTTTAAAACTCCTAAAACATGAACTTCTGCTCCATATATTTGTTCTAAACAGTGAGCATAGCCTCCAAGTTGTTTTGAAGAATCGCTGAAATCACTTTTCCAATGTCTTATAGTGCTCTTTGTTTTATCATCCCAAATAACGAACAAATTCTCTTTTATCTTGAAAAGTTTATCTATCTTTCCTGATTGTAAAATTCTAACATCGTAAAATTCATCATAAGCGTAAACTTTTTCCTCTTTCCATTTAAAAGCTTGCAGCTCCCTGAACTCACCTTCATATTTCATATCATTGTAAATTCTTTTAGCAAAAAGGAAAGCGTAGTCATTCAACAAACTTTCAAAGATTTCTTCTTTCTGAGTTACTATTAACTGACCAGGAATGTTTTCTTGAGTCATTACTTCTTCTATTATTTTGTCATAATGTTCCCTTAATATCTTAAGTAATTCTGTTTGGATCTTAGTTCTTGATGGGTAATACTTTTTGAACTTTTCATAGTTCTCATCTATGCTGAAATAATCCAGAAGAAATTTGTCAAAATAATGTCCAATTATTCCTTCAACTAGCCAAATTGACGGAGGGAGCTTTATGCCGAGAACATGGGAGTTCCAAAAGCTTTGCTGGCACATGTCAAAGGAAAGTATAGTTGTAATGTGAAACAAAAGAACGGGATTTTCTAAACTACATTTTTTGCATATGTTCAATTCTGCCCAAACCTTGTTCGTATCTGACATTTTAGTGTAGTTTATTCCACAAACATAACATAAATCCCCTTTGATAGAATTTTGTTGAAAAGAATAGTTACTTAACTGAGCTGGAATGTACATTTTTAAGTAACTTGGTATACTCAGAGTTATCTCTTTTTCTCCAACTTTTATTTTCATTGGATATTTTTCAGGCATTTTTTATCAATCTCTTGAATTTCTCACATTTTTCTCCTAAACAGATTCCGTAAAGGAACAATTTCTTGCAACTGTATGGTTTGTATTTCTTCTTCATTGAATGTTCTATCTGATATTCTGTTTTCTTTTCATCGAAATCTGATACGTTCCTGAATTTTTCAATCAATTCTTCCTTGCTTATGCTTGTTTTATTTAACCATTCCCAAACAAAAGCTAGTCTATGTTCATGAGATGGATTTTTAGGCAGTGAAAGTAAGCAAGGTCTTATTTCTCCTTCAACTTTTTCCTCTCTGAATTCTGGTTCCGCAGACATCATTCTTTTGATATATGTTCCCTCTTCTTCTGCAACTTCTATAAATTTTTTGAATCTCTTAGCATAATCAAACGTTGTCAGTTTATTGCTTATATCTAAAAATGAACCGTTCCAGATTTTCATTGAAACTTCAAAGTCATCAGTTATTTCAGTGTTTATGATTTTTTGCATATATTCCCTTAGGAATCTTTGAACAGAATTAGTTTTAAGATGTCTGGAATACGGTGCTCTTATTAAGTGATTTCTCCAAGGATTAGTGTCAATTATGCTTTCTTTAAGTTTCGCTGTTTTCTCTAAATAGAATTTCATTGAAGAGATAAAATAGTCATTGTTATACTTTTGTCTCCAATCATCTACTAGAACAGTTTCCCAATCTGGTATCCAAATGTGATATCTACTGTCAACTAAATAACATAACCCAAATTTGTCTAAAAGTTTAGTTATTTTTTGCATCTCGCATTCTTTTATTCTGTCATCTTTCTTACCATTTAGCAAATCTATGTCTACTACCATTGTCCAATATCTCAACTGCAAATTGCTGTCATATCTTCCAGTTGATAGATGAAGTTCACAGTTTTCATAATTCTTAATCTTAACTATTAAGTCGCTTACTGAATTTGGAATAAACCATTTAGACCAACTATCATCGTTTTTTACAGACCATTTTCTTTCATTTCCGTTAAAAGTATCAAAAACAGTCTCTAAAATTTCTTTTTCAAAAATATCTATCATTTCATCACCAACGCTATTGCTTGATGCTTGTGTATAGATTCATCTGAAATTGCTTCTACATAATCTACGTAATTCGCTAGTTTTCTAACTATATCTTCTACAAAAAGTGGATTCTCATATGCCTTTCTTATTAGTTCCACTTCTTCATCCCTTTTAAGTAAAGTTCTAGTCGGAGTTATATGTTTTTCGATTAAATTCAACAATTCTAAAACATTGCCATCTTTCTTCATTACAGTCACTGTTACTCCCTGTGAGTGTGAATATTTTCCTTTTGATTCTTCTAAAGCACATGGGCAAACGGATAAGCATCTGACTCTAACTCCAACTTTGTTTGTTATTTCGTTATTCTTTTTCTCTGTATCTATAATTACTGTGCAAGTTTCTGTGAGTTCGTAGATGTAATCTCCTTCACAGTGAATTTTCAGATATTCTGGGTTAATTCCGATTAATTTTCGTCTTTTAAGAAGATAGTTTAGAATGTTGAGTCCTAGATTTTCTATCTTTTTATCCTTTTCAGTTTTTAACCAGCCTATCAATGAGGATTCTATCAGTCTGGACATATGAATTCCACGCTGGGAAGTCTTTGCTAAAATATCTATTTTAGGTATGAAAACTATATCCTTATTGTCAATTGTTACTCCTACCACTATTTGCATTCCTTTTATTCCAGTGATTACATCAGTGTTTTCTAATCTATCTTGTATAGACATATTCCCACCATGCTTTTGTTTTCACTTCTGTAAACTTTTTGCATTCAACTTCAGCAAACATTCGAGTTGAGTACAACGCTATTCCACCGGCACTTTTACCCACGGCGGTTTTTCAATATCCCATCCTAATGACTTTATCTCTATCACCTTTAATCCATATCTATTAGAAAGCTCTTTTATCAACGCTTGAAGTGCACTGGCGTCTTTTATGTTGATATAGGCGAAGTCTAACGGTCTTGTACTTTTTCTTGGTTCTAAAATTACTTCAAACTCATCTGTCACTAGTAAGGCGTAGTCTTTTCCTCTGACATATTCTTCTGTCCAATCAAAGACTTTGCTAAAATTGTATTTTCCTGTCTCATCTTTTTCAACTTTTAAAACGTGTATTGGCATTTATACTTCACCTCCTATAACTTTTTTCTTCCATGCAAGTATGGTCTACTTTTGTTCTTTTCTATTTTTTCGTTAATAGCCTTAACTATATCCAAGCGCAAATCACCTACTAAGTGAAAAAGTCGTATAAAAGTATCTGCAATCTCTTCCTGAAATTTTTCGGGGTCGTCATCTCTATAAGCTTCAAGTGCTTCGCTCAGTTCAGAATGAACTAAACATAGTGCTTCCGGGACGCTCATATCATGCAAAGTCTTATACCAGTTTATAGTAAATCCGTGTTCATTTGCTATTTTTGTACATAGCTCAACTAGCTCATATACATTAGCCATCATACTACTACTTCCCTCTTACATTTCCCCATAACCATATCTGAAGCCTGGGTGAATACCTTACACCGTACTTCTTGCATTCCTCAACCAACCACAAACTCCTTTCCTTTATCTCTTGTTCAGTTATTCCTGCTGGCATAAAAAGCGCCCTCTCCTTTGGAATATGAAAGTCCTCAAGCACCTTCAACCAATACTCAACGTCCTCCTTATCAACAATCACAAATTTAAAGAAAATGTCATCTCGCTCAAGACATTCCTCAGCAAAAAGTTCCAATACCTTCTTGTTAACGCAACCCTTTTTTGGTGAAACAGTAACAGTGACAAAGCGCGAAGTGTCAAAAAATATTGTTCCGTTAGTTTCTATCTCAAAGGTATATCCCAAACCTACTAAGATGTCGATAATCCTGAAGATTTCAGTCATTTGTAGAGTTGGCTCTCCTCCTGTAAATACTACATGGGAACAATCATACTTCCTAATTTCGTCTATTACTTCTTTTGGATTCATTTCTACTCCCTCATTCCATGCATAGGTAGTATCACAATCAAAGCCTACTGTTTCTTTTGTGCACCTTAGATTACAACCGGCAAGCCTTACAAATATCGCTGGTTTGCCGGCATTAACTCCCTCGCCCTGAATGCTGTGAAAGATTTCACTGACTTTCATGGGTTCACAACCATTTCCAATATTTTCCTCTCAATCTCATCTATAACTGAATTGTTCACTCCTAACTCTTTCTTTAAGCGTTTTGTCAGTTGATAGATGTACTCAGCATCTTCTTTTTGTCTTTTCCTGTAATTCTTAACCCATTTATCCATTTTTTGCAGGGCTAAGTTATTTGCGAATGCTATTATCCTTTCTGCAGTTTTCTCATCTACGCTGAACTGTTTCATTACTTCTTTCACGAACTCACTAGAAGGTATATAAGAAGGTTCTACTCCTCCACTCATACTACCGCCTTCCTTATCGAGCGCCACACTTTGGGCAATTCATACTTTTACTCCCTTATTCTCTCCTTCGTAAAGTTCAAAACTGACTGATATAACTCCGTCTATACTCTCTATCTCCTTCTTTAATGCTTGTGCTATGTTTTCCACTGTGGATGAATCTTCCTCTAAAACGTAAAATTTCAAAAGACAAGGTATTTCTTCTTTGTAAAATACTTCGGTAGCTATCTTCTCCCACTTTTGATAATGTTCTTTTGGAATAATTAAAACATGGTCGAACTTTTTCACCACTTCTTCTATCTTAGCAAAATCTACTGTCTTTTTGCACTTGATTTCTATGTTCCTTACGTAATAACTATGCCCATGCAATTGATGACAAATTCCAAAACTTTCGTCCAAGTAATGAGCAGCATCAAAATGAAGTTGATTTATTTTTAGTACGTTCATTTGACAACCTCCTAAATAAATCTATTAACTTTAATTTCATTCTAACTTGTTTTGAGTCTAAATTTTTACGTTTTCGAGGCTTGAAGCGAAGAATATTTCCACAATAGGGACATTTTGGTTGACCTCGAATGTTCCATTTAACGGAGGAAATATCTTGCCATTTTCCACATCTTCCACAGTAGAGATGTGTCATATAAAATTCTTTTGCTCTATCTAAAGCCTTTATACTGACCAACCCCATTTTTTGAACACTTCTAAAGTTTGTCTTGTTCTTCTTTTCTCATATAAACCTTTCTTCATCTTTTCTATGTATTTTGGTATAAGTTCAGATTTTGTTACATCATTTTCAAATATATCGCTTATATCTATTCCATTATATGACAACGCCACTGCTTTTCTCAAACATGATGGACATTTTCCACAATGTAACTTACTTTCTGTTTTTTCAAAACAACTTACTGTTTCCTTTAATAAGTTAGGATTGTACCCTCTTTTTAGATACCACTTAACCATATCCTGCTTTGTCATATTAACTACTTTTCCAACCTTTATTCTTTCTCCATAAAAAATGCTGAACTCTTCGCTTGCTTCTTTGAAAAATCTATGCGTTCTATCTGCTATTTCAGTTTCACCTCTTTGAGAAATCAGATAGATTTTATTTGAGAAATAACTTCCAATAGCAGTTAAAAGCAAGTTCCTGCATGGTATGGTGTATCCCCATTCTTCTGTCATCCATTTTGCAATATTACAATCTTGAAGTAACAAATCCATTCTAGTCTTAAAACTTAACTCTTTAACTACTTTCAATTCTTTTTCTGAGTATGGAGTATGCAAATTTACGAATAGCCCATAAATTTTCTTTTTTGGAAACTTTTCTTTTAACATATGGTAAGCAATGAAGCTGTCTAAACCACCACTGAACAACAGTACTATACTATTTTCTATCTTCTCTCTTGTTCTATCAAAGTTGGAAATGTCTTCGCTTAAAGCTATATTGTTTACTTTGAAAGTAGTCGGATTATCGCCCGAATTGTTGTTTAAGAGAAATTCTATAAAATCTGGATTGTAGACTAAAGTGTTCACTATTCCAGAATTTTCTTTCCATTCATATGCTTGCTGAATTATTCCAAGAGTATCTTCTACTAATGTGTTCAACATCTAACCACCTAAGTAACTTCTTAGAACTGTGAAATTTCTCCTCAAAGGATAAGTTCCAAACTTAAAAATCATTAGAAAGCTAATTAGCAACGATAAAACTATTTTTCTTAGATTTATTAAACCATATTTCCTTCCATGAATTATGTCTTCTTTCAAAAATCTGTCCCCTTTACCGTGATGGAATGCATAGAATTTATCATTTAAGCAAATCCATTCATAACCATTCTTCTTAATTGTTCTATAAATGTATTCATCCTCATAAAACTTTAAGTCTATTGGAGGATTAAATCTTTTTAATGCATTCTTCCTTATTAATGTGTTAGCAGTCCAATGTCTGTAAAGAAATGGGAAATGTCTCTGAATGAATTTGATGTAATTAACCTCTTCTTTTTTGTTTCCATCAGTAAGTCCTTCTACAGCACCAATCCTTTCATTTTTTATTAGTAAAAGCATTTCCTTCCAATTCTCATTCACTTCTATATCTGAATCTATGAAAGCTACCCAATCGCTATCCGCTATTCTCAACGCAAATTCCCTGCATGAAGCTAAACCCATATCTGTTTGAATTATTATTAAGTTGGATTTCACTTTTTCCTTTATTATTTTAAGAGTTTTGTCATCGCTGAAACCGTCTACTATTATCAAGTGACATAAAGGAACGTTTTTCTTAACACTTTCTATGCACTTATCTATTGTTTCTTCGCTATTTTTTGTCAGTATTATCACATCAATTCTATCTTTGCTTTGCATTTTGTATCCCTATGGCAAATGTACTGTTCCCATCCTTTTTTACCGACCCAGCCTTCGTCCATTATCCTAGCAATCCAGAAGCATCCTGGACATTTCACTAATTCGTTTCTCCAATTTTTAACGAAATCTTTCCATTCCCAGCTAGTTCCGTAATCGAAGATATGATACCTCATTCTGAAACTTCTAGGCTGAAAGTCATGACATCCAAAAATGTAGCCATTGCTATCAACTGTCACTACCCCCATTCCTTTACATTTCCAACTGTAGGTTAGCGGAACATATGGTTCGTTAATTATGAATTCTATTATTTCCTCAGTTGGGTGAAGAAGACATCCTGAGCGCTTTAACTGCAGTACTTCCTTCATGACATTTCTAACTGTTTCTATGTCTTCCTTTTTGAACATGTATTCTGGAACGGTCGTACATCTAGTTCCCTCTTGTCCTCTGTCAGGATGATAAAAGTCAAACATAACCCACATATTTTCTTCAGTGCATTTTCTTATGAATTCTGGAAGCAAAGTGATGTTTTTAGGAGTTAATGTAACCACAAATTCTATATCCCTGAACTTTTCCTTGCACTGTTCTAAAATATCATCCGCCGACGACTTTTTCTTCATTATGCTCCAATCATCTGAGACAATGTCATAACCAAATGTTATACTATCTAAACCAGCTTCTACTAATCTGTCTATGTATTTTGGAAGTAAGACTGCATTAGTATCTATTGTCATCGGAAGATTGCATTTTCTGACTCCTCTTATAAAAGCTTCTAGGGAATCTATTGCTACTAAAGGTTCAGCACCCCATGCTGCTATGAACTTAACTCCTATTTCCTTCAACACTCTTGGAACTAGGCTCCATTCTTCAGGTGTCAGCTCTACCTGATTTCTTACTATTTTGCAATAGCGACAACTTAGATTGCATCTTCTTGTTATGAAGACATCAGCTTTTGTCGGCGGTGGAATTGCTGTCATATACTCTGCACTAAACATTTTTCTCACCTAAATATTTGTTATAGAAGTACCTTAAATAAGCAGCTCCAATATGAGTGCAAACTTTTCCTCCTCTATCCCTGAACTTTTGAAACATGCAAGTACAGAAATGAAACTTATACTCACCTAACGTTACTACTCTGTATTCTTGTCTATATTTATCCCCTAAACTTGGATTCTTTTTAACCCTAAATTTCTTGTAACCTTTATCATCCAATCCAATAAATTCTGTATCGAAGAACCTTTTCTTCACCTCACTGAACCATGTATCCTTTTTATCCGGAAAAAGTTTTCTCAAATCATCAAGAGCTTTTACGAAAGCATCAGCATTTAGTTCCAATTTTATTTCACCGAATCTACTTTTCTTTTTATAGCAACAATAAATTTCCCATGCTTCTCTAAAACTCACCGGTCGTTTACCTAAAGCAAACTTTAGGTTGAGAGCTGTTTCTTCTTCAACAAGTCCATATTCAGAATCAGTATGATATTTCTTATCTTTAATTATGATTTTTTCATTTGAGTTATGACAACTTAATATAAAGAAGTATTACCACTTATTCTTGAACATAATCGCTTAAATCTACTTTCAAATATTCTTTTTGAAAAACCTTTTTCATCTTAGCTATCTTTTTCTTTTCTTCTTCGCTCAGTTCTTTCATCCTCCTGAACTCATGTACCTTCTGCATAATCCAATATGTAGCTCCAGTTATTATAAAATCTTCAGTAGACATATTTATCCAACTTCCTTCCTTCTGTTTTTTGATTTCTTCTATACCCTTCCAAAGGTCTGGAGGAATCTTCTTTATGAATGGGCATTTACCTTGTTGAAAGTTTAAGCAAAGTTTTATTTCTGGGTCTTTTGTGTATTTAAGCGGTATTTCAAAATAAATTAAGTCTACATTTGCCTTGCTTATTTCAGCCTTTTCTTCTGGAGTTAAACTTTCTTTTAGTTCTTCCATTTCCTTTTTCTCCTTTATTTCTTTCGTTTTTTCAACTACTTCCTCTGAGATGCCTAAAGTCTTTGCTTCTTCAGAAACCGGTTCTTCTTTTTGAGATTGTGGTACTAACACCTTTAATGCTTCTTCCATTTCTTTCAATTTTTTCTGTTCTTCCTCTTTCTTTTTAAGTTCTTCTTGTTCTTTACAGTAACGGTAAATTTTCCAAGCCATTCCAGGACCTATCGGTTCTTTATATTGAACTGGTTCAATGAGAGCTTCCGATTTCGGAATCCAAGGTACAGGAACCTTTTTAACAAGTCCATAATCTAAATCTATATAATACTCTTTACCCTCGTAAGTAATTATTGTTTCCTTTGAATTGTAACGAGTAATTACAAAGTCATACAACAGTAATAGTTTGTTCACATAATTACTAGAAAGATTAAAAATTTCCGCAATTTTCTCTATTGTATAAAGGGTTTGCTTTCTGTATTCTCCGAGTGCTTTTGCTTGCATAAACCACCCCATATCCGTTCTATCAAAGTTCTCCCTATAATTTATCTCTATAGCTTCTGCCAAATTTTTAAGGTGAAGGACAAAGGCAGGTATAGTTTTTTGCTTTAACCAATATTTAGCATAATACCATCTTCGTTTTCCGGCTATTAAATAAAGAGTCTTCTTTGCAGTCTTGAAAACTTCTTCGCTCTCTATAGTAGCAACTATTATTGGTATCAAAATTTTATCTCCGCTTAAGGGTCTAGTATGAGTATCTATGAACGGTGAACCGTCTTGCTGCTGTTCTATTGGAGGTCTATAATCTGGATGATAGATTAAAGCGTCGTGAGTGACAATATCATCTATATCCACTTCTTCGACTATTCTTCCTTTAAGTTCCTCTGACTTCTTCAAATCTTCCTCAGTTATTCTTTCTTTGTACTTTTTAAGTTCTTCTTGAAGTTCTGCTATTTTTTGGTCTGCAAGCATTAAGTCCTTGTGAAGCATTTTAATCTTTTCTTCTTTTTCCTGCAGTATTTCATCTAAGAACTTTTTGTTCTCACACATTTTCAGTTGTGCTTTTACTTCCTCTAATTCCCTTTCCTTTTTCTCTAATTCCTTTCTTAGTTCTTTGTTTTCAAGGAAAAGGTCATACGGTTTTATCTTTTCCCATAATGGTGGTTCTGGTTCATACATATCCATCACCTATAAGCTTCTAAACCGACTTTTTGGGTTAAAACTCTATCAATTACTGACTCCTTATATAATGGGTCGTTTGAACCAAATTCCTTAAATGTCTCCATTATCTCCCTCTTAACTCTTTTAATATCTCCTCCGTAAAGCAATCTTCTTATTGCACATTGGAATTGAAGCCTATCACCTGAAACTTCATCTTTCTCAAATGGTTTGCACATTTGAAGCAAAGCTTCGCAGAAAATAACATCTTCTAAAACCACTTTATCCCTTCTGTTTAGTCTAGCATGTCCCTTTAGTATTCGCATGGTATCATCTGTTGCTCTTTTTATTGTTGGTTCTTCTCTTCCCTCCGTTATTAAATATGTTATGTTTTTAGTTACGCTCTCATCTACTGCCGGACTGAATGTCATCTTTCTATGCAAAAGGTGAGGTCCAAGATGTTTAAGATGAGACTGAACTAATAAGGGAAAGTTTATCTTTTCTGGCTTAGGAAGTAACGGTTGAGGAGGTGCTTTTGCTTTTCTAATCCATTCATTTTCTTCCTCTCTTGACTTATATCTGCAAACTATAGCTCTAGAAAGCATTCCTTCCTCTCTCATCCATTTGTTTTTCAAGTCATCTATTGTGCAAGCAAGAATTAAACCGTGCCTTACTGGATGAAGGAAACTTCCTATTTTGTACGTACCGCTAAACCTGGTTCCACCTTCCCAGTAACCGTCTTCTATTAAACCACTCCAAAGTTGTAAAAGTTTTTCATAATTTCCAAAAGAAGTTATTCCCTCGCCAGCATGTACAACGTCGAAAAAGTATGTTATTCTGTCTTCACAACCTTCCGTTGATATGATTTTTCTATCCCCTAATCTTTCTATTCTTACCCCTCTAGGAATCTCCTTTCCCAACGGCATAGATGTATCCAAGAACTTTCCACAATATCTTGTTAAATACTCTGCGAAGGTTGTAGTTGTAAAAAGGTTTATCCACGGATAAGCGGCAAATCCCTGTAAAACTGATGACTTTCCTTCAGTTGGTAAGGCTGCTAAAATTAAGTTGAATTGTCTTTTCTCATCTGTCCACATGCTCGCCAGAGCAGTAGCAATTATTACCGCTATATGACCAGATGTTGGATAAACAGATTCATAGAGATTGTATAAACTAACACTAACTGGACATTCATTTTCTAATTCTTTAGGTAAAAAGCGATTTTCTGTTAGAACAGAAGTTGGAAGAGCTTCATATGATGGTTTTGAATAAGAAATTTCCTCTGGAGGCTTTATTGGTTTAATCGCCCATTTACTCATAGTGAAACAATCCCCTTGTCAGTTAATTGAAATTTTATAATATCTTTTTCACGCACGTTCTCAATGCTCAAAACTCCCGGCATAAATCTATGTTTAGTGATTAACATTCCTCTAAAAACATCATTCCCTTTGCTAAAAAACCCTAAATAGTAATGATTCTTCGCTTTATAAGCAAATCCCGGTCCAAGACTGAAAGATATTGCTTCTTCAATTTTTATTTCTTCTCCTTTATTTGTTTTTCCAATTCTTGAAGCTAATTGACCAACAACTATCCCTATAGTATGCTTTTCTATGGCAAGTTTAGCCATTTCATCTGAAAGATACCTTCTTTGAACCCAAATTTGAAAACCTTTCTGTCCACCTGTTTCTTCTCTATCCCTTAAGAATTCATCTACCGCTAAAGCCATTGAATCTATTATCAGAACATCTGGTTGTTGAGTATCAATGACGTTTAGAACATCTCTATAGAATTTTTCAAAGTCAACTCTTTGTATTGGTATAAAGCAGTTTCTTAATCTGTCTAAAGGAAAAGTTTTCCCCATGTTCTGATAAATTTGCAAAATCCTTGGTACTGTGAGACCTCCTTCAGTGTCAAAGTATTTAACATTCCAACCTCTAGATAAAGCTTCTAATGCTAACTGAATGCAAAGAGTTGTTTTTCCAGTACCAGGAGGACCGAAAATTATATTTATTCCCTCTTCGAAACCACCTTGATAAATCGGAAGATTACCGCAGAGTGAACATTTTTGATTCTTAGAATAAAGCTGTAAACATTTGAAACAAACATATAAGCCTGTTCTTTCTCTTATTTTCTCATCATCTAATGTTATTGTCTTGTAAACTCTTTCAAAAATAGATGGTGTTTTTGGAACTTCAATTGTAGTTTTTGGAACTTCTGTTAGTGGTTTGGTGAATACTATTTTTGGAATGGATGGAACAGTCAATAACCATACCAACCAACATTTGTTTCAAATTATTTTCTTTCTTATGTTATCCTTGTATTGTCTTCTCCTTCAAATCTAAGTACAATAGTTAGTCTGTTACCATTTAACGCCTTTACCAAAGTCTTCCATGTTTCTAAAGGTAAGTAAAGGTCGCAGAATAGATTGTCAGGTTTTCCGAAAACTTTTAATCTCGCTAAAGTGTTTACATTTAGGATTTTAGTTTTCATTCTTCTCACTAGAATTTAATGTACATTGGTTTCATCTTTATTCCTTCTCTGCTGAACTTTTCTGATGGAAGCGTCAATATCGCAGTTCCATAAACGAATGCGTCTTTTCCCTCAGCAGTTAACATCATGCTGTCATCTATTCCAAATGGGTTTGGTACTGGAAGTTCAACGCTTAAAATATCTGACCGCGCTATTCCTCTAAGAGAACCGTCATTTATGTTGAAATAATACAAGCCTTTCCTTGGACTTCTTACGTTTTCTATTGTGCCAGTTATTGCCGCTATCCCCATTCCCTGTTCTGATTTCTTAACTGCAGAGTAAAGGTCTGCGATTTTTATTCTAGCGCTTTTAAGGAAGTGTATAGCTCTCGGTATTGCTGGAACATCTGCCACTTCTTCTATACTTTCCACAACTCTTAAATCTTCTGGAAGAGCATCCCTTTGAATGCTCACTGTTGTTCTAGCAATGCATCTTAAAGGTTCCTTTGATATTGGAAGTCGGTAACAATAATCTATCTTAACATTTTTAGCAATATCTCTTTTAAGTCCTATATTGTAAACTTGTCCACTTGCATCAGCGAATAGACAGTAGATTACTCTTTCAGAAGTAGGTGCTACTATCCCTAAACTCCTAGCGTACTTATATGCAACTGCGAACCAGTGAGACGGTATTTCTGCTTTTTCTCCCTCTTCATAAAATCTTGCTACTAATGACATTATATCTGTTTTTAAGTATTCAGCGATTTTTTCTAGCATTTGTCTCTGCGATGAAGGAAGTTGCTTTAACTCATCTTCTACCTCTTTGGGAAGTGTAATAGTAGGTGTTGGCACGGGAATTGTTGGTACAGGTGTTGGAGAAACTGGTGTCGGAACTACTACTTCGGGTATAGTTGGTTTAACTTCTTCTTTAGGTCTAATTCTTGGAACTATTTTCTCAATTTCCTCTTCGCTTATTTTCTCTGCCTCTGCTATCTGTTTAATCACTATTGCATGAACATCTACACCATATTTTTCTAGTTCAGCATGTTTTTTGTACAATTCTTGGTACATTGTCACTATTTTTCCAGTATCAATTTTCTTTTCTTCAGCTACTGGGATAGGTTTTATTTCAGGCTTAATTTCTGGTTTAGCTTCTTCTTTTATTGGTATTACTATTGGTACTTCAGCTTCCTCTTCTACATATTTAGTTATATCAACTCTTTCAGGAATAACTTCTGGTTTAACAACAGGTTTTACCTCAGGTTTAGTCTCTTCTGGTTTTGGTGTAGGTAATGGTTGAAAAACTAATGCAGGTGCAGGTGCTTGTTCTCCTTTAAGAAATTCTAGAATCCTCTTCTTGAAATCTTCTTTGTTAGAAACAACTTTCATGGATGATAGCTGTGTTGCTATCCACTCAGCGAATCCTTCTGGATTTGGTTCTATTTTTATAGGAACAGTTGAAGTGTTGTTTTCAGTATTAATTATTTGAATCGCTGTACCATTTTCCACCAGTTTTATTTCTAATTTTTCATACTTCAGAGACATCTCATCACCTATTCAGGCTTCGTGCCGAACCTATCTTTTTAGGTATCGGTTTCACGCCTCCTTGTTAATTTCTTCTTCAATAAGCTTTCTCTCAACATAAATTTTTACGGGTTTACCTTCAATTAACGGCATAATGGTGATAGTAGAATCTACTTCCATAGCAACCTCTAGAAGAGGTTTTCCTATCTGCTTCTCTATAATTTCTACCCAAGATTTTGGCAGAGTAACTGCCTTTGAATCGCCGATGCTAAAGATTTTTCGTTTGATGGGCACCTCATACACCAACGAATTAATATCAAATTTTAAACAAATATAAATCACTTTCAAAATATAAAATTTTTCACTGATATTATTCTCACTTAATATAAGATTTGTTCACTTCTTATGTTCTGTTATTGGATTTCATTATAATAGTAAATGATAGTAAGGTTAAAGGATATTTTTTACAAATTGTTTAAAAATAGAATAATAAAATCAAAAATAAGGATTTTAATTCTCATGCAAACTTTTTAAATGAAAATGTTAAAGTTACACTAAACCCATCTCTTTTAACCGCTGAGGCAAATAAACGTCTTGCAAGAATCTATAATCATGTTCTGCTAAAGCATCAATTTTAGTTTTCTTCTTTATTTTTAGGAATAAATCTAATTCTCTTTGCCAAAACTCGTCTTTAAACCAGTCATATTCCTTTAACTGCTTCGCCTTTTCGATATCTGAGTCAGTTGCGTCTTCTAATGTCTTAGGTGATAGCTTCCATCTTTCAATATCGCTTGTTACTAAACCTACTAACTGAGCATTTGGACACGCTAATCTCTCAGAATCATGTGCTAACCTTATGCTTCCACACTTGTAAACTGCATAGATATTTCCCCATCCGTATGGGTCATTGTCCACTAAAACTGCCACTGGAATTTTAAATTTCTCATTTAGCTGTTTAACGAAAAGTCTTGTTGCTCTATCAGGAACTCCTTCTGCAGTTAATAGTATGCAGTTGTACTTCTCCCAAAACTCATCATAGTTCAAACCAAAACAAATATCATCCTTCTCTATCACTAAAACGAAATTAGCCTTACAGTCTACAATTTCTAATCTAGATAAATCTCTTGGTATTTTAGCACCTTCAGGACCAACTTTTGTGCAGTCAATTACATATTCCTTTGTCTTAGTGTACGCTTTAAACTTCACATCTCCAACTACGTGTCCCTTACTGTTAGAAGCTATATGCAATTCTTCCCGAAACCTTCCTAAAAGTACTTCTACATCCGTTAATACTGAATCACTTTCCGTTTGTTCATCGAAAAGGAAGTGCTTAGTTCCTGGAATTTGAACATTATCTGGGCAATAGTATATTCCTCTAATGTTGAGAAAAGTATCCTTTTCTATTAGTTCATTGATTATTTTCAAAATGGCTACTGTTTGGGCGAATTTCTTAATTTCTGTTATATCATTCATTCTTCTCTGCATTAAATTCTGTCCAAGTCTCAGATATCCATTCTCATACTTAACATTATCCCTACTTCGTTTAGGAAATTCCAAAACAGGAGGTTGCTTTTGCTTTAACTGTTCCAGTATCTTGTATCCAACTTTTCTTATTTCCTCATTGATTGCTGACATTCTCCTCACCTAACCCTAAAACATCACTAATTAGCTGTTCAATCATAATTTTATCATGTTTCGTTATTTTGGCTAAATGTTCAGATATTATTCTAGAATAAATCTGAAATCTACTCATCCTTTTCTTATGCTCTTCAAACTTTTCCCTGTGAAGTATGAAATCCTCTACATCTCTTAAGCAATCTTTTATTGTCAAGTCTAAAGCTCTTCTAATTTCTGGTATATCCGCTATTATTCCCTTAGTTAAATCCTTAAATAATGTCCTTTTTGAGGATGTGCATAAATGAACATGAAAAACAATGGGCATAGTTGGTTCTATTTTATAATGTTTCAATGGTTGGTCATAAACAACTTGTGATAGCAAACAACTTTTATACTGATAAATTAGAGGTATTTTGTTCACATATCTCCAAACTGTTATGTTATCTTTACCCTCTTCAACTCTTCCTTTTAAAAGAACACAAACTACTTCGACAGCGAATGGTGAACCTCCAAAAACATCTGTTCTTGAACTGTATGTTATGAAATCTATAACTGATTCTGGATAGACTGACTTGACTCCCGCTATGAACGCTTTTTCTCCAATTGGGCTTAACGATTCTTTAGCTGGAGGTCTCCAACCATCGAACTTGTTCATCATGTTTATTAAGTAGATTATTTGGTCGTGATTTAAAGTTTTAGGATTAATGTTTGGGTCTAGTTTTGCAAACTTGAAAAATCTTTCAGCAGTTAGTCTTCCAACTCCATAAAAGGTTTTAGTGAAGAATTCTAGAAGGGTCTCATATTTCGTGTTTTCAATCATCTTTTTCATGTCTAGTGGGTCTATATCATATGGGTGAGGACTAGTTTCTCTGGGGGGTTCTGGGACTTCTTTTATTTTTCTTTCAAATTCATACTTTTTCTCTCCAAGTATGAAAGTAATTTTAGCATGCGGTGCTACTATTGTTGTTTGCTTCAAATATGTCAGTATATCCTTCTCTGCCTTTTCAAAGTCTACCCCTCCGATAGTGAATGAAAGACCTAATCCCTGCCAATAGTGTCTATTGCTTCTTATTTCATGGTTGAGTATTATTGGTTTGTTTTGTTCTATGTCCATCATTAATTCATAGTATGACACTTTTCCAACTTTGCTTGTAGATGAAGCAACTAAATATGGTTTGTTTGTTGAAACTTGTGCATGTAAAAGAACGTTTTTGATTCCTATTCCAAACAAACCTCTACTTTGAACGTTCGAGTATTTTGAAGAAGCAAGCATTGTTCCAAAAGCTAACGGTATATCTTCGTCTTTTACTCCAGAACCATTATCTACTGCTTGAACACTATAATATTCGCTTTGCTTGTTTATTTGGATAACTATTTCTGGAAGAACTTTTACTTTCTCACACGAATCTAAACTGTTTTCCACTATTTCCCTTATAACTTGTAAAGCCTTTTCTTCAGGTTTAATGAATCCTGTTAGACCTTTCTGGTCATATATGAATCTTGAAACCGATTTAGTTGTTATTTCAGACATTAGTCTTCTCCTCTTGTTCTTTCTTTTCAGCAGCTACCATTTTTGCATAATGCATGTCTAAACGTTTTTCTCCAAGTTCTTTTGCCACTTTAACTAATTTTGATGGATTTAGCATTTCAGAAGGTTTGACTCTTGCATAAACTCTTCTGCCTACCATTATTATATCTAGAAAGTCTGCATATTGCTGAATTATAGAAATCATAATTAACAGCCTTTTTACTACTACATACGATAATCCAACTTTCCTTGATAGTTCTGCGGCTCCCCAATATCCTTTGTTTCTTTTATTTGGGAATTGCGGAAAATCCATGAGCAGTTTTAACAATGCCTCATAATATGTATGATGATAGATTTCTTTTTCTGATAAAGACATTTTTTGTTTTGGAATTTGCTTCTCTATTAAAGGTTTTGACTCTTTTTCCATTTCTTAAACTCACCTTTTTTAGTTTAAATTTCTGAAAGCGTGAATTCTTCAATAATAAACAATAACTCATTCTTAATATATCTTTTGGTCTATGAGATAATGCTCATCCCATTTTCTAACTCATAAACTAACTGAACTAAAGGTGTGTTCAAAACCTGACATAATGTTGCCACTATTTTAGCTTTCTCTTGCAATTCTTCATTCCAAAACTTTTTTCTATCGCTCAGCATTAAAAGCGCCGTATTATATCCCTCAACTTCATATGTTGCTCCAAGTACTATGCTTTGCATGTCATTCCATGTCTTAATTACGTCTCTTGCAAATTCATATTCTACATCACTGACTTCATATACTGTTCCGGATAATCCGAACATTGGATGAATGATATTCCTTTCTTTGCTATAACGAACCTTAATAGTTCTTGGAAAGTTAAGATTCCAGCCATCGTTTATCAGTGAAATCTTGAGATTGGAACAACCAGGCTGGTCGCTTATGTCATAGACATTATTTTTCAAGATTAAATAGACTGCAGTCATTGTCATTTTCCTTTTCCAATCTTCCTTTATTTTACATTCAGCTGAAAGTTGTTTAGTTTTTAAAGTATATTCTTTACTTCTTAACATTCACTTCACCTCCTAACTTCTTAACAGCTTCATTATACAAGTCAAGCATGTACTTATCCCCTTTAACCATTTCATAAAGTTCTTTAAGGTCTTTAATACCAAATGTCTTAACTATTTTACACATTTTATCATAAGCTATCAGATGTTCCTTACACCATTTTTCCTCTACTCTCACATTTGAACATCCGTCTACACTGCACTTTTCTGCTGTTTGCAATTCTTTCTCGACCTCTTTTATTAGGTACTCATGATTTCCTATGACTTCTAACGGACTTCTTTCTTCTGATATTCTGTATTCATAATTTAGGTAATTTTCATAAATCTCATCCCACGGATATTTGTAATATGATGACTTGTAATATAATGAAATGGGCATTCCGTGTGGCGTTTTAGAAATGTTCTGTGGGTATTTGTCATAAAGTTCTCCTGTTTTTTCACTTCTAACATAAATAAGTGAATCTGTTATTTTTTCCACTATACATTTTTCTCCTATGTTTCCTTTAACACCGCCAATTATGTAAACCGTATCACCTACCTTTACTACATCTTCTACTTTTTGTTTTTTAAACGGTTCTACTACCAATTCATAAACATACTCAATTTTCAATTTCCTATATCTACATCCTCTACCTATTCTTTGAATCATCTGTCTTCTTCTACGTCTTCCATTGAAGATTATTATTACATTACAATCTGGTACGTTTATTCCTTCATCTAGAACTGTTGTTGTAACTATTATTCCAGAATGTGCTTTCCTAAATTCATCGAATATTAATTCCCTTTCCTTTCTTTTTGTTGAACCAGTTAAGATTTCAGAATGAATGCCATTCTCTTCCAAGAAATCGTGAATCATTTTAGCACCAATTACGTACTCATTGAATATTAGTATTTTATCATTGATATGCTTTTTTACTATTTCGAGCAGTTTGTTGAATTTTTCTTGAGCAAAACAGTGAATTAGTCGAACTTGCATTCTCTTAATCATAAATGTCTCTACTAAGTCTTTTCCTTTAAGTTTTGCTTTCTCTACTTTTTCCTCAAACTTTTTCTTCTTTAACTGAACATACGGCAGTGACAAGTATAATTCCTTAAGCTGTTTTACTTTCTCATTTATTTCTGCAAACCCCCAATATTTCTTTCCTTTCAATTCTGCTAAAATTCTTAATATCTCTTTTTCAGTTTCAGTTAATGGTACGAATACTCTTTGAAAGACTATTGGACAAACTATCTTTTGTTTTGCCAAGTCTTCATATGTAACTTTGTAAATCGGGTCTCCTAATGTGAAAAATAATAATGGTTCGTTACCGTCATATCTCTCCGGCGTAGCTGTTAAACTTATTCTTTTTAAGGACTTGAGGTGAATGGCTATGTTCTTCCACAACGGTGCCGCTAAATGATGACCTTCATCAGCAATTAATAATCCAAAGTTCTCACTCAATTTTCCAATCTCTTCTCCAAACTTAGCCATTTCAGCTAATTCTTCTTCGTTATATTCCTCTGTATCTTCTTCCTCACCTTCTGGTAATACATGTTTATGCGCTGATTGGAAAAGTGCTATCGTTATTGGTTTAACTTCCTTTTTACCTGCATAAAATTCTCCCACATACTCCCTTGGAATTCCTAGATTTGGTATGTTAAGTTTTTGATTTGGTTCTATCGCTGAATATCCAGTTAAAAATTCTATCCATTGATTTTTCAACTCAATTGTAGGCACTACTATGAGTGTCCATTCTTTTATTTGACTGAGAACTTCCAAACCTACTATAGTTTTTCCTCCTCCAGTTGGTAAAACAACCGTTCCAACTTGATTATTCTCGTACCAATTTTTCACTGCAGGTTTCTGAACTTCATATAACTCAAAATTCTTATGTATCTCACACGGTAGTTTTGGATATTGCTTAAATAGCGATTCATCAACCTCTACTTTAAATCCTTCTTTCTTGAAGTAATTGAGGATTACTGGAAATGTAAAATATTTTGCTAAATAAACTATATTATCTTCATAATCTAGATTTGGTGCTCTTTGAATGAATTTCAACTCTTCATAAAGTCCTTGTTCTTTGTTTATCCAATATTTTATTGTGCATCCTTTCTCCAATCTATCTTTATACTCCTTATCTATATGTTTGTACAGAATTATCTGAATACCATACTCATGCGGTTTTATCTGAACTTTATAATATTTCTCCTTTTCTATTTCTATCAATTGTTCTAATTGCTTTATCTTTTCTTCTGATAAGAGTATCTTGAATCCTTTTTTACTGAGTGTTTGAACGTCTTCTTTCCAAAGCATTGGATGTTCTAGTTTAAGCACTATAGCTTTTTCTTCTGGAATAACTTTTTGTTCTAACCAACACTTCAGAGAAACATCTTTTATCATTGGACATTTAGTTTTCAAATCCAGATTATCTAATACTTCAATGATTAACGAATTCTGCCATAAATCATTAAGACTTTTTATTAAATCATCTAGATAATATTTAGAAAAGTGCATGTCTAAAATCATGTCCAGTCTTGCAAACTCTGAAGTAATATTGTTGATTAATTCCAAAATCTTCTTCTTTTCGATTATTTGGTTCTCAAAAAGTTTTTCTAACGAAAGAGAGAACGTTAAGATTCCATCTTCTTCAGTTATTTTGAAAATTTTATCTATCCAATCTAACCAGTTAAACATTTTCTGTTTGTAGTAATAGTCATATTTGTGCTTTTCTAACTCTTCTTGAAATATCATTTTCTTCTCTTCAAAGACGTCTTTTAACACTTTCATATAGAAGGATGGATGAACCTTTAACTCGCTTATACAGACTGGGCAATTACTTCCAGTATAAAAAATGTTATGTTGAAGGCAATATTTTTCAGAGTTTTCTGCCATTATTTTCACCTCAATTTTTCGTAAATTATTGTAAAAATCCTCATCTTAATAAATCTAATGCTACTTCTAATTTGAATTCCATTTCTATAAAAAACCTTACCTTCTCTTGCTAATCCATAAGGTTGTATCCTATAGACAATACCTTGTATATCTTTAACTTTGTCAAAGAAAGGCTCTAGGTAGTCTTTTAGAACTAAAAAGCTGATACCTGCAGGTTTTATTCCATGACCGCTACATGACTCATCAGATATCACGCCTGGAATGGAATTGAATGAGTCAAGAATGGGAATAAGTTCTCTATCTAGAGGTGCTGCTTTATATCTTTTTCTTGGGTTTTGTTTCATTTCCTCTAACATTCTTAATTGTCCTTTCTTCATAGAAAAGAATGAAGGTAATTTGTTAACCAACTTTTTCATCTCTCCTTATGCTTTTCTCATCATAAAACTTATAAAACTTTCCGTCTATCACTAAGACTGCCTGACAAAATCCATCAGTTCCAACTTCTATTGTACCATAATTTCCTTTCATATCTACCACATTTACGATGATGTTCTTCGCTCCTTTTGGTATTAAAGCTTCACAAGGATAAATAAGGGTTTTTGGACTGCCGCCTGTTTTATCTATTATTTTTCTACTCACTCGTTTCCCACCTCTTCTACATTCTTTAACAGCTTCAAATATCCTTTTGGATTTTGTGGTGTCACTATATATGCACATACTCCTTCATTTGTCTCTATCTTAGCTATTACTGTTCCTATTTCACCTTCACCACCTGTCTTACCAGCTTTTGTTATCTTTGCTTTCATTCCAACTCCTTCCTTCAGCAATCTACCTGAAAAATATGCATGGAACAGCATTTGCAATTGTGAATAGATTTGTTCTGCACATCCAAGACTTAATGGAATTCTTGTCTCCTTATCGCCGATGTATGTTACTACTAGAAATGTTGCTGGTTCTTTTCCACATATACAATTCATTCTTTCCCACCTCCTTTAATCTTCATCATGTTTATTGATAGCATTATATATAAAACTTTTGGTATCTTCTCCATGAGAATTTATAATATTTACCAAGTCCTTTAACCTTCTTTCTACTATCACTAGATTATTATCATTTATGGCATCATTTAGCTTAACTGATTTATCTGTGTTGCTTAAACAATCTTTTAATAAAATGATTTTAACGTTTGGATTCCTGCTTCTTACCATCTGATAATCGAACATTAAATCATGCCCTATAAAAATTGCTTCATCTTCTCTTAAATTGAGCGTTTTCAGTAAGCGCAATAAGCCTTCACCTTTTGTTGCTTGAAATGGGTAATCAATATATTGCAATAATCCGAATTGTCTTAATTTCCAATATATCACGTCCTTTGGGTTTATTGATAAAACAGTTGTTCTTATATTATTATTCTTTAATATCTTAAGGAACTGTCTCATTATTTCTACATCAAACGTTTTACTCACATAACCTGGAACTAATGTGTCATCTAAATCGAACGCTGCTAACTTTATTTTTGTTTTCAGCCTTATCTTTCTTTCTTTCCAAATTTCTCCTTTTTCAGCTATTTTTCTCACTGCTGTTTCACCATCTGCTGTTAACTTAACCTTCTTTCCATTTTTCTCAATTAACTTTTTGTTTACTAATCTTCTTATGCTTCCTTTAATTTGTCTTCCAATGTAAAATCTTAGCTTCCTTGTATCCATTACGTTCTCAAATGAACTTAAAATCCACAATATTTCTCTTTCAGTTCTTCCCAGCTTCATCTTCTATCACCTCGATGTCCAATCCTACTTTTTCCTTTATGAACATTATTGGTTCTTTTGCTGTAAATATGAACATCTTTGTTTCCTTGTCATACTTTACTCCTCCAATCTTCATCAATTCCTTGAATGTATCTACTCCCAACCACGGGAGCTTAATCGGTTCTCCTAACTTAACTTGATACTTGCTGATTTTTGCCTCTTCCTTTTTCTCTTCTTTCTCTAATGGATTTTTATAAGAAACATTCTGTGGATATTTGTCCCATAACTGACCGTCTTCTGTTTTAACCCACACCATTCCATCTTTCACTTCTACTACTGTAACTTTTTGCCCTATTTTACCATACTTTCCGCCGACAATATAAACTGTTTCACCAGGTTTGTATGGGATTACTTCTGGTTTTGGAATGTATGGCTTGTATCCTATCTTCACTCCGCCTTTAGCTTTTGCTTTGCTTAAATATTCTGCATATTTATCTGTTCCCAATAATTTTGAACTCTTCCTTATTATTCTGAACATCTTTTTAGGTGAAACTTTCCTTGACGCTAACCTAGCACTTGCTTCTCTCATTTCTTCTGTGGAAATTGCATATCCCTTTAAAACTGCTCTGCATGCCACTTTCCTATATTCTTCATCATGTGTATAGCCATTGTTCAAATCTAAATCGATTATGTTTGGAATTATCTTCGCTAACTGATAGTAAATTTTCGGTTTTGATTTCCCACTTGCTTTTACTGTCTTACCAATTATTGTTGAACTTAACTCTATCTGTTCAAACAATTCTCTGACAAATTCTGCCCTTGAATAACTTCCTTGCTCATTATATTGTAACTGAATTATCGAGCCATCATCCTTCAAAACTATGCTATGCTGATTTACGTCTCCAACTTGAATTTGACCGCTTATCCCTCTTCCTTCCCTTGTAAATATCACGCCAGCATCATATTTCCCAGTTGTTCTATCTATTATCAATTCTGCCTTTACTTTGTTCCAACCAGCTATGAAAGCTTTTATCTTTTTGTTCTCAACTAAGTCCTTTTCTACTATAACTCTTTTACTTAAAGGAATCATTTGTTCTTCCATGACTTTCTTCTGCAACTGAATTAGTTCTTGATGCATTTTGTTTATTAAACCATGACCAGCAAAGTCATTAGCCAAATACATTCTAGCTTCCTTATCCAAAATACAATAATTCTCATCACCGTTCAATAATATACTCTTCGCTTTTTGAAGCTCATTTGCATATTCCTTCCCATTTTCAGAATTCAATTGTGTTAAGCAATTTACCATCTCTTCTGCACATTTAAGCATTTTTTCAACTAAATCTCTTGGTGCTTTGTAAACTTCAGGTTCGTTTATTGAGTATTTTGCTACCAAATCTTCGAAACTCATCATGTTAAGTATTGTTTGGTCGTTTAATTCCGAATTCTTCAATTCGCTTAACTTCATTAGTAAATCAAATCTATCCTCAACCGGTACTTTTTCTACTAATGCATAATTCTTTCCCATTACTTGAACTGCTGATGCGTAAAGCAATACTTGAGTGTTCGCATTTAACCCTCTTTCAACTAATTCCCTCTTTCTTTGAACAGTACTCATTTCTGAGACTTTTTGTCTTATTTTATCCGTTCCTATGAAATCCATTTTTACTTCTTTTGGTTTAACTATCCTTACTTTCAAATTCTTTATTTCATCTTTAGGTGTTAATATTCCGTTCTCATTGTTGAAAAGTTCTTTCTTCCTTTTAACGAAGTAAACACAATTATCCCACATCCACTCTGGTTCATATATCTTACTTGCATATTCATGAAGTTCTTCTAAATTGAACGCTCTTCCCAATCGGTTGTACAATCTGTACGCTGTTATGAAATATGATGTTATTCTCGGCATTTGTTTTACTGCCTTTCTGTACTCATCATCCGACATAACCACTAGTTCTTCAATGCTGTAATATATTTTTTCGTGAATTTTCGTCATTTCTATTCCTCAATTTTATGTTTATGTATTATACATTAGTTATATATAAAAATTTTGGTATTCTACCATAACTATTCTAGTAAAATCATGAGTAAATGATGAGAAAAACGAATTCCACTAAGTATTAAATTACCGAAAAATTATATGAGTTCCGGTAAGATTAAATTTTTGTTCCTTTTATTATATTTTTATGATTATGTTACGATATATATTACTATTATAGCAGTAATGTAGCGAAGTTTACGGAGCTAAGTGCTCTATTTTGCGAAGGCGGAACGAAAGTGGAGCCGGAGCTGATAGAGCACTTCCTACCAAACAAAGCCCCCGCAAACAACAAATGGTCAAATTTAGAAGTATATTTCAGAAGTAAATTAAAAAATTTCAATCAATATTCCGTTTCGATTCGATTTCAGATTGAGAAATCGTTAAAACAGAAATTCAGAATCTGTCTCCCGAAATTTTCGTCTAGAACTCCAGTCTAGAATTCCCGTTTGAGCGAAGACTGATGCTGACGGAAGTAGTAATATATATTTTCAATTTTGTTCAAGAAAAAGAAAAAGCGTCGGAAACTGTTCGTTCCCGTAAATAAGGGTAAATCGTGTCGTTTTTCTTAAAAGAAAGCGAAATCGTGGAGCTACCGTACAGTTAAAAAAGTCTGAAAAAAGATTCTTTAAACTTGACTGAAAAATGAATTAGATTCGCTTAGTTTAGTATTGGATTCTTTTCTTTGGGATAAATAGTTGTTTTATTTCCTGCTTTCTTTCCCTGTATTTTTCTAGACTTACTTTCTTTTTCCTTACTCTAAAACGGTAACCACTTCTCTTAAGATGCTTTACTGCTCTCTTCAAAGAACTTTCAGAGAAGACTTGCCAATATGGAATGTATTTTTTGCTTTTTGGATTAAACAAATAAATAGTCCAGATATATTTTTTCTTCATTTTCCTCACTTGATAGAAGTTAGTCTCCAGTATCAAACCAAAGTTTTTTATTCTCTACCCAGAAGGATGCTTCCTTGAGATTCTTCCATCTCTTTTTTGGCATATATTTTCATTTTTTCACACTCCATTTATAAACTTTTACTTTAGGTCGTCCAAAATAATTAGGATAGTAAGCTTCTTGCACAACACATTCCTTATCTGGATGTTCATAAACAGTCATAGAGTATTTTGTTCCTTTAAATCCCTTTTGAGAACTTGAACTTTCAAGTCGTGCCATTTGTCCACACACAGGACACCTAATGTTATATCCTTTCTTTTTCAACTCATCTGACTCAATGCACTTATCAATTAACTTCTTAACTTCATTCTCATACTTAATTGGAACTTCCCATCTCTTCTTTTCAGGATTCCATTTCCTTCCTGGTATTTTCTTGATTTCTTTTATAAACTCGGGTTTGTATGGTGAATAGACAAAGATTGTGTCGTTGGATTTTTCTATTCTAAACCCTTTCATTTAGCTTCCTCTCAATCAGCCCATTCTTTTTCTATTTGTTTCATCCACTCTTTAACTTTCTTTTTTCCAAAGATTTTCTCAGCTTTCCGTATAATGTTCCAGCTTCGTTTTACATCTTCTGAAGTTCTTCTTGGTTCGAATAGCATCTCTATTGCCTCTAGAACTTCACTTTTACTTAACTTACTTCTACCACTTTTCCTTCTCATTAAACCACCTCCTTTACTCATTCAAACACTTCTAAACCTTTCTTAGTTATACCCACAAAAACCGTGCTGGGAACAAAAGGGTCTGTAACTTTAAGCTTATACCGTCTAACTAAACCAAGCTTTTCAAGTTCTTCTAATAGTTTTATCAATTCATTCTCACTTATATCATATCCTAATCGTCTATGAAGAAAAGAAACAGACATATCACCCTTAGAACCCAAAGTATAAAGCAAATGGGCAACAATCTTATCTGTATGCGGACGCAAATAAACTCTTCTAGGTTTCCAAGAAACTTTTACTTCTCTCATTCTCTAACCTCCCAAACATTAGGTGCAATCTCTCTAACCTTTGCTGACAGAATCTTTTTTACTTGATTCAGCCAAGAATGTAAATTTCTTGGTCGAGTAAGCAATTTTCCTCTAACTACGAAGTATCCTACACGCTTAAACTTAGCAGGTTGTAAAATCCAATGCTCCTTTGTGAGATGTGCATCTGGAACAGGCTTGAATGGTTTAACAACTTCAACATCATCCACCAATTTATATAAAACACCGTTCCAATAACCTAAACCTAAAGTTGCCGCTAAACAATGAAGAAGAGATGGAGCGACAGGTATTCTTGGCACTGTAGTATCTTCTATTAAAAGTTTTGTTTTAAACGTATTTCTAGGAATGGTAGGTCTTTTCAATACAAATTCTCCCATATCAGTTTTCTCTATACGAAACCATTCTTCCAAGATGAACACCAAAAACAATTAACGCTAAAAGTATCATTTCTTCTTTTTCCAGAAAATTATATCATTTCCACTACTACCACAACTAAAATCATAACCGTGTTCCTTAAGAAATTCCATCAAAGGTCTAAAATATTTTTCTGACTTCTCTCTTGGATCTATTTTCGATTTACGAAGAGTATAATACCATATCTGCCACTTTCCTCTAACAAAAGGCTCTATTTTGTCAATCCATGGAAACTTTTCAAAGAGCATTTCAATAAACTCTTCATCTCTACTTTTTCGTCCCATATTTATCCCTTTTACTTATATCTTGCTTTTCTTTTTTCACGTTTCTTCTTCTGTCTTCTCATACGCTTCTTTTTCCACTTAGCACGCATACTAATCACCTTTCACTTCATTAATAAGAAAGAAAATCAATGAAAGCATTAACACTACTAAACTTGCAGTAAAAGCTACGGTGAAATTATGTCCTAAAATGTTAACGACTGATTCTGGAAAATTATTTTCAATAAAATCGCACATAGCATGAGACGAAACTCCTATTAGTCCAATATAGACACCGTTAACATTCATCAGTAAATAACCTATAAACATAAATAACACGCTTGTCAAAGCAAATCCAATTATAGAATGCATAAAATCATGTAAAAAGGCTATACCATAAAAACTTTTTAATGGCAGAAAATAATCTGAAAAAGTGGAAGAAACTAAAAGAAGCAACAAACCTTTTACTCCT
>Ga0272445_1000370_pt1 | contig 42955 bp, 50 predicted proteins | sample YNPCB0031_FD_194404 | JGI IMG/M metagenome (GOLD analysis project Ga0272445, IMG submission 194404) | Hot spring sediment microbial communities from Yellowstone National Park, WY, United States - YNP-CB-003-1 | ecosystem: Environmental > Aquatic > Thermal springs > Hot (42-90C) > Sediment... | reverse complement strand
GCCGCACCACAAGAAACAAATTAATAGAAGCCAGTCCGAGATAAAAATGCGGGCTCCGGTAGTATAGTCCGGTCAAGTATAGCGGCCTCTCGAGCCGCGGACCCGGGTTCAAATCCCGGCCGGAGCATCAATTTACCGGTAACTTTTATATATTCGCTTCGCTTTTTATTTTTTGGTGTCTGTTTGAGGGTTAGTCAGGGGAAAACTGGAACTATTAAGGATAGAACTGTTTACGTTTATTTGCCTTCTTTGGAGATGGTTGAGGATTGGAAGCGTAGGGCTGAGAGGGCTGGAGTTTCAATTTCCAAGTTTATAGTTGAGCGGGTTGAGGATTCTATTAGGCGTGAGGAAGGGGAGGAGGGCTATCTTAGTCGCGTTGAGCTTGTCAAGAGGCTTAGGAGTGCTGAGGAGAAGTTGAAGAAGCTTCGCGAGGAGAATAGGCTTTTAAGGAGGCTTGTTGAGAACCTTGATAACGAGCTTAAGCGTTATAGGGCGCAACCATTTCTCAATGAGCATTTTGAGGGTGTTAGGGCTTTTGACAAGGAGCTAATTGAGCTTTTAAGGAAAGGCGGAACCGTAAGTGAGGACGAGATCCTCGCTAGGCTTGGTGTAGACCCTGCTGACGTAGAACTTGTTAAGGCTGTATCGAGGCAGCTTGAGGTGCTGGAGCGCTATGATCTTGTTGAGTTCACGGGGAAGGGGTGGAGATGGAAACGGTAGACATTGAAGCCAAACGTGCAAGCGTGGATTTCAATGAAGTTTTGGAGCAATTTATTATGGACTGCAAACTTAGAGGCTTAAGCGAGAAGACAATAATAGGCTATAAGTCGTGTATATCCACGTTCATGAATTTCCTGTCAACGAAAGGTTTGTCCCTAGGGGATGTTGATAATCAAGTCCTTAAGGAGTTTTTAGGATACTTAAAGTTCAAAAGGAGGATTAAGCACAAAACCGTTAAGGAGTATTTTTCTGCTCTCTCAGCACTTTACGATTATCTAGCTTTTGAGGATAAAGTGAAATCAAACATAATTCTTCCATTTAGAAAGCGATATTTAAGGCAGTATAAAGATGATTTTGAGGATCCGCAACGGAAACTCTTAAGCATTGAGGAAATGGCAAGGTTTGTGAACTCGATTATGGATCCAAGGGACAAAGCAATGGTGGTGCTTTTAGCTAAGACTGGAATTAGACGAGGTGAACTGATTAGACTTGATGTGGATGATATAAAATGGGAGGATTACTCTATAACACTTAAACCAACGCCCAAGCGAAGCAATCGCGTGGTGTTTTTTGATGAGGAAGGTGCTATTGTGTTGCGGAGGTGGTTGAAGGTTAGGGAGAAACTGAATCCTAAAGATAGGGCTTTGTTTATAAGCTATAACACTTTGGAAAGGATAAGCAGAAACGGCGTGTGGAATGCCATAGTTAAGTATGCAATTAGGCTTGGTTACCACAATCCGGAATCACCTAAACTCGAAGATCATTTCGGTCCGCACTGCTTCCGCCACTGGTTTACAACATGGTTGTTGAGAAACGGCATGACAAGAGAATACGTCAAGGAACTTAGAGGCGATAAAAGAAAAGAAGCCATAGACATATACCATCACATCGACAAAGAGGAGCTCAGAAAAGCATACCTGGCTTACATACCAAAGCTGGGAGTTTAACCTTATAACGCTACAGATGGAACAACCGTTTAAAACCGTCATTTTATATCTGTTGACCCAAGTCTATTGTGTTGGCTTGACTCTCTCATGCTTTGATGCAGCCTTTTTCTTTTTGAGTTTTAGTGTGAAGCTGTGTTTTCCATTTTTGTCATAGTATTCCTGAATGATATTTGGCAGTTTTTGCACGTATAGGCTTTTACCGTGAATATACCCTATTCCGTGTTTTGTTTGGGTTTGGGTTTTCTGTTTTGCAATTTAGACACTTAGTCATAATACCCTTAATCAATTTGTTCTCATCTATGCCAATAGCCATATAGTTAGGCTCTCTTTTATATTTTTATATTTTAAGTATACAAATTGATTAAGGGTATTATGAGCAGTATGGCAATTATGGCGACAACAACATACGAGATTTCATAAGGAATTCACCACAAACCCTGAATAGTAGTTGTCGCCGCGGGCGAGGTAGGCTATCATAAAAACGATGAGTAAAGCGGATAGTACGTAAAAATAACTGCGACAGCAGCGGTTCGTTTGGGGCTCTGGAAATCCGTATACTAACAAAATCGGGCTGAAAAGGACGCATATTAAAAGGAAAATGTTGATTGAAGCGAAAACGTCTGTGAGGGAGCCAAAATTTGGAATACAATGAAGATTAACCCTGCTAATCCTCCAGCCGCCAAAGCTCTCCATTCTTGTCTTCCCAAGTTTTGTTCTTGCGACAAACTCGTCACCTCCCAAAAAATCCGCCGCCAAATTTATTTCTAAGTGGAGGGAATAAGGTAGCTGATGTTGCGAGGCCTAATATGAAATCGACGAGTGGATTGTCAAGCGGTATGTATGGCAGCAGGCTGGATGGAACATAGTTTTTAATTATAAAGGTGTATCCTGCCCAGTAAATTATGGATGCTATTGCTCCTATGGCGATTATACCCGCAAATATTCCGAGTGTAGCTGCAAAAGCGGTTTTAAAGGCTGTTCCAAAAGAGGTTGTGATTTTTGTTTCGCTTCTATGCTGGAAAGGTTGCGTGATTATTTGTGGAAGCTGTGTTGCGTATGCACTTAGGGCTTCTAAGCCGTTCTGGGTTAGTCTCCAACTTTTTAAGATTAGCCCTGTTTTTTCGATGTACCCCGTAAGCTCTAATTCCCGAATTTGCTGTTTTAATGTGGTTGCTGTAAGTCTGACTATGCGTTGAATCTCTTTTTCACGTTCACAACCGTTTGCAATTGCCATTAAAATATATAGTTGAGTTCGGTTAACTGGCTGGTTTTCAATTTGGCTGCTCATGTTTTCGCCTACCCGCATGGGATTTTGCGTACAAAGATTTTGGGCTGAGTGGTTTTCTTGCCAGTTTCCGTTTTTTCACGCCTTGAGGGGATTCCTTTTGGAAGTTTCAGTTTTATGTTTGGTTGGCATCCGTGGGTTTCGGGTCTGCGGTGGTCGTAGCAGAATGTTCTTCCGCAGTTTTGGCATTGGTAAGGTAAGCCTTTAAGAGGTTTTAGGCAATGCTCGCATATGTTTCCTTCCAGGCTCGCTATTTTGCTCAGTAGAATTTGTTCTTTCGTGATCGTTTTTCCCGTCACTTTTTTGTACAGTTTTTGGGCGAATTGGATGGCTATTTCTTCGCATTTCGTTGGGGGAAGGCTTGCGTCGGTTATGGCTATCTGTATTGCCCTATTGTTTACTGGAACTATTCTGAGAATTTCGTTTGAAACGCCTAAATCCTTCGTGAGTTCTGCTGGGGCTTCGGCTTCAAAAATTGGTGCTTCAGTTCTGAATTGGGGAGAGCTTATTGTGTTTTTCGAAGTCCATTTCAGCTCCGACATCAATTTCTTATGGTTTATGTCCATTTCTCTGGCTATTTCTGTTAAGGCGGATAATATCTGGTTAATTCTAATCTTTTTATCGTTGATTTCGATTTGGTATGTGTCTTTGCTCATTTTCATCCTCGAGAAAATATATGCTAAAACACCTTTCTTACCTTATGTATGAACTTGTTCAGAAAAATTTGGAAAAAATTGAACAACGAAATAAACTAGATCCATTGTTACGCCTTACTTTTCTATGCTAAAATCTGCCGCTATCGAATCTAAATCCACATGCATCGATTACCTGTTCCCTCTTCCTCTTAGGAGTCATTGAAACTTCACGACGTGGGGAGAGATTGTGTTTTAGTTCGTCCAGATGTGTATTTGCTGTTTTCTCTTCTTTTCAAGAGTCATTGAAACCCTATAGTTTTCATCCTTTTTCGCCTAATGATCCCCTCTCTAAGCCTTTCTTAGAGAGATTCATCGATTATTGCTGTTCTGCAAACTGCCTTATAAAGATAATCGAAAGACAATCATGGCGAATGTTCTCAGCGGCGGCGGAATGGGAGGAACATTATGTAAAATGCTACCAATATTATTATAAGAGTGACGAAATTGCTTAAAATTCCAGTTATGTTTTTGATGTTTCCACCACCAAAAGTTATTGAAACAATTAATAGAGATAGTAGAGGAATACCAACTCTTACAATGAAGCGTGCAATTCCTCCTAGAGCTAACCCAATCGCAATAAGTAGAAGGGCGATAAGAGCCATCGGCATCGAAATTACTCCTTGAACCAACAAAGTTATTATTAACACTGCGGCGCTTATTATTACGAGTATATCCCAAAAGTGACTACAACAGTTCGGCATTACTACACCACCAACCTTTTAGAATTAAAATGGGTAAAACATCTATCTCATACTAACTGCGAACTTGTTCAACAAAACTTGCAACCGTATGAACTCAACATTAGCATTTATTTAGCGCTGTTGTTGAAATTGTCTGTTTTCTCTTCCCTTTCGAGTCATTGAAACCATATCCTTTTCATCCTTTTTCCCTAACGATCCCTTCTCTAAGCCCGTCTTAAGAGGTTCATCGATTATTGCTGTTCTGCAAACGGCTTTATAAAGATAATCGAAAATTTACTATGTTCTTTTCCCGTAGCCAAAGTGTTCCCTAACCCTTCTTATAAACTCTTCTTTATCGGTTGAAGCTAAAGACCAGTCCGGAAATGGCGTTCCAGCCGCATAAGACGGTTCTTCATTAATTACAGAAGTTTCAGCAGACTTTGTCATGTTTAAAGGTGTGGACTCAACTATTCTCGGAAGCGTCTGTCGCTTCTTTGCCCTATCAGCCGAAGCCTGAACAAGCCTATTATAAACCCAACTGTTCTGAATAGTCAACTTACACTTTTCACAGAAAAGATCATTAAAAGAAAGCTTGCTGTGCTCCCGATAAGCATAAAACATAACACAAGACTCATCAATACAATGATAGGCGTCACATAAATGCCCAAGCTCATGCAACACCGTAACAGTAACACGCTTAATGTCCCCGCTCCACCTAACCCAAGCACCCCGATCAAGCTTGGAGGCTTCCCCCAAAACATCCCTATCGTCAACACTCTCCTCAGTAAAAACTATCGCCACAACAGGCTCACCCCTATCCAAAAAACGATCGGAAACCTTCAACAAATCCTCCATGGTCACATTGTCTACGCCACCGTAAACTGGACCCGTAAAAATGGAGTAATCCACACCGAAAACGCGACTGACTTCCTCCGCAACCCTTTCAATGCCTTTAACAGGTATACTCGAAGAGGCCCTAAACATGTAGAGACGCATCACCATCACCCCCCAGCCGCTTCCCATTAATCTCCCCAAGAGCCTTAAGAAAATATTTCATTCCAAGCTTAGGCGCTTTTGGTTCAGGATTCCCATTCCAGTTAACGTAATCGAAAAACCATTCTCTTTTAGCGTTTTCCACCACACTATTGATGTCCGCGCCGCTTAAGCCGTTTGAAAGCTCCGCCAACTTTTCAACATCTATATCCCCATCCAACGGCGCTTCAACTTTGCCTAAGTGTATTTTGAAAATTTCCTTTCGAGCCTCAAAATCTGGAAGCGGAACTTCCAAATGCACTTCAACCCGCCCAGACCTGAGAAAAGCGTCGTCAAGCAAATCCGGCCTGTTGGTGGTGCATATAAGAAGAACGTCGTAGAGCTCTTGGATTCCGTCAATTTGCCTCAGCAACTCGTTAACAGCATTATCATAGGCCTTGCCAGCTGAGGTTTGGTCGCCACCCCTCTTCCTAACTAAAGACTCCACTTCGTCAATGATAACAATAACGGGAGCCGCCTTTCTAGCTGTTTCAAACAGTCTGGCAATGTTCTTTTCCGTGTCATAAATGTACTTCGAACCTATTTCAGACGCCCTAGCCTCTATAACGTTAACTTTCGCCTCATTTGCCATAGCCTTAGCAAGGTAAGTCTTGCCAGTGCCTGGAGGCCCATAAAGGAGAACGCCTTTAGGAATTTTTATCCCAAACTTCTTTGCTTCTTGCCTAAACTTCCATGGAATCAAAACGGTTTTCAAAATTTTTAGCTTAAGCTCTTTGTAACCGCCAACCTCTTCCCATCTTACTTTAGGAACTTCAACGATAAATTCCCTCCCACACGATGGCGTTATGCGCTTTGACGCCTCTATAAAGTCCGCCATGTTAACTTTCATTTCTAGAAGGTCGCTTTCTGGAATTGAACCGTCAGGTTTAAACTTACCTCTGTATCTTCCTATACAGCTCATGGCTGCCTCTTTACATAAAAGTTGAATGTCTGCCCCCGAATAGCCAGCAGTAATTTCCGCCAGCTTCTTTAAGTCCACGTCAACGTCGAGGGGCATGTAACGCGTATGTATCTGCAGTATCTCAAACCTCCCATCCTCGTTTGGAAGTGGAATTTCAATTTCCCTGTCAAACCTGCCTGGACGCCTCAAAGCCGGATCAAGCGCATTAGGCCTATTTGTTGCAGCCATAACAATAACTTGCCCTCTCCCCTTCATGCCGTCCATAAGCTCCAAAAGAACGCCGACAACCCTCCTTTCATCTGGGCTTAGAGCCTCCTCCCTTTTTGGTGCGATAGTGTCTATCTCGTCTATGAATATCACGCTTGGAGCATGCTGCTCAGCCTCCGCAAATATCTCCCTAAGCCTTCTTTCGGCATCCTGAAGCGGTAAGTGGGCTGCACCAACACTGATGAAGTAAGCGCCACTTTCATTCGCGACAGCCTTAGCCAGAAGGGTTTTTCCCGTTCCTGGAGGACCATGCAGTAAAACTCCTTTAGGCGGTTCAACTCCTAAATGCCTAAACAAGGAAGGATTCCTTAACGGGAGCTCAACCATCTCCCTTATCTTCTCTATAACTTCACGTTGCCCGCCGATGTCGTCGTATGTAACTGAAAGTCTCCCAATACCTGCCTCCTTAAACTCCTTCAATATAATAAATTCAGTTTCTGGGACTATGCGGACAATGCCCACTGGTTTTGTTTCCACAACCAGAATTCGTGAAGCTCTAGCGTGGTTTTCCCCTCTAAAAATCGGCCTGAAGGTTCTCCTTCCAACCTCTATTAAATCGCCAGCGGTAACATAAACGCCTACAAGCATGCCTTTAAGGGCTTCAGCGTCAGCCTCCATTGTTAAGCCTGCCTCCGGAGGCCCAACAACAACCTTTTTGGCGTCTTCTTTAACCGTTAATTTTGAAAGCTGAACATATTCATCCCAGTGGGCGCCCGCGTTAGACCTTGTGGTTCTGCCGAGGTAAACAACGGCTTCTTTGATGTTTTCTATGGATTCAACTACTGCCACGGTTGTTTTGGAACCTGTGACTTGAATTGGATCTCCGACCTCCACCCTTAACTTTTCAGCCACAGTTTTGGACAAGGCTATACCATTAGGTTTTGCGCATGGTCCTTCGCCCCTCATCACCTTCGCCTGAACCTTTTGATGTTCAAAGCTGCTCATCCACTTCATCCCTTAAAATTCATTGTAAACTTCGATTGGCCGTTGATTTTTCCTTGGGATAGGGGCTGTTTGTCTTGTGGATAAGGACTCTGTGTGTATTACCCTTCGACCTCTAAGTTGTAAGTATACTTGATTACCCTCTTCCCATACAATGCATTTTTCAGCGATTATCGTCATTCTTTGATTAGTTCGGAAGTCTTCGTACTCTATCATGACATTTTCTTGTCTAAAAGCCATTGAGCCGCTCAACTTATCGAATCTGCAAAGCATATCGTCGCTGTAAACGCGGAGTCTACCCATTCCATTGTTTGAAACCCACTCTCTATAACTCATTTTAATACCTCCAAATCGTTCGTGTCTTTATCATAGCGCATCAGGGATGGAGCCCCGCGACGACTCTCCTTCAACTTTCGGTAAGCATATTTTAAAAAAAGCAATAACCCTTTAAGAGTATAATATGCTATATAACCAATCAATGTAAAGCATAATGTTATAAGCTTTAAGACGAGCTCGATAAGCATTTTAAATTTTCCCCTCCATTTTAAGGTTAACCCATTCTTTACAGGTTACAAACGGCACCTTAGCTGATTCATTTTTTGCAGTGTATGTATAATAAAGGATTGTAACTGGACTGGAACCTACCATGTAGACGAGTTCTTTCTCTTTAGGGTATTTGCTTCGGAGGATGTAACCATTCTTCCACAAATAGAAGAGGTGGCGCCTCACCATTTCACGGTGTATTCGCAGTTTGAAAGCGACTTGTGATATGCTGAGAGCCTTACCATTAAGCGATTGTAATATGTTTTCACATATTTCCAAGCTTATGTTCATGCCACTAATTTTTCGAGCTGCTTCAAGCCATTCTACGATAATTGGATTTTCGACGGATACAACCCCAATTCCGTTCAAACTTTTCATTTGCATCTCCGCTTGATAATAGCACTAAACAACTATCTGGCTCTAACTATGCACTTGTTCATAAAAACGGGCCTTTTCGATGAACTATGAAAAACCAAAAATAGATCAGTATGAATAATAATTTAAGGAGAAAAGTGTCCGAACCTTCACTCCCTGATTACAGTGCACTGTTACAAAAGGGACCACGTTCGAGGCCGCTCGCAAAAAAGATACTAGGTCTACTTTTGAAAGACGGAAAAACGCTTCATGGTTTATTTACTAAAAGCACTCTGAAGCTTCTCTTTCCCAACGTTCCCGAGGGCAAACTTAAGAATCTCAAATCTAAAGTTAACAGCAACGTAAGCCTTTTGGAAAGATATAACTTCATCGAGAGAGTTGGGAGAGGATCAATTAAGCTAAAATATCGAACACCTTTATGCTTTATTGCAAATACGCCAAAAATCCCCTTCGCTTATATCGGACTTTTGGGGCAAAGAAAATATTCAGTCTCGGAAACTCAAACTGCCATTGAGCTGCTGGAATCCGACCCGAATGTTGGGACAAAACCTGAGAAAGTAGTTGTAGTTACATCACAGGAAATGGTAGGTGAATGGAAGAATGCTATAAACCCAAGGATTAAAATTGGTTGGGAAACACCAGGCGAGGAGGAACTTAATGACATCGATAAAGTTGAGGAGCTTATTAGACCGATAATGGTTGAGCTTATGAGGGATTACATCCTAATAATGGATCTAACCTCCGGTCCCAGACCGGCTGGCATAGCCTTTTATGAGTTGGCGGTTCAGTTTAAAGTTCCGTTGATTTATGTTTATGAGCCGAAAAAGAGGTTGAGGTGGCTTATTTCAAAAGAGAAGTTACAGGAGGAGATTGGCGGCGTTTTTTGTATACAGCCAGAAGAAAAGGGTCCTCCTATTACTGAAATTAGAAAAAGACCAGCAATCTACTAGTTAAATCGAAAAATAAGCGAATATATTACTTTCTTGTTGAATTATTTTTCTACAAATTATTAGTGACTAATTTTCTTTTAAGCCGCAAAATTATATAAATCACTTACCAAAGTTGTGTACCGCTATTTTCTCTTCTTTCTAAGAGTCATTGAAACGAGTTTATCTTCCAAAATGGCACGGTGATATATTACAAATTGCTGTTTTCTCTTCCTTTTAAGAGTAATTGAAACGGCACTTGTCCGGAGAAGTGATCTTCAGGGTATTTCATTGCTGTTTTCTCTTCTTTTCAAGAGTCATTGAAACCCATCGATTACATTCTGGTGAAGCCTGATGTTTATTGGAATTGCTGTTTTCTCTTCTTTTCAAGAGTCATTGAAACCGTATAGTTTTCAGCCTTTTTCCGCCTAATGATCCCTTCTCTAAGCCCGTCTTAGAGAGGTTCATCGATTATCCCTATTCTGCAAACAGCCTTATAAGCATAATCGAAAATAACTGATCTTTAGGCTCTACTTGTGTATAGTCCTTTAAGGCACAATTGAAGAATCGTTTTCGCATCGTTTTTTCAAGTTATAGCGTAACAATATTTCGTTGTGCTGTCTTTTCACATAGGTCAAACTGTTTTCAAGTCTTGAGTGAGCTAAAAAGTTTCTGGCAAGCTTATCACCTTTCACTGGTCCATAAAATTCTTGAACAATAGTGCCCAGCATTTTCCAGTCGTCTAAAAGGCCACTCCATTTTCGAACGTTCCTCTCTACTTCCTCAAGATCATAACTGATCATTGAGTTCAGTTTCGTCCACTTTGAAAATACACCGTGTTTTAAACATTTAAGTTCGCTCAGACTGACTTCATTTTTCCTTTTATGATTCAAAGCTTTTGCAATATTCCAAATTGTGACGCATTTAATAAATTCGTTTGTAAATGTGGCTTTTCTTTCAACAATCATCTTTTTCATGGTAACTCTGGCTTCTGACGTTCTCTGTTCTCCTACATGCATCATGTCAGTAGTTTTTTGGTAAATCCTGATATTCGAGTCCCACAACCTCACAGCGTTGTTAAGTAACATTTCCAGCGAACTAACATCTGGATAAAAAGCATAGTATACTAAGGGAAGACCGTTGACTAACGAGCTTAAAAAAGCGTTCAACTCTTTAACTTCATACTCATTAAGTTTAACGCTGTAAAGTATATTTCTAACTTTACCTTTCTCCTCCTCTCGAACCGCTTCGGGTTCAAGGAGTCTACAGATTGATGATAAAGCCTCGTTTTTTATGCTTGGCATGATTCGCCTATCCTCGACTTTGTGAATGTTAAGCTCGGAAGTAACCCCCTTTATGTAAGGCTCTTATGTAAGGCTCTGAATTGTAAACTTTAAGTCGCACTTTCTTCGTGATGGCTATTGCTCCGAGAACTTCACATATGACGGCGTATGTTAACGACGGCATAAAGTTGATTCCATGCGTTAGGTCCAAATGAACTGTAAGCTCATCCCCACTTATTTGGAGAAGGCTACGAGAAATTTCATAGGCTACGTAAGCCGAATAGTCCGTTAATAAACCGAGAAATTCCGCACAACTTTCACCATCAAGCCGAAACCTCCCAACACCAGGAGCAACTATAACCTCAACTGGAATTTCCGAGCCCAAATTCAAGGAACGCAGGAATTCTTGGTAATAGGTTACTACAGAATCTTTTAATTCTTTGTAAGACGACACAGGATGTTTAATAACCGTATCAAGAACTATGAAGAACACCTTTTCAGGCTTTGGGTTTGCATAGTTAAGAATGGCTGGTAATGAGCTTTTTGTTTGCATAGGGTATCGTCGCCCATCCATTATATAAGTAACATTTTTCCATTCGTTCGGTCACCCCACGTTGAAATCAAAACAGAAGCCATGAAATCGCCTATCTTTTTGTTTCCTCAACCTCACTTAATACTAGCCAATAATCAAGTTTAGCCAATTCATTCTTACCAAGCACGACACCCTCTGGTAGACGCTGCTTCAGAAAGAAATGGACGGCTTTATCGCCTTTTTCCATAAAGACCGAACCTCGATTTGTAGGGATGGGTATACCCAAAACTTTTGAAAGAAGCTGGGCGGTAGCTTCATGTCCAACAGCGCTCACAAAACCTTCAGAAAGAATTTGTTTGGCTGCTTTTACATCTATTCTTCTCAGACTTATCTTCACACGTGAGAACTTGTCAAAATCTATTGGCGTTATTAAACTATTTATCACGTAAATTTTGCCCAATCAAATCACATCCATTGATGATGCTTGCTTTACATGCTTAGTCAATTTCATTCGTAGTTTTTAACTTACATGCACTATTTATCTTTCGGTTTACATTGAAATTTGTGCGCTTGCAACTAGCCTTAAAAACAATTAACTTTTTAAGTTAAGTTACATAAAAATCATAACATAAGAGTAAGGGGCCTCCTTGCAAGAGATAAAAAATTTATTTATCTATACAGTTGGCGGAACGCCAGAACCAATAATCAAGTCTATCTTAACTTACAAACCTGAGGTATGTTATTTCATTTGTAGCAGAGAAACGGAACCCTTAGTTGCCAAAATTTTGGAAGAAGCCCATGCTCGGGATCCGTCATTTACAACGACATCTCATATAGAGCGAGTAAAAAACCATGAAGACATAATTGAATGTTATAGAACATCTCATCAAATACTAATGGATGCTAGGAGAAAATATCCCAATCATAGAATCAGCGTAGATTTCACCGGGGGGACCAAATCCATGAGCGCTGGACTTGTTCTCGCCGCTACAAAATTTGGGAACTTCACCGCGGGTAAAGGTGCCTTCGCCACCGAACCTTTCAAGTATATCGGTGGCGAGGTAAGAGATCAATATGGTAGGGTAGTTACCGGGCACGAGCGCCCACTAGATAGAAGAAATCCCCTCCAAGAGTTTCTGATCGAAGACGTTGAGGAGGCTATATCCCTCTTTAATAATTATCATTTTGAGGCTGCAGAGATCATCTTTAATAAATGTTATAGTAAACTGGGCGATCCTCGATTTAAACTCATGGAGAGAGCTTCTCAAGGATTTAAGTATTGGGACAAATTTATGTATGAAAAAGCCCTAGAAGTTTTCAGCCGAATGGATTTACTTATTCAAGATATTTCTAAGTTCGAGCTTCTTCCAGATACGTTCCTAAAAAATTTAGAAGAACGTAAAAGAATTTTACGCAAGTTAAGCTTATGGATGCCCGGGAGGACGGGGAGACGAGGAAAGCCAAACCCTGAGCATGACCCAAATATGGGGGCTCTTGATATGATATGTAACGCTGAAAGAAGAATTGAAATGGAGAGATATGATGACGCTTTGATAAGATGTTATAGAGCCATAGAGATGGCTGTCTCTGCAACCCTTAAAAAAGAGTATAAAATAAGAATGGAGAAAATAGATTGGAATGAATTTGAACGTTTATATCCAGGCAAAAAAGAGATCCTTCTTCAAAGGCTAGATAGACTTCCTGAATCACTATGGCTTGGGGATGAAGAATTATGCGTTATTCTCGAAGTTCTCGGGTCTCCACTTGTAAATGTACTGAGGGACAAAAAGTTCGATGTAGATAATTTGCGGTTACGACGAAATAGGCTTCTGTTAGTGCATGGCTTTCAAATAGTAACTAAGGATATAGCGAATGGTTCCTTGAAGTTGTGTAAAGAGTTTATTGCTAACTGGATGCAATTAAACCTAGAGCAAATAGATGAAAAGCTCGCATACTTACGCTTTCCGAGACTTTCGCCAGAATATCTAATTTTATAAGGCCTGGAACAGAAAATTATTTAACAAATGGGAACGCTCCATTGATAATAAGTTCTTTTTGAGCGCTTGAATTTCCATTAAATTTTTATTGAATGAGTTTAAATAAAAGTTTTAAGGACTGGGCTTTGAATCAACTTAATATTGTTCGAATATGTGGGCTCCTTCATGACATTGGGAAATTAGATTGTTGGGCAGACAGGAAACCCCTATCTGAACATGTCCTTTATACCTATAAGTTTGTAAAGGAGTGTCTGGGCGAAGAATTGGCAGTTCATGCTATGCGTCATCATGTTGAAGGTTCCTATGGTGAAGAGTATCACCCAAAAAGTTTGGTTGAGGAGATCATCTGTTTAGCTGATAACTTGGCTTCCGGTGCTGATCAACCCGAAGTTCTTGAGGGGTGTCCTTATACTCCTTCTTGGCGCGTGGAGTTAACCCATGTCTTAAATCCTAATGTTGTTAGACGTAGTATAGATTCTACGAAGCTAGCTTATGTTTCTCAGACTTTGTTGAAGAATCTCAGAAAACTGGAGGAAGCATTTCATGAAAACTCTACCACAACTTATAGGCGTATATTTGAGACTTTGAGGGATTCTGAGTTGCGGTTTATACCAGCTGATGTTAGGAGTCCGATAAACGATGTTTCTCTTTGGAATCATTTAAAACTAACAGCAGCTTTTGCGACATGCATATATTACAGTGGGTATAGGGGTAGCAGCCCAAATCACTATACTTTCGCCCTTTTAAGCGGCGATGTAGATAGGATTTTAAGTTTTATCAACGAGTCACTTCGACTGCCTGATTTAAATGCTAGGAGCAAGCGAATAGAGGAAGCTACTGAAGCAGCTGGCGAAGCTATCAGTCTCTTGCTGGGTCCCGAATGTTTGCTTTACGCCGGTGGAGGAAGTTTTCTTGCTATTTCGCCTCCCGAAATGGCTGAAAAGGTGCTGGATGAGGCTAAAAGGGCCTTTGAGGACAAGATGGGGCATAGGGTTACATTAACTGTTAGCTATGTGGTGGAAAATGGTGAAAGGTTTAGAGAGACTTATGGAGAAGTTTGGAGAAGAGCCCAGGAGAATATGCGCCTGAAAAAAAGCCAGAGAATCCTCATACCCAAGATTGAGATCGATGAGAGCAAGGATGTTTGCGACATTTGTGGTAAAGCTGTGGCAGCTAATGCTGATGAGTTTAGGCTTTTGCCAATAGATGCTTCTCCGAGACCTGAACGGTTATGCGAGTTCTGTTATAATTTAAGGGAGGAGGGTAAGGGTGTATGGTTAGATGATTTAGTACAGAAAACAAATTTTGTTGCATGTGTTCGTATGGATGGAGATAATGTTGGCAGATTTCTATCTGGAGAAACTTTTAAGAGACAAAATAAGGCAAGTACCCCATCGAGAATTTCCACCCTCAGCGACTTATTAAACGACGTTTGTAAAGAGTTTAATGGATTGGTGAATTCTTTCGATGGAAAGCTTATTTTTGCTGGAGGCGACGACGTTTTAGCCTTCTTACCCGGCGAAAGGGGGCTTGAAGCTGCTTACGCCGTGGCTTCAAGGTTTAGGGAGATGATGGCTGGGAAATGCACGATGTCAGCTGGTGTTGCAATATTCCACTATAAATTGCCTGTTTATGTGGGTTTAGAATCCGCGGGTTATTTACTTTCCAAGGCGAAGGATGATGGTAGGGATAGAGTTGCATTTGCCGTTATAGGCGGTTCAGACGTTACCTTAAGCGAGCTTACTAAAGTAAAGTCTTGGAAATGGAGTGAGCTTGAGACCATTATGGAGATTACAAAGTTTATGCAGCGCAGCGATGTTGCCTCATCTCAGTTGAGGAAGATTGCAGGCATTTTAGCTAATGATTTAAAACGAAACTTAGGAACATATAGAACTGAAGCCTTTGTTAAGTATCAGATGGGTCGGGGTGAGATTGAGTGGAGTTTCGGAGAGAAAATATTATCTTATATAAGGGTGGGATTCCTTCTTGAAGCTTTCTTCGTCTATAACTTGTTTAAAGGCGATTAGGCATGTCGGAAGAAAAAACTTTCATGCGAGATGGTGAGGGTCTGGCAAGGATAGCCGTTGAATCTGGAATGGCTTTTAAGCAGCTTCAAGAAATCTATAGAATGACTAAGACGAGACCGCCAACATATCTTGAGGCCTACATTAAAAGACAGATGAGTAGGGAATCTGTGAGGGGTTTCATGGCTTTCGCGAGGATACTTGAACTCCTTAGCAAATACAAAAATAATCCAGCCTTTTTGGCGAAGGTTTTGATGTACGCAGTAATGCTCTTTGAATATTATAGGAGAGAGCCATTAATAAAGCGTAGAATTGCTGCGGAGCCAGTGATAAAGCAGATTGTCGAAGCAAGAAACATGAGTTTAGAAAATCTTTCTCTAGAGCTTTATGGGCGCAACATGGACATCAACGTGAAAGTTCATAGTCTATCAATGAACCCGAAGGCTTTGTCTGATGAGATCATAAATGCTTTAAAGCGTATGGAGGAATTCTCAAGTCTAAATTTGAAAGTTTGGATTGAACAAAGGTAATGGAGGTGAGAATTGTTGGTGTTTGAAAAGCTGGAAAAAAGAATGATAATTTCAGGAGTTCTGGAGGCCGTTACGCCACTGCATATAGGTTCAGGAAGGCCGGAGGTGGAGATAGGAGGAGTTGAGCTACCGGTGCTTACGGATCCTGAGGGGCGCCCATACATTCCAGGGTCTTCACTGAAGGGACGGGTGAGGACAGAGGCTGAAAAGATTGCGCGCCAGAAAGGCATGTATATCTGCAAACCGCCAAACGTTAAGGACATGTGTGGCTCACTAAAGAGAAGCTTTGATGAATTCTGCATCTGCTGTAGGATTTTCGGAACAGCTGGCGACCTCTCAGTTGCCAGCAAAGTGAAGTTTAGAGACGCCTATCCCCTATCTAAAGTTGAAATGTTGCTGGAGAGAACAGGGATTGCGATTGATAGGGAAAAAGGAACCGTTGCCAAAGGGGCTCTTTACACCATACAGGCGGTTCCAGCAGGAGTTAAGTTTGGTTTAGAAATCGTCTGCGAGAACGTGTCTGAAGATGAGCTCAAGCTGTTGAAGGCTGCTTTGAAGTCCGTTGAAGATTCTGCTTTAGGCGGTTCTTCTAGTAGAGGTTTTGGCAAGGTGCGGATTAGCATAGACAGGGTTTGCATAAGGACCGCAAGTTACTATCTAGGTGAGGAAGAAGAAAAAGTGCTTGAAGGTGAGGAGCTGAAGCGCTGGCTGATGGACATTTAGAGGCGCAGGCTAATGGCTGTTTTCTGCTATAGGCTTTCAGGAGTAGTTAAGGCTGCCACGCCACTGCATATAGGGTTGGGGACTAGGGTAGGCGTTATTAAACGCTCCCGTCCATATATTCCTGGATCAGTCCTCCGCGGAGCAGTAGGCGTAGCCCTGATCAAGGCTGCATGCAAGCGGGATAAGCCGCTAATTGAGCATGAGAAGTGCGAGTTCTTTAACGAATGCCCATACACAAGGCTTTTCGGGGAAGAGTTCGGCAAAACTTCTAAGACATTCTTCCGCTACGCCTATCCCCTTCACTATAGCTGCGGAGGCCTCTTTAGGCCTGCGCCAAAAACACTCCACCAGTGCAGTAATCTACAATGTAGGAAGGTTGTTGATTCATTTGCTCCGCCCAGCACATGTGAGTGCGAAGGCTCCATTAAGCCATACCAAGGCTTCCGCTGTGAGGTGTGCGGACAATTAGAGAGATTTCCAGTGGGCACTTCAAGAATCACATTAACGGCTGTTGATAGGGAGAAATATTCAGCTGCAAGTGTTGGCGATGTTAGAGGGGAGACCGCTGGAACACTTCACACACTTGAACTTATTAATCCTGGAAGCCGCTTCCACATTGAAGTTATAGTTGATGGTAACTTTGAGAGTGAAGCACGTATGCTAAAAAGCCTTATGGAGCGAGCACTTCCCGATGAGGGCGTGGGAGGGTCAAAATCCAGAGGTCTAGGCAAACTAACCGTTGAACAGCTTAAACTTGAAACAGTCTCCGCATCAGATCTTGAAAAGCGCGCAGGCGCCATCGATGCCAAGCGCTTCAGAATACGTCTGGCTTCTCCGCTCATTTTAGACGGGAAAACCTTAGACCCTTCGAGTCTACTTGAAGCTGCGCGAAGAGCTTATTCTTGGGCCTTTCATGAAGGCAAACCCTCCCTACCGAGAGTTGAGCTGAAACACTGGGCTGTAGCTGGTGAGCTTTTCAGCGGTTGGAGGCTTAAAGAGAATAAACGCCGCGGACCTGAAGCCGCTACAGCAGCTGGCTCAGTATTCCAATTTGAGTGCAGCGAAGACAGCGAAGAGTTAGCTTTGGCTCTGGCAGCTTTAGAGTATTATGCTGTAGGCGCGTACAAACCGCATGGGTGTGGCCAAATCATTGTGGAAAAAGCTTTAGGAGGTGTCCCAACAAGTTTTTCATTTCCAGTTTGGTAGTTCATGAGTCGGCTGGAATATTATGGACATCTTAAGGACGTTTCCAGCCGATGATGTAGGCCTCTGAGGTATCAAAACTTTCACTTCGGCTATTCAACATTGACAGACTACATTTCACTGACAGCCGAAAAGACTGATTGGAGAAAGTCACGTTAAAAGCGCTAAAGGAGCAAAAAAGCCATAAAAGGGATCGGTTTCAATGACTCAAAAGGACGAGAAGACTGCAACGGTAAAATCCCTGCGGCGTTGGGGGAGTGAAAATTGTTTCAATGACTCGATAGGACGAGAAAACCGCAACTTTAAGACGAATCTCCCCGGGTTTTTCTTTTTTTCAGGTATCCAGTTTCAATGACTCCGAAGGACGAGAAGACTGCAACACGCATTAAGAGACCTGGTTCCATTCCCTTTATCGTTACTTGAGTTTCAATGACTCAATAGGATGAGAAAACCGCAAGAAAATTTTGAGAGCTGCTTTTAGGTCAGTTTTCACATTCTAGTTTCAATGACTCATTAAGACGAGAAGACTGCAACCGCAACACTCTTCAATTTGATGTTTACCATGGAGGAGTTATCCGAATTTCATAAGAGAATTGAAAGTGGAACGAATAATTACTAAAACAGAATAAATATCATAGTGGTAAGGCTTCATTTTGAAGGTGCAGAACTATGCCATTTAACTAAAGTTCGCTGAATTTAGAACTTTAGCGAACTTGTTCGCCGATAATGCTAGAAAGGTACTAGAGATTCTTCTATTAGGGAACTGAAATGAGCAAATACGTCTATCAAATCGAGTTCAATGATGAAAAAATTAAGATCAATCAAATTCTAACAGCTCTCGCTAAAATAGCCAGAGAAATGGATCTAACCCATAGAAAGCTGATGTCTGAGCTAAAGTGGTCCTCTAAAGGCTCCATAATCCCTCCAAAGTTTAATGATGATAAGCCCATCTTTGAAATGAACGTTCCAGACGAATTAACACAGGATATAGGTGTTTCAAATGAAGCCCTGCGAATACAGCCAATCAACGATAAGATAATACAGGTGGCTATAACTGATGCAAGCTTACCACCAAAGAAATGTGAAGAGTTAGCCATTAAATTCGCACAACAATTATACAAGAAAATCACCGGGAAATCCATTAGAAGAGAGCACATTTTACTGAATAAAATTGCAAGCCTAGAGGTAAACATATGCGAACACTGTCTAAAAGCCCTTGAAGACCTACCCTACAGATGTCGATACTGCGGTAGAACATTTTGCTACGATCACCGTACGCCGGAAGCACATGGATGCCAATTAAGTGAAAAACTGAGACTCCCGGAAAATTCCCCGGGAGGACATAGGAAAATAGGAAAATGCGAGAAAAATGCTCGTCCAGAAATAATTGTACGAAAAATTCCATGTGGGTGAAACAAAAGCTATGCATTAAGCCATTTTGAGGCGATAAGGTTGTCGCATGAACTAAGCCCTGAAAGATGGGAGCGAAAAGCACTTATAACTGGGGGATTAGCAGGTTTAACCTTAATTTTACTAACAAATATTCTTCCAACCTTCGCCTTCCTAACCGATATTTTCGCTGTAATAAACATTTTACTGTTTATGTGCATCCTATTTAGCCCCTTACTTTTGATATACGGGTTTTTCGAAGGCTCAAAGCTATCAAAGGCTATTGGAATAATCATCTACATTTCATCCGCTTTACTCATAGGGTTTATGATAGCAAACCTGGCTTGCGGCGACAAATATTATTCCGGACTTATAGTGATGCCTAATGAAGTATCAGCAGGCGTTATCACCGCAATCGCTACAATACTTTTAATACCACTGATCAACATATTCTCTTCAATACCCATAGCAACATGGCTAGGTTCCCTCATTTATTGGAAAATATACCAAAATTCGCTTTTTTACAAGGCTATAATAGGTTCCCCATTATTCATTATTCCCCTCTTCATAGTATTGAGTTGTGAAATTTCAAGAATCGCCATTTCCCGTAAAAGCATTGTCTACATCTTTGATAAAACGAGTGGAACATTAACACAGCAACGGTCTCCGAAAGTTAGAGTTCAGGCAGCAAAAATGCTATCTGCCATTATAATTTTCCTAATTTTAGGCTTGATCATAGCTGGAGCTTTCGGGATTTGGAATGAGCTAGAGGAGACCAATGTCAGCTGTATAAATGACTTCCATCTTTCCGCATACTCATATTACTCAGATACGTATTATTGCTACCTAGAGACTTCATTCAGCCTAATAGACGTTAGAGGCAGATCAATTGCCTCTACAGGAACTGGTGAACTCTCAATATTCAATAAGAGCGATTCACTAATATTCACTGAAAAATTTGCCTTTCAGAAAGAGTCTTTTACATACAACGAAGTCGATAAAAAATGGGTCTGCAAGTGCCGCATTCCAGGCGAAAAGTTATTCTCCCTGATCACCTACGGGAATAAATCTATAACAGTTTTTCCACGTCTCATTAGTGCGATAAATTCCGGATACGCCGTCCTAAAAATCAATCTAACTAATGGAAAGAGAATTCCAATACACATAGCCTCATTAGAAGGATTATTGAACATCGATAAGCTTATACGTTATCATTTCCGAAATGATGTGGCGCTTCTTCAAGCGGAACTTGACAAGCAATGGCCCTTTAAGGCGAAAATAACAGAATATTTCAGAATGGGAAATTACTGTTGGATGCTTGTTGAAAGTACCGAAGGGGGAATCATAATCTCTCCACATAAAATATACAAGTATTATATCCTTCAAAGCACAAACGGTGGATACGGATGGAATATAACATGGAAAAGCGACGACCCCTATCACTTTCACATAGAAATTTTTTACAATGGATCCTTCAGCGAAGTACGTATATCAACACCATACGCAACGTTCGTAACATTAGATGAAGGAAAAATCTGGCATAAGTACTAGAATTTAAAAAGCGTAAAATGAAAGGAGAATGAAGCATTAGAATTAATTGGTCAAAGAATCATTGTTGCTGTTGACAATTAAATGGTCAATAAACTATTCTCCTTTTCCGAAACTCTTCAAAGGCGCGTCTTTCTTCAACCCTCTCTTCAGACTCAACGTAAAAAACTCCTCCAATCTCCTCCAGCAACTTCTCCTTTGAGATAAGCCACTTCAACTTCTTCTTCGGCTCATAAACATAGATCAATGGAACTTTAAATTGAGTTGCCAGTTCGTAGAAGGCTATGCCAGCTGGCCTAGGTCCTGATGTTAAGTCCATTATTAGAATATAATTCCTCATTAAATCACATATCATAGGCTTAATAAACTCCTCAACTTTGTCGATGTCATTGAGTTCTTCTTCACTCCTTGTTTCCCAGCTAATTTTAAGGTCTGGGCTAATGCCACCCTCCCACTCTCCGACCACCTTATTAGAAGTTAAAACAACTATTTTCTCAGGTTTAACCCCAACATTTGGGTCAGATTTGAGCAGTTCAATAGCAGTTTCAGTTTCTGAAACTGGATACTTTCTCTCCCCCAAAAGGCCGAGGTAGGCGAAAGGGACATTTGGCGTATTCGCAAGCCAACATAATGGCGTTTTATACTTGAGACGAATGGGGCCCCTACGCTCCTTCACAATAAAGTTGTATCTCTCTAAAACTAGTATATTATTCTCCACTGTTGATTTCTTATATTTGCCATCCGGAAAGAGTCTCTTCAAACTTTCATCCTCAAATACATGGAGCTCCTCACCACTTTTCAAAAGATGCCATAAAATTTTCCTTGCAAGAGGCCTTGAACCTGGACCCTTTTTTTGTAAGGCGCTGTAATCTGGGAGGGTGCATTCAGACATGACCTATCATGTATTTAATTAAAAAAACAATATTTTTAACTTTAAAGTTCAGTGAAAAATCAAATTTCATGAACAAATCCAACATAAAAGTCAAGTAGTTTCTGAAGCTATTTCAACAATGGCGGGCAATTTAATGAAGCAACATCACTATAATGCATGGCGAAACGAATGCGCTCACTCAATAGTATACTCTGAAGGAGGGCACATTATAAGAAAGGAGGTAGAAGCTTAAAATGCTCATACTCATAGGATTACTTTTTATACTCTTCCTCCTTATTGACTTCTATATTTTTTACGTCATTTACTTCGTTCTGAGGACGTTTTGGCGTATAATGAGATCAGTATATCATGAAATAAGGCGAAGGCTGAAAGGGCCGTCCCTGCTTCGCTACGATAAAGATACAAACAGCTTGGAGGTGTTAAAATGAGCTATAGAAAGTGAGTTTCAAGTAATGGTATGGGAAGACTACGCATCTACGGTGATGAGGTGCGCTGCAGGTTTGATAAGATAAGCGGTTCAATGGCCTTCAAAGAGGATAACGTTATGATAGAAGGGGCGGCCCTTTAACCGCGTAATTTTCCGCAATAATCTTTGTGATTTCAAGCAAAATCGCAATTATTGGCTTTTTTACCGTTCCCCACTCATTCTTGTCCTCTATTATTTTGGGGTTTTGAAGCCTATTCCAAACCTTATCTCTAATGCTTGCGGGCACTTTTACAATCCTTTCAGGGGCAGGTTGATTAACTGGTTTTATTGCTATTCCCTGCATGACTTTTCGCCACTCCACGTTCGGAGAAACAGCACGAATTAAAACATCCAATCTACTCGTCTTCGTCAACACGCAAACTTTTTGTGTTCAACTCGCTGAGATCGTTTCCCAAAGACAGTTGCGTAAGAACCTCAAAAATATTACCCTCCACGTCCCCAAGCTTAACAGTTTTACATCTCTTAAAATAGTATTCCAACCTCTTAAGTGCCCCATCAATCGAGATTGCGGTTAGCAAGTCGATAAGCGCATCCACAATTTGCGCGCGCATTATTGCATGAATGAAGTCGAGGGGATTAAAAATGGATCCATTTTGCTTATACGCTAATACTAAGAATTTTTAGGTTATGCCTAGTAAAGACTCCTCTAAAAGCTTAAAGAGTTCAGCTCTTTCGTGAGGTTGCGGATTTGGCGGAGCATAAATCTGGCCGCCTCCCCAATCAGTAACTCTGAAGGACAATTTTCCTTCTATGCTTCTAAATTTGCGAAACATAAAACCAAGCGATTTAATGCTTTCTGATGTCTCAAGTACGTTTTCAAGTCCAGGGATATTTTCAAGTCCTAAACCCTTTAACATGATTTGTCTAAGAATTCCGCCTCCCCAAGACGCTTTTCTTATATCAACTATTGTCAACGTCCCTCCGAGCTGTTTTACTTTTGCTTTTAAGTTGAGAAAATCTTGTTTAGAAAGTGGAAAGGGCACTATTTGCAAAGGGTCTCCGAAGACAGCAAATGAGAGAAACGCAACTCCAACGCGAGCTGCAATTCTGGGAAAACCAAAAGAGATAACTAGAGCGCCTTTTTTGCTTTGCCAAAACTCGAGGGGTCTCTGTACATCAACTAATGTTGGACCGTGCCGTTCCAGGTAATAACAATCAAAGAGAAAGCATCTGTATTCCCCAATTTCTCCCGTAAATCTTAGCGTACCTTGCTTTACAACTTTGGCTAACTCTCTAAGCGCCGATGACCTTGGCGCGTTCCAAAATTCGTCTAACGTGTACGTATCTTTAACTAAAACTGGTTCCCTATCTATTGGTTGCGTATAGATGATGAAGTCTAACATATATCTACCACATGTGCACTTTGTGTTCTACAAAGGTAATCAAAGTCAACATGACCGGCATTTAAAAATGTTCGAAAGGAGAGTAAAATAACAAGTTTTCCCTGCGCCCTCGAACAAGCGACGTATGTTTGAGCTCTCAGCTGTGGTTCATCTAAGAAGCCAATAAATCTGTTTGGATTGTTCCTTACAAATGAAACGATAACACAAGGGTACTCCCTACCTTGCGCTCTAAAAATTGTAGAACACCTTTCTTGTAATAGAGGGGGAAGTCTACGAGCGATTTCGATAACTTGGGCTGAGTAAGGGGAAAGGATCATTGGGAAAAGAGGCTCCCCATTTACTTTTTTATAAGCCTCATAGAAAGCCTCCGCAATAGTTACAGCCAAATTTGCTTCGGCAGTATTCTTTAATGATCCCTTGTAGCTTACTTCTTCATATCCATTCAAGTTATCAGTATTTACGATGACAAATGGATAATTTGGGTCAAGTATTTCTCGTAAAGTGGAATCAGATATGATGCCCTCATCATACAAATATCCAAACTCGGGATGTGTCAAATTTCTATTTTGGACATTAGGAGATGTCTGTATGTCAAAGGTACCTAAAGCTCTTCTAAGCGAATTTACAGCTGCACAAATATCACTGTGCATTCTGTGTTGGAAAATCAAGCTAAATGGTTCATAATCTGATTTTCTCCCGATAATATAAGAGCATATATTTTGGTAAAGTATAGGTTGAGTAGAGACCATTGGTAATTGTTTTGGATCCCCAAGTAATGCATAGCAGTCTGGACTCAGGTGCTTCACTCTCTCTATCGTAGCGAAAAACATAGGGACATTTACCTGGCTGAACTCGTCTATTAATACTCTTGTACCTTTTCTTCTAAGTTGTGACGCTTTCCCCGCACGATGTAATGTACAAAGAAGAACAGGACATTCGTCCAGCATCCTCCTTTCTCGACCACTTAAATCTTCTAAGTCACTGAAACCAAATACACCAGGTCCACGTTCACGAGGATTTGCGGGAATCCTTATAGCTTGGTGCTCTGAAAACCCGAGCCTGTTAAGAATTTTTAACGCACAATCAGCGGCAAAATTGGTGTAGCACATATATAATACTTGTTCTCGTGGATTTTCAAGCAGATATCGCGCAATTGCAACAGCAGCGACTGTCGTTTTCCCTGTTCCGGGTGGTCCGTCTATTATGGGGAGAACGAATGAGTTTTCGCCTGCAGAATCCCATCGATTAAGAATCGCGTTTACAGCCGTTTTTTGGTTATCATCAAAGGTCGACCACAGCCTTTGTACGTTATTCTCAATAATCTCTCTATTGGCGAGCATTATCTGCGTCTCTCCGTAAATAATCTACCCCAAATATAGTTTCTAGCATTCGTATTGTTGGATTACTATTTGCTTTGTCATCTCTCTCTAATCCCCAGTTCTCAAGTGAAAAAAGGTCACGCTGAAGCCATTCCGTTAAAAACCATGGCTGATCTACATATGTTGTTATTTCTGGGTCTGTTTGTACTATTAATGCAGTACTTGAAACGGGTACTCTAACATTTGCAGTATTTATTAATACCTTGTTCTCACCAGATTGTTCTACAAAATTACCTTTCAACTTTATACCTACAAAGAATGAGCCGAAAACAATGTAATAACCACCTAATTCTCCTGACGCTCTTTGAGCAAGGAAGCGGTCCATTTGTTCGGGTTCCAATTCTATTTCAAGGTTTCCATTTTGATATGAAAGAATCTTTCCAGATGTTATCAGTCCCAACTCTTCGAGAGCGGGCTTATCGAGCATTGTAAGTTGATACCTAAAAAGATGTTTGGACCATATCAGCTCATAAGCTAAAAGGACATACATTCTTCTCAGCTCATTTCGCATTTCGTCTCTTACAGTCCTGAATGGTCTAGGTCTTCTCTTTCCATAACAAGACCACCGAAGCCCACAATCTTCAATTCTATTGTGAAAGGTGCATTCTCTCATATCATATGCTTCGTGAATACCTCTTCTTTCAAAAAGTATGTCATGGATCCAAGCGTAAGCCCTATGTGTTAACCTTTCAAACTCTGGCCTATTTGTATCAACTTGAAAGTCTCTATACGGTGTTTCGATATATAAGGTAAAATTTTTGAAATTAACGTTTCTCCAAATTTCAGGATATTTCTCGCTATTAATCGAGCAAAGAGTTTTCCATAAAAGCCATAACTGAAAATCCTTTAATCTAGGAGGAGACTTATCATCAGGTCTTCCCATCGTTGTGCGTTCAATAAGTCTTCTGTTCTCTATGTCTACTTCGTCTATTTTGCCCATAAGAGGATATGTACGTTCACCACTCTCGAACAGAAACGGAACATAAGGATTAGCTACGCTTACTTCAAAAAACACATTTGCATTTGTAGGTATTGAAGAAATTTCATCTAACTTTCTTCTACACCATGGTTCAATGTAATATTGCCAACAATGCATTCTTCTTTTTTCTTCTTCGTGTCTGGCGAAGTTTTCGAATATGTACCTTATTTGCGGTACATCCCGGACCCTTCTTCCTGCAGCAATCTCAGACTTTAAATGAGCTATAAACTCATGGAATAGTTTTCCCATACCAATCTCGCCACCAGTCCCTTCAATAAGAGCATTATCTCTTCCATGCAGAATATTATGAACTGCCGCGACCGGACAATGTGCGGCATTCATAACATCGGTAACTGTCGGAAAAGGGTCAAAATCGGGTGTTCCAATTTTATATACATTTTCAATAAGAGTACTATAGTCAGGTCGCCTCCATCTTGGGAGCGGTCTCTCATCGCTCATAATACTCACCAAGGCAGACGAATAATAAAATTCCAACATGCTATTGGATAAATTCTACCTACTTTATCTTTTTCGCTCGTTATATTTTCCACAGCTTTAACCGTATCAAAGATTTCAGTTCTAATAGTTCCGCTGACCTCTCCAATAATCTGCTCAAGCACCCCCCAAACATGCCTTTGGATATAAACCATACTTTCAGCATACAATATATCCTTAATTTTGGAATCGGCGAACCATAGAAGACCTAATGTTATTACTACATTTTTATTGAGAAGACTTGCTACAATATCCCATTTTAAAATTCTTGCAACCTTATCAACGTTGAAGTTTACAAGCACTCCTTCTTCTATGAAAGAAAGTTTGTTCAGCCCGAACAAAACGTCATTTTCGTTCCACCATCTCTTTACAACTGAGAGTGAAAGAGCCCCTGATGCTTTTCTAGCCAAAGGCACCCATTCGTCAGCAGAAAACCCCTCTTGTAATATTCTATCAATAACTACAGGAAAGCTAGAAGTATATAGCATGCGCTTCCATCCGAGAAAGGTTGCTGCTGGCTGAAAAACAGGATTGTTAATTGTTTGTATAATTTCATTCAGAATTTGTGTCGCTCTAACCATCTCTTGATGAACATCTGCTAACCATTTGCCCTCCTCATCTAACTTTTCTATAACTTCACTCGGCAAAGGATGAAAAGCAACACGTACCTTGTTGTTTTCTATTTCACAAAGCCCTATCTCAATTAATTTTTGTATATTATTTTTGGGTGCTTCAGTCCACCCAGCATTTCTCGGATCTATTCCTTTTTCAACATCATTCACAAATAGCCCAAGCAGCTCCTTCAGCATTCTATATTCGCTCATTTTTATTTCTCCTCTTTTTCCACAACTCTCTATCGTAAGCGTTCAATTTCAGCATATTTTCACGGAACTCTTCTGGGTTTCTACCAAACATTTTAAGGAATCCATCTCTTCCCTTTTTAATGATGCCATTTTTATAAAAAAATACTAGGACCAACTTTATTCCGCGAAGTATATTTTTATCCCATAATGGAGAAACCCAATTTGGCTTGATACTGTTGATTGGTCTATATTTCATTGGGTAAACAGCCACTCCGAGCTTGTTCAATTCATTTATTCGATAATAGAAGTATTCAGGTGTATCATACTTTTCCGGCGAATTGTAAAGAACATACACTCTTATATCATGAAAGCCATATCTTTTTGCTATTTGAATAGCCTTTTGGATATAACCGTCCTGTGACGGATTGTCAAAAGCAAACCTTATAGGTTGAATCTTCGTTTGCGACAAAAGTTTAGCAATCTGTGAGTCAAAAATTCTGCAATCAAGACCTTGGTTAAAGTCGAAAGGCTTCCCTATAATTTTCAATTTCTTAATATCTCGCTGCAGATTCGGAGAGCAGAGCCAATTATTGTCCCAGAAAATAATTTTTCTGGATGTTGGGTTAATATCTTTCTCCCAATTTTCACGCACAATATAGCGAGGCTCTATTATTGGAACCACACAATATTTGCATTTCCTAGTACATCCACGTGTAGTAAATGTTATAGAATATGGAAAATCAGGAAAAAGAGAATAATCGGGTGGGTATTTTTCCGCCTCTTCTAAAAGTCCAATATGAGGTTTTATACCAGTATCTTTTTCAATCATTTCATGAAGAAGTGTAGCGAGTACTCCCCCTACTTTGATTTCCGCGTTGGGATATAATGCCTTAAACTTTAGAATACACTGCACTACTTGAGCGTAATGATAAGTAAAAAGGGACGTAATGTAGATAATATCGTAGTTATTTTTTAACTTAGGATTTTTGTGTCCAAAGTAACATGTTTCTCCTTCTTTGTAAAAATCAACATCATCACCTTTCTGTTTATGCATGGTAGAAATTCTCATAAGGGCTAATGGTGGATACATACTTTTATATCCAGGTTCGACTAATAGTACGTCCATCGGAGTTATCCTACATTCTGGTTATATTCTTAACAAGTCCTCTGGCTCTTTAACCTTTTTTAACCCTATAATAATTAGTCTACGTAAGACTTCTGCTTCCTTTAACCCAGACTTTTCAATAAGTGCTCTTACTTGCCTTTCAGTTTCTTCATCTAATCTTGTGGACCACGTTTTCTTATCCATGATTTATCTGTACAATCATTGTCTTGTTATGCTTATAAATCTTATTTAAAGCGAAACGCTTATATAAGCGTTTGTCTTATTATTTGACAAACGAGACAAATAAGTGAAATTAGATGATTGACACACAAATTGAAGATAAAGAATTGAATAGTTTAAATGGTTTAGGTAGTCTCCAGAGCATGCTCGACAGCATTTGTGTCGAAATTTCAAAGCGCTTTAACCTGTATAGTGAAGGGGGGAGACTTCGTAAAGCTACAATTATTGACGTGCTATCCAAGTTTACATGTCTTGCATGTGTATACCGAAAGCTTTCAACGAAACCATTACCCAACGGTGTTGACGCAGTGTATAGAGAATGTCATAAGTTGGCAGTAAATATTTTGGTAGAGAGACTTTATTGGCTCCTAAAAGAAATGGGCTACACTGTTGCAATTTCCACAGAAACGGAACTTGAATATGCTAAAGCAGACATCGTCATTGCAATAACAAAAGTCGGGGTAAGCCTAAAACATAAAACCGAGGAACTCATCATTGAAGTAAAAACTGGAAATTCTTTGTCCTTTTCTCAGCTCTTTCGATACATCCTATGTGGGAAAAATGGTTCTATTATCATTTGGAGGATAAGGAGACGTCAAATCTTGGTTTTCGACATCGACAGCCTTAAACCACTCTTGGCCGAATTCGCAGCTATGATTTATCTACGAGGAAAGAGGCTTTTGTCATGCTCACCCTTAATTTGCAATCATCAGTTAAAGAAAGAATACTGTCCAACACAGGAAGACCTTCAAATCGCAATTCAAGAATTTTCAAAAGGTTTGCTGGAAACGTTACCTTCCATAATTATCACTGTACTTCAGAGATTGGGATTACAAAATTGGGAGGAGAAGATTCTTGACATTAAGCAAGCGTGAAATGAAAAGTCTCGAACTACTTATGAACAATAATGTTACACAAGTAGACCAGACAACTTTTATTGTCAATTCCCAGCATACTCCAAGTAAGTCTTACAAAGTAGCATGGAATAGAAAGAAGTGGATTTGCAACTGCGATGACTATTTAAAACATAAGAAAACTTGCAAGCACATCCATGCTGTCCGATATTACCTATTACTTCAGAGTATAACATCTGCAGTAAAGCACATTTACGAAGAACCCCATTGTCCTAAATGCAAATCAAAAGAGTTTATAATTAAACGTGGATACCGGTATAATAAAAGCGGTCCAGTCCAAAGGTATTACTGTAAAAAATGTATGGTGAAATTTACATACAGAACAACTTTCAAGAGCATGAAAAACAAGGTTGAAGCAATCGTATCAGCATTAGATCTCTATTTCAGAGGTGTAAGCCTCAGACAACTTGCCGAACATCTAGAGCTAACGTATGGAATAAAAGTCAGCCATGGAACAATCTACAACTGGATTAAAAGATACGTTCAATTAGTAAACAAATACATCAACAGGTTAAAGGCAAACTCTTCAGAAAGATGGCATATGGATGACACTTTAATTAAAGTGTCTGGGCGTCATATGGTAGTTTGGGCACTTCTAGATAGCGAGACAAGATTCCTTTTAGCTTTGCACGTCAGCGGCAAACGAGGAGCTGAAGAAGCCCAGACACTAATTAAAGAGGGAATAAAAACAGCTAAAAACGAACCCTCAGAACTTGTCTCCGATGGCTTATCAGCCTTTGAAGTGGCTGTGCAAGAAGAGTTTAATAAAAAACCAGACAAAAAAGTGATTCATATTAAAGGACCATTAACTATAGGCTTCAATAACAAAATGGAAAGATTCCACGGAATCTTAAAAAACAGGGTTAAAACAATGTGTCGTTTACAAAGCGAGGAGACAGCTAAAACTTTTGCAAAAGGCTTTGAAATATATTATAACTTCATAAAGAGGCATAAGGCCTTAAACGGGAAAACACCAGCCGTAGCTGCTGGACTGACAGAACACAACGAGGGCTGGTTAGACCTTATTCTGAAAGCCGATGAACATAACGTATAAATTCGCCCCAACATTTAAAAGGTGGAGCTATTCCGGCTTTTGCTGCGGGCGTTGTATCTAACGCGCTATGAGGATGTAAGAAGTTATAATAAATGCGAAGCAATTCTACAAAGCATTGGAGGTTTTCAATAGATCGGAATCTTCCACGTTTTTTGACGCCCTTTCTGCGAATGAAGCTATGTAAGCTTTCGATCAAGTTAATATGCCCAAAATCCTCCTTTTTAGATGCCGAATCTATATAGATAAATGGATAAGCGCTGCGGATTCCTTTAATATGTCCTTCATAACCATCACACCGAACTTTGATAGGTGCATACTTTGCACGTTTCACAGCCATTATAAAAGCTTTATTTGATTCTTCAGCAGAGCGATTGTTGGAAATATTTGCAGAGAGCCAATAACGTGAATCCACAGCCAAGACATTCGTAATCCAGATAAACCTTGATTTTTTTCCTTTAGTGTTGCTGTTATCTTTTGGAAATATTTGAGGAGTATCATCAATTTGCCACTCCTTGGACTCCAGCTTGTGCCTTAGTTTAACTTCAAACTCCAAGAATTTCTCAAGATATTTCTTAATAACATTCATGATGGTCTGACGTGAAATATTAATCGAATAAGTCTTTGCTATTGAGTCGGCAATATCACCTGGGGTTGAACCTTTAACAGCTAAATCAAAGATAAACTCGATAATCTTCAGAGGAAAGTGTCCATGAATACTTTGCGAAAATTTATGACCACAGATTTTACAACAAAATCTCCTCACTGGTCCCTTCCGCTTATTCTTACGCCATCCTTTCAATATGACCTTTTCACTTTTACATTTCGGGCAACGGATTAAAAAATAGTCAATCCTAAACTGACCAATATCAACATTACAAGTTTCTACTTCAAGAAAATCAGTAAGCCGTTTAAGCTCAAACTTCCGACCCAAAGTCCACAACCATAACAATCAAGCCCCGAAATTTTACAAAAATCATGATACCTCATCTGGGGTCTCGTTTTTTAACAAAATCTCAAAAAGTTAATAAAGACCCGAATATTAGACCCAACCATGCAGGGTCGAGGTTAGTTGTCGGGGCTTGCTTCTTGTGTTCATTTTTCGGGTCTTCTTCGTTATGATTTGTTTTTGTAAAATTTCGGGACTTTCGTTTTATTTCGGTTTCTAATGGGTTCGTTAGCTCGGTGAGTTCATTTGAATTTCCTTTTAAGGCTCTTATGAGTAAAGGCTTTTCATGTTTGTCTGTTTTCAGTAATGATAGCTTTGTGCCTCTCGGGATGTCTTGCAAGGTCTGCATTAGTATTTGGGCTTCCGGCGAGTTTCTGGGAAATGATAAGTATAATGTTTTTTGCGTGGTTAATATTAACGTTATGTCATTCTCACTTATTTTTAAGTCCTCGTATTTTCCGATTGCTTCTTCCCACGGTTGGAGTTGAGTTTCTTGGCAGGTCCAGAATACCCATCCCTTGCTTGTTTTTGCCCCTTTTATTCTTCCCTCGACCATTAGTTCTAGGCAGTGGTTTAACGCTGTATTCCAGTGCCCTATGCCGCATGCCATCCGAATGTTTTCTACATCAAGTGGCTCATTGGCTTTTGAGAGAAGTTCTATAATTTTTTGATCATAATTTTTAATTTTTCAGTCCCTCCTTATGTTTTTCTTCAACTTTAAATAAGCAATTCCTGCTTGTATAGGATGATGAATAAACCGAGCAGTATAATTGTAGTTTAATTGGGATGGAGATGGCTAAGTCTAAAAACCGTAAAGAGAAAATCTTGATGACACTTATGGAACACCTCGGAGGCTTGCGATACGGGGAGCTCATGGATATTGCGTCTAAAAAGAATATTGGCTCTAAAGCCACTTTGAACAAGCTGGTGAAAGAGCTCTGTGAAGAGGGGTTAGTTGTTCGTAACGAATTAGGTCGTTATGTGATCAACGTTGCAGAGGAGATGTTGAAACCTGTAAGAAAATGTTTTCTTGAGATCCCAAAACAAGTAGAGGACTTTATAAATAATTTGTTTGTAGCATATGCGAGCGATAAAGGTGAAGGTGCTGCCGATGTATTTTTAAAGGTTGGTGCCAGATACGTAATTTATAAAACTAGGCTGATCATGCTTAATGTAAACATACTCTTCCCCTATCTTTTCGACGATCGGTTTAGCGAATTATACCATATTGGACTCAAGTGTGCTTTAGATTCACTTATTGGTTCGTTAGATAAACTAGCACAAAAATTTAAAGGAATTTCACTTAAGGAACTTCTGCTGGACAAGGAAGTGAGGGAAAAATACCTATTACCACATTTTGAAGAGCAAATGAGAAGACTTACGATAGAAATGAGGTTAGATATGGAAGAAATCGAAAAGATGATAAATCAACTAGATATTTCAGAAAGTTTAAAAATGCGTCTTAAAAAATATGTTTAAGTTTCGGTACATGAGCAAGCACCAAATCTTAAACTTGCCATTAAAAAAAGGAAAATATCGAATAAACGAAAGCCTTAAACAAACTCTGGTAATTTTAGATGTGATGGTTGGCGGATATTCCTACATTGTTGTGGAAGAAGTTATTAGTTAGCTTAATCTTGCTTAATAATAGAACCAGAAGTTTATTGAAGTAAGCGATAGGTGTACCAAATGTTTTTTTGTATCCGTTGACGAACATTCTCTCAGTGCTCATTTCATTAGTTAAATGTTGCATTGCTGTTGTGATTTTTGCTTCGGTATGTTTCGCAGACTAGAGGTTGAAGATATTTGAGCTCCAATTCAGATGAATATCTCCGGCTCGTATTGTTAGTGTTTTTCGCCTTTTCTGCGGGCAGGCTCCACGTATTATTCTTGAACATCGGATCTTATTTTATCGGCGCTCATTTGAATTCACTCGTATGGGCAAACGCTAAGATGGAAGCTTAAAAAGTTTTTCGCATAAAGTAAATTTTAAAGCAAATGCAGAATTGCTGACGGCAATATGTTATAGGAGCGGGCACCCAAATGCATCAAAATTATGAAAATGGAGCCATCAGGGGATATCGATCAGTGTTATTTTCATCTATTACGTAAGGTGTATCTCCTATTCCGTCGCTACCAGTTTCATTTTGAGAAGGCCCGCTGTACTCATCAATTCCGGTATAATTGCTCCAATAGTTTCCGCCAGAAGGATAGCCATCATCCCAAGTATTAGGTTGTGCCGGAGAGGTGTTCACTTGCTCGGGAACGTTTCCTATAAAGTTGTTATGGTAAATAACATTATTGTAGGCATATTCAAAAAGTATTCCAGCACGATTTGCCGTTATGTTATTTTCAATTATAATGTTGCTGGATGTAAAATAAAGGTAAATTCCAACAAGGTTGTTTGCTATATAATTTCTTGAAATAACATTGCATTCTGACTCTACGTGTATTCCCTCTAAATTATTTGTTACATTATTTTTACTGACAACGTTGCCATGACCACCTAAGTTTATGCCGCTTCTACTACTTCCGCTAATGACGTTTTCTAATATTGTGTTATTAGAACCGACTTTAATGCCGCAAAAGTTGTTAAGTATTTTATTCTTGATAATAATGTTGAAAGAGGAGGGTATATCGGCTCCAAATCCTCCATATGTACCTCCGTTTGCTACAATGTTGTTACATAAAATTGTATTCCAATAAGAATCGCTTAAAGTAACGCCATTCTCACTATTTGACTCAACATTATTCCAAGAAATTGTATTGTTAGAAGAGGAGTCGAGCCAAACGCCGTGAGCATTTCCCCTTATTTCACCTCCAGAAATTATGTTATTGGAAGAGTGAATTAGAGAGACGCCATGAAAGTTACTTCTTAGACTCAAGTCCTTCAGTGTTATATTTTGAGCGAAAGCTAATAGTACTCCTTGAATGTTATCGGTAAGACTTAATCCTTGTACCATCATGTTAGAGCAATTTATTAAGGCTAAGTATCCTATGCTTGGAAAAGTCTGGTGATTTATAACAAGACCACGTTTGTTTATAAAATAGTAAATCGGCTTATTATTGACCATGTTTGAAATATCAACGTCGTTAACAAAATCTGAAAGAGTCTCGCCCCACACTCCAAAGTTATACTTATTACGGACCATAATATTCCTTCGAAGAATATTCTCTTTGGAAAAGCTAAGGGATATGCCAACCTCATTTTCAGTAAGATTATTTTCCAAGACATCGTTTCTGTCAGATTTTTGAAAACATATTCCAGCATTCCTATTTGCTACAACTTTGTTTTTAATAATAGTATTATTAAATGAGCTAGAAAGGAGAATGCCATTAGAATTATTCAGCAGTACGTTATTTGAGATTATGCAGTTTTCAACGGAATCTAATTTGATTCCAGCATCTATTGCAGCTGCAAGGCCGCTATTCCGTATTGTTAAATTACCAATGAAGACATCATTGGCTGTTACTTTTATAACTACTCCTTTACGCTGCCCGTCAATAATAGTTCTATTCGCCCCCTCACCTATGAGTCTAACACTTTTATCTATTATCAAGTTCTCATAGTAGATGCCCTCTTTAACGAATATTGTTTCACCGGGAGTGGCAGCTTTAATCGCTTCTTGAATTGTTGGATAATCCTCTGGGACGACAATAGTTCCAGGCCGAATAAGAAATACGAACGTCAAAGTTACTATCAAAACGCCTATGAATAATAATGTGAGCATATTTCTAGAAGCAAATTTTCTTAACGACTCCATCCTCATCCACTTACAACTCTAAACCATTAAAAAAGATAGAATATCCATTGGACATGAAGGATGAAGAACAGAATCATTGAAATTATGAAGAACCCAATTGCAGCTTTGTAAATCTTTTCCTTCCTCCAAAAATCGGCGGTGTACAATGTCGCAAAAATGATAGTAAAAATGATAGTTAATATAAAAAATAAAATGTTAACGTTCCTTAAGTATGTCCATGAAGTGATATATCGCGATACATAAAAGCCCGTCCATGAGCCTTGCAGGTATGTCCAAAAGAATAAAATCACGGAAACAATAAGAATCCACTTTAAATCCTTTTTAACTTCTTCTCCCATACTAATCACTCATTTTATTTTGCCTAGCGGTCATTTTATTTTTTCGCATGCGACAAGCACAAACGGTAGTTATAATGACTATTGCAGTGCTTGCTAAAAGAAGGATGCCTAAGGGCATATTGAAACCTATGTGTATAGGATCTGTTGAAAAGTTTGATGGCTTCAATATTATTTCCGCTTGTGTTGTTATGTCTTGTTGTACCGTTACTTTTTTGGTGGTAGACTGATAACCGCTTTTTGAAAGCGTTATTGTGTACTCTCCTGGTGTTAAATCGCTAAATATTATCTGCCCATTTGAGTTGGTGTAGCCGTCACGTTGCTCGGGCCCTATTACGCTAATGTATACGTAATGAATCCGATTGCCATGATCGTCGCGCACAATGATCTGTAGTTTCCCGGCTATTCTCTCTTGCCATATTAACTTTTCAGTCCATGTATAGAGACGAGCTGCGCTCCCGGCGAACCCCATGACAACTATGTAGAATTTATCTGAGTAATGAACCATAAACTGGACATTTCCCGTTTCAGCTGTTTTCATAATCCTATAGCTTGTCGGCCCTCCATATTTAGGCCACATCCTCCAATCAACTTCGTTAAGTATATAAACAGATACGAGACGATCTGCAGTCCATTCAACATAAATTGTCCTACCAGACATAACCGAATATGGTCCAGAGTAACGATAACCCATAAGCCCGATGTCTAAATTTTGACCTGAAAAAAGCAGTTGCTCTTTATTAATGATCTGAGCTGCATTAGTAGTTATAATACTAATTAGAAAAAGCGTAACTATTAAAACAAGAACTAATGACCAAATGGTTCTTCGGAGCATATTCCTAACGCCTTATTTTATTTGTTATAAACTGGTCATTAACGAGTATATAAAAAATTCGTTAAAGACAACCTTCCATATGCCATTAGCGGGTTGATTTGCCTAGAAAGAAGTATAGGATGATTGGGCTTCCAGAAGAGCTGTACTTAGAGGTTGAGAGGATAGTTGATGCTGGGAAGTATGGTTATGCGTCGGTTTCGGAGTTTGTTAAAGATGCCGTCAGAAGAAGACTTGAAGAAATAGCCAAACTCAAAGAAACTCTATCGGCACATAATACTGACACGTAAGGAGAACTTGAAAAGCACTACTAAGACCACAACTTTTTCAAATGACTTTTTGTTGAGTGATAATTGCGGATGTGGAGGAAGTTAGTAAATGGAGATCGATTTTGAGACTTGGAAGAAGCTTGTTGAAGGTGCTAAGATAATAAGTGTTGAGCTTAAGCTTCCTGGTTCCTTGTTCTTTGAGTTTGACACTGGAATGGTCAGTTACGTTTATTCTGAAAAGCCCTTAAAGTTTGATTTTAATTGGATGGAGGGTTATGAATTTCTAAGTCAAGAGGCTCTCAAGATGTACTTAACAAATATGACAAAGAAGATAACGGCTAAAAAAGAACATCAAGTCCTGCGACGACCAAAAAGAGGGCATCGACAACAAAAGGAGAAGACTTATTAATTAGAGGTGCGCGCGCCAGAGGAATTATGCTTGAAAGTCGAGAAGGCTCGAGAAAATAGCTAAACTAAAAGAAACTTTACCGACAAAATAGTACTATTGCACGTGTTGATAGGCCTCTAAGAAGATTTCAGGGTTTAGATTCTAATTCCTCGAAGGAGCGCTTTGTTCCGTCTATTAAACCAGCTTGTTCCTCCTGCTATTTCGCCTTTTATTCCCATCTTTGCTGCGAGGTCTAGTATTTCGCGGCAAATTTTTGCTGGTTTTTTGGCATAATCGACGCCTAAAAACGCGAAATGTAATGATGAGTCTCTATGCACGTCTAAATAGACCTTTTTCTCATCTAATACAGTTCCTAAAACATGGAATCTTCCAGCGTTATCCTTTAATTTTGCCTCAAGTACGTGCTCGTTCAACAGCTCAATTTTAAATCCAAAAGACTTCAATATTTCAACAACAACATGCATATCAGCGTATATAATTAAATCCATATTTAGTTCTCACCATGTAATTATCCATTTTAAGGCCTTTTTACATTGGCCACGTAGTGAAGAGTGAAATTGTTTCAATTTTGGATTTACAAGTATAAGCCCAAGGCTTTTCCCTTCATGATCCTCAGCCCTTGTGATTGCTTCTCTACTAAAACCATTTGAAGAAATCACTCCTAGCCAAACCCTCCATACTTTTTTCTCATTTTTAAGAAGCAGTGCTTTTGACTCAAGGAATAATAAATAATCTTTATCGATAGGCTCGTTTTGCGTGTTGCATTTAATTAGAATTAACGTGGGAATGAAAAAAGGCCATCGGGGTCTATAGTGGACATAAAGATCCCATTTTTCTCCAGCTTCAATTACGTCCCTTTGAATTTCGCTCCACCATGTTAGTTTAGGTGCATACGGGGGCTTCTTTCTAAAGTTTCTTTCAAGGAAGGCTACATACTCTAAATCCACCGGATTAACTGAAACTCGCTCATGACCTTTCGTTTTAAAATACTCGAACGGATTGATTTCAGTAACTTTCATAATAAGGGAACTCACGATATTACTCCACGCCTCTAAGTCTCGTCTAGTTGGTAGCATAACAACTTTACCATGGTAAACCATATTTCTTCTCTGGTGCATTTCATATAAAAAGTGCTTTTCCTGCTCGCTAACCTCTAAGCCTGCCTTTTCGCATCTAAACAATAAGTCACTAACAGTTTTGATCGCGTCTACTAACTCTCTTTTGACCCCTCTTTTGAGTAGAAAAGCCCTCAAGACAATTTCAAAGGAATTGTCTAAGCATATTAGTGAGAATCTACGTTCAACATCTCCTCCCTTTAATAAAAGGGATTGAGCAAAAGCAAAGGAGTCTATAGCTTCTCTCTCCTCCGGCATAAGGTTCCAGAAGATCTCCATAATACATCACCAATGTTCTAATTTTCTCCTCAATATTAAATTTAAAAACAAAACGAAATAAAAAACAGACTCTATTCTCGCCATTAATATTCCGCGCGTAAAAATTTGAAGCCCTAATATAATCCTTAGTCAAACAAAGGGATACTATTCGAGAATATTGGAAGAATATCGTGGTTGTTTAAAATACTCAAAGTTTCTGAGTTGTTTCTCTATTCAATTTCTTACTTGATAATGTTGAAATAGCAAATTAAATTCTGCAGGGGGATTATATTTCTCAATTTCTTTGTTTAACATTTGTCCTAAATTTGGGATATCTCATTAGTGAGCAAAGATAGGCGTATACTGACTCATTTTCGTTTTCCTTGAAATTCTTTACTATTTGGATAATTTTGTCTATATTCTTCGAATAAAATGCGAACATAACTTCAGCAGACAAGCTTTTCCCATGTGTCCAAGCGTTTTATTGCCCCCTGTTAAGCAGTTTTCACATTTTCTCGGACTTCTTCTTAAGTTTTCTTGCAATCGCATATAAAATTGGGAAGAAGTTCCATATGAACGGACCATATCTTATCTCGGCAATAATCGTAGAACAAGATCCTCCGCTCCCATAACAACTTATCTGGACTATACCTTCTCCTTTTTTCATCGTTCTTCTTGTTCTTCCAAGGCTTAATCGTTGGAACATGAAATCGTCAATTTCAAAAATGGCATTGGAAACTCAACATTGGAGGACGCAATTCTTTCAAAAGTTTACTCGCCAAAATGAAGCTGAATGTCGGCTTCAGAACGGTACACGTTAAACAATCTATTTTTCTCGTATTCATTAAGCAGTTCGCTCCAACACTTTTCAAAAGATGTGTTGCTTGAGGCTCTAGAAAGGCTTATGGACAGAATAGCTAAATGCCCGGTATGCCGGACCCCAGAATGTAGAAAAGCTTGAAAGCTTTCATGAGAGCATAAAAGCTAAAACAAACAAACTCAAAATGAAGTTTATGCAAAATTCTTTATAGAGTACATGTAGGTTTGAGAATTGGGAAAAGCGTGGGTGTAAAACCGTTAAGGGAAATAATCTGCAAACTTGGTGAGAAATTAGGATTTGAAGCCGAGCGGGAGGTTCCGGCATCTACTTCAGCTTGGGTTGATGTGGTTTGGTTCGATAAACGATTTCGCTTCCCAAAACCTAAAACGACAGAAACGTTGCTGAGAGTGCCTAAACTCCCGGTTGTAGGGTTTGAAATTGAATATAAAACAGCAACTAATCCAAAGCATGTAAAAGGAAGTATTGCAAATTTAGACGATCTAGGGGCTAGCATGGGCGTGTTAGTTCTGGGGAAAGAAAACCTAAATGCCCTAAGAAAATATGCTCAAATCTATCGAGAGAAAAGTGACCATGAATTGTGGGAAATTTTGCTAGAAAAGGTTAGGCTATGGGTTAATGAGGCTCATCCAAAAACCAGAATAATAATTATGACGGAGGACGAAGTTCGAGAATGGGCGAAAAGAGAAAATATAGAGTGACATGATTACCAAAAAGGAACACTAACAATTCTTAGTAGTCTCTTTATACGGAGGTTAGTTTCTCAGGTCTTTATAAAGATTTACCGTTAAATAAATGTATAAATCAAAACACTAAAAATTTTAAGTTGAAATAAACAATGAATTATTAAGGGAGTGAAAATGGGGAAAATTATTAAAAAGTATGATCGAAGTATCATTGTTGCTTGTGATGTTAGAACACTCAAAGAGCTTGAAAATTTGGTTAGGCAAATATATGATGTAGAGGGAATAGGCGGCTACAAAGTAGGGTCAACTTTAGTTATAAGATATGGGCTTCCTAAAGTTGTTAAAAGTATTCGGAAATTTACTGATGTGCCCATCATATACGATCATCAAAAAGGCATGACAGATATTCCAGACTTAGCTGAAGAGTTCGTTTCAGCAGTTAAAAACTCCGACGTTGACGCATTGATAGGGTTTCCTCTTTCTGGTCCGCTTACCGAAGAGAAGTGGATAGAAGCTTGTAAGAAAAACAATTTAGAAGTTATCATAGGCGGGGAAATGACGCACCCCAAATACAAAAAGAGTGAAGGAGGATATGTAATGGATGAAGCATTAGACGAAATTTACTTGTTAGCAGCTAAAAAAGGAGTTAATAATTTTGTGATTCCAGGTACCAGAATAGATAGAGTGCTGCATTATCGTGAAATTTTGAAATTTGTACCAGATCTTACTTTCTACGTTCCAGGATTTGTAGCACAGGGTGGTATAGTAGAGGATATTTCAAAAGTTGCGGGTTCAAAGTGGCATGCAATAGTTGGAAGAGCTATTTATGCCGCAAAAAATATCCGGTTGGCTGCTGTAGAGATGTGCAAGCAAATAGCGAGATAAAATGATTTTTTCATCAGATTTTTTTGTTATAATCTTTTAAGAAAACACAGAAAACTTTATATAATATTGTGATTGAGCCTATAACATGCCAACTATAACAGTTGGTGAAAACGATAAACGTTATATCGAAAAGCTAAGGAAAATGATGCCGCTTGATAAAGTGCCTAGCGTAAAGGAAACTATTGAGTTAATTCTTAAGTATCTTGAAAGAAATGAACAAGACTTCATTAACTGGGTTAAAGAAAGTGAAGGAAAGAAATAAATTTTTAAGCAGAGTAAAAATATTACTTGAAAATTGGTTGTGAAAAATGAGTGAAAATATAATTACAAAATTACGTGCAGAATTGCGTGAACGCCCAGCGCTAAAATGCGCTAAATGTGGTCACGTCATTCATGAAACAATTACTGGAAAATATGAGACAGCATACGGGGTGTTATGCAAGAAATGCTTTGCCGAAATGCTTGGAGCAGAAATTGAAAAACATCCCATCAGGTCTGCACCCGTAGAGCGTGCCAGAAAATAAGGAAAAGAAAATGGAGATCTTCATAACCGAAGAAATCTTTAACCGAATTTTAAACTCCTTGGCAAAAGAATTGCTGAATTATTACGGCACAACCCGTCCAGTTTTGATAGGCGTCGGGATTTCAGGCATAGAAATTGTAGGAAGATTGCCGCAGTATTTAGGTGATCCAAATATCGAAATATACGTGTGCGATGTTGAACGAAAAAATGGACAGATAAACGCCATCAATTTTCCCTCTGACAAAATCAGCGGTAAAAAAGTACTCATTACCTATGCTAGAGTTGATACGGGGAAAACTTTATCCGTTCTATCAGAATTGGCTTTGCATTCAGGAGCCACAGATGTCAAAACTTTAAGTATAGCGGTTAGAGAAAGTGCCTTATTTTTTCCGAACTTTTTCTCTTTTATGATTAAGGATGAAGATAATATGTATTTGCTTCTTAAAGGTTATCCTCCCGATATTTCATTTCCTTACCCGACAGTGGTTTCATTTCCAAATGCTTTTATTCACGAGTTAACCGTAGAAGATACATGTAAAGGATGGTTTAAGTGTGGAGATGAAAGAATAGATAAGATGGGCCCCGGTGAATACCTCTATTATAAAAAATTAAGTAAACAATGTAGAGTTTTTGTCATTGATGATGGAAAAAGGATAATTGGCATCTTGCATTTCTCGAAAAGGAAAAATCGGATATGGATTGATACTTTAGCGATTAGCAAGGATCTGCAGGGGCAAGGGTTTGGATCAAGGCTTATTAGTTTTTTGATAGACTGGTGCAAATTTAATAACGTTCGATGGATTTATTTAGATGCTTTTTATGAGAGAGAAAATTTCTATAGGAAGCTAAATTTCTCTAAAATTGAAGAGTTTGAAATACCGTCATATGGAAAATTGTCTAGGATGAAGAGACGGGTGTTTTAAAATGAGTAAAGAGGAGCTTGGAAAGAAAATAATACGTATGTTATATGATGCCGGGATGATAGAAACATGGTATAAGGACAAGGCTGATGGATGGATTCTTGTCTCCGGGTTATGGAGCCCTCTCTACATTAATCTTCGACCACTCGCAAGCAGACCAGATAGCCGTAAAATTTTAACGCAAATTGGCTCAGCAATGGGCAAAATGATAAGAGAAAATATACCATCTATCAATAAACTCGTTGGTTTGTATATGGCGGGTATACCTTTGGCGACGGCAATTACTATGACTACTGGGATTCCATCATGTTATGCTAGAAATTTGCCAAATATAAAATCGCTAGAAGATTTTTATCGAGAAATCGGGAAGTTAAAAAAAGAATTAGAAGAGCATGGACAACATAAACTTGTTGAGGGAGATCTATGCGACGACGATCATGTTGCTATAGTGGATGATTTAGTTACAACATTCAAAACAAAGCTGATTGCCAGAGCACAAATATATGAAGCTGCAAAAGATAGAGGCGTAAAAATAAATTGCGAAGACGTGATTGTTTTAATTGATCGAGAGCAGGGCGCAAAAGAGACCGCCTCTTCATTAGGTATGAGATTATGGTCATTAATACCATTTAAATCAAAGGGTATTGAATGGCTTAAGGATAAAATGACTCCTGTAGAATATGAAGTCATAGTTGAATACTTCGAAAATCCTCAAAAATTTCAGAATCCGGAAGTTCAAAATAAGTTGAGAGTATTGGCTCAGAGACGGCAAAATTACCGGTAAAATAATGCTTAAATCCCGGCCGGAGCACCAAAAAACTGTCCGCTTTCGCCAGAAGCAGCCCTAAACGGGCTTATTTGCCCACCGGCCTGCGGGACGGTCCCGAACCGTCCCAACAACATGGCGGGGACCATCCTCTG